>Ga0123355_10006039_pt1 | contig 17852 bp, 9 predicted proteins | sample TergutEmb28metaG_3_FD_89872 | JGI IMG/M metagenome (GOLD analysis project Ga0123355, IMG submission 89872) | Embiratermes neotenicus P1 segment gut microbial communities from Petit-Saut dam, French Guiana - Emb289 P1 | ecosystem: Host-associated > Arthropoda: Insects > Digestive system > Gut ... | reverse complement strand
GAATTTTGAATATCCACTGGCCGGAAGTGATTTCAAATGAAGAACTCTGGAGAAGAGCCGAGGAAATCGAGATATCTATACAGATTAAAAGGCGGAAATGGAACTGGATAGGGCATACACTGAGCAAAGGACATGATACCATTGAAAGAGAGGTCTTGGATTGGAATCCACAGGGACAACGGAAAAGAGGGAGGCCTAAGCAGACGTGGAGGAGATCGGTCCACAGTGAGGCACTAGGAGAGGGAAAGAGCTGGCGTGAAGGGAAACAGCTGGCCAGAAAGAGGATCAGATGGCGACGTTTTGTTGACGCCCTATGTCCCAAAAGGGATAACAGGATATTATTATTATGATGATGATGATGATGACTATCACACAAAAGACGCCTCACTTTGTTTTACCACAAAAAAAAAACCATACGCAGTATCTAACTCAATCGGACTTCTGATTTTGTTAACAAAAAAACACCACAGTGCATGCTAAAAGTATTTCACCTTCCATGAATTAAATATGTTATAAAACCTACCTTATGCACATATAATATAGTTATACGTGCTCTAACGGTAACTATTTTCGAATTATGATGTACCACGCCCAATTCCTGCCTTCTTGCAGCCATGACAGTAAATGCAAGTAATCCGTGCCGACGATTAATCCGTGGCTTTCCATTCCATGTTAGGAACACAAGGCGCTGTTGACATTAACCCTTGAAAAAAGGAACGATACAAAACCACGCGTCCTACGGTGTTCCCACAGCACAGATGACTCGCAGTTGTGACGACTTCTCATTGTTGTAAAACAACGTACGAAGTCCTTTCAGAATATGGACAGTAGTTCCTGAGTTTAGCAGCTTGTGTCTCATAGAACATCAGAAAAAACAATGCCATCTCATCTGCGGTAATGCGAACGCCACAAGCTGACGTGTTGCTATTTTTCACTTGATTGAGGTGAAAAGAGGGGCGACAGCAAGATTCGTAACGACATGACCACGATGGAGGGAATGTGTGAAATTTGTATTGATTGAGGAATTGTCTTGACATGCCGCCACGTGCTCAATACGTAATGAGGACATTCAATTCTATTCCATATGAATACGTTGCTAACAAAATGGATGAACAATAGTCATTCCTTTGTAATAATATCTCCCAGGGTTTGTAGACAGCGTCGCCTTCGCCGACGCAGGGGATTGGTCGCAATGTAGTATGTGATGCAACAGATTTTACCTTTTGCGGGCGGCGACTGAACATCGCACTGCTTGGAATTAGCCTCGTAACTGTAATACATATCAAATGATAGATGTAATGCATATCAAATTTACATACGTATTTGTATTACATACAAACTTCGAAATTTTAATACGTGTGAAACCAGGAAGAGATCGTTCAGTCACAACAACTGAAGTCAGCAGTACTAACTAGCTTGTACCCGGCAGTGACTTGATCAGATCATTATACTTTTAGGAATGCATGACTTGTCAGCTCTTCTCTATAAAGCTTAGCGCGACATAGTAAACTCCCTCACTCGCTAACAAATTGTTGTCGGCCGTCACGTATCTACGATTGAAGAATTAGAGTGATTGAATATAATTATTACAAATATTGTTGCAACGGTACTACGATGCTCTACCGTCTACTGTTTGTTGAAGGTAAGGCATATTGACTGGTATTCTAAATTCACTTTACTTCGAGTTGATCAGTTTGGCAATTATATTTAGACTTTATTCCAAATTTACGCGTGCGATTTATGGAGACAGAAAAGGGCAAGTTAGTTATCTAAATAACTTACGTTACACTTAGGCAGAGTTTGATTGACGAAGTTTGTATTTGTTACTTTGTTGATTATTGTTATATATTATTTAGTTCCACAAATTAGAATATATATATATATATAACTTTTATTCAAGTAGGGATTGAATCAAACGATTGCTCTGCCAATCCTTGAGTCCTTCCTATAATTACGTTTGCCAAATCTCTTTGGCTGGTGGCAGCGAAGTTCTACCATAAGTTCTAGTATCTTTTCCAGGGAAAACTTGATGGAAGTCAAGTCAACATTTTGTAGGAAAGCACAACAAATTTGTTAGGAGTGTTGGGATATTCTGATAGGATTTATTAGGCACTACATTGCCTTCAAAAATTAGACGCCGACATAGGGTTGCTGAAGAGGAATGCGTTGAACAACACCATTGGCGCCCAACGCCGGGCGCTCTAATGTCTTGGACAGAACTTATGGCTTTTCAGGGTATGTTGGTATGTTTCGATAACTGAGGTCAGCTCAAGGAGAGTAATTTTGTGTAGTTCCCGGCAACTCCATCCTAGACGCAATTTCAAGTGTCCGCGATATTCTCGCCTACTCCCAAGTCACTGGAGACAATTTGTGCGTTCTGACATTGGATTTGAATAACGCCTTTGACGTATTTCACACCACTACCTGTTGCAAGTTCTGAGACGGTATGAAATAAGTCAATGGTTCAATGATAGAATACACACCCTTTACGACCAGGCAACGGCCTCTGTACAAATCAATGTAGTTTTGGCAGGACCCATTTCAATCCACAGTGGTATCAGACAAGGCTGTCTCTTAAACATGGTTCTGTGTGTTCTCTGTTTGCACACTTTCATACGGCCACTGGAAGAAAATCTGCCGGTATTACAGATAGGAAGATCTAAGCCCTTTACACCGGTCCTTGCATATGCGGATGGCATGTACGTTTTCGTCTCCCAATCTACGGATTTTGCCAAGATTCATCAGGCAATATGCTGCTTTGAACAGGCAACAATGGTTCTTCTTAACACCTCAAAATCGAAAGGACGGGCAGTAGGCGCATGGACGGAACCTAGAACAATGCTAGGAATTGAGTTACACGATCGTGTATAAATACTCGGAGTAACCTTCGGACCAACCTTGGCACTCTCCATGAAGGAGAGCTAGTCCGGTGTCGTAGGCGCTGTGTGTACTAATGCTTGAAAAGCTTATGCTCGGAACTTGTGCTTAGCCCAGAGATTATGCTAAGTGCCAAGGTCTTGTTGCAAAAATATGGTATATTGCGCAAGTCTCCCCACCGTCTCATGTGCATGAGCAGTAATTCACGACCATGGTTCATCTGGCAAAGCGCTAACTTCCCGATCCCTATAACTGCCCTGCAACGTCCAAAAAACCGAGGCGGCTGTGACCTTCTAAATGTTGAGATCAAATGCAAGTCTCTACTTTACAATAGGATCCGGATGGTAGGTGCTAAGGAAGGATCTTTAATCTCGGAACTCTTGCGCCACTGGGATCTCACGGGCAGACTGCAGAACCCTCTCTTTACCCATCGGATTCCATCGCCGCTAACCTATCTAGGCAATATGTCCTTGACATGGCGTTTGTGACCTCGTACGCGTCAGGTGAAACACGGCAATCATTCATGCTAAGGTTATATGACGGGCTACTCAGACTGGTCAACAATGCAAATATACCCGGAGAGCTACGAATTGCCCACAAAATCCCCGGAGTCGATTGTTAACGCGTATGGAAAAATCTAAACGCCAGCGGGGTCCCTGACGTAACAAAGTGAAGATGGTATGTCGCGATACATTACATCATACCCACAAATGACTTTTGGCCGCCATCCGGCTTACTGACTCCGGGGTACGTTCGAAGTGTGGGCCCCCCGACTCGCTCTTACACCGGATAATTTAATGTGGCGAGGGTCCTATAATTTGGAATTGGACGAGGTACAAATTGGGAATCATTCTTCGTATGGACTAGAAGTTCATTCCGTAAGAATGGATCTTAGGCCCCTTCCTACATTGGCCGCCGCAAAGGCATGCTGTTATTCAACGGATCCTGGACCATCTCGTCCACTATCGCTTGCAGGCACACCGCCGTCTCACTTCGCAACTATATGGAATTTCTCCAGCGTTCTCATTGGAAGACGTACCAGCAAGCGCCCACACCACAAAAACAAGCCAGTTACCTGGAAGTACTCGATTCCACGTATCTCTGATGCTACGAACTGAAAGGGGCACCTCCGACCCGACAGCGAGGACAAATGCTGTTACCTATAGCCTTCCCCTGAGCGATAGACTCAACGAAAACAAAACAAGCTTTATTACTTCCTAACGCAGCCCCACGGACTATCTCGTCCACCTGTCAAACTATCTGTAGTACAGGAGACTAATAAAGGTTTAGGTAAAAGTCCCGGTGGAGGCGAGATTTTCCACCGGTTCATACCGGCCCTGGGGCCCATCCTGCCTTCTGTAAAATGTGTACCAGGTCTTTCCTGGGGGTAAATTGCGGCCGGAGCGTGCTGCTGATCACTCATCCCCTTCTAGTGACGCGTTCAAGGAAGAGTAAGTGTATATATTTTCATACACTCTGGGCCACACCAGGTCTGTAAAGGGAACACTTTAAGTGTCCCTTTTTTACATAAAATCATACAAATCTGTCACTTATTAAACATTGAACAATTCGTCAACAAAATAAATGGATTGTGTTTTGAAGCACCATTTCAATGCTGCTGAAAGGGAGGCTTATGAGAAATCAATACACTGTCTCAATGTCACTATTAATTCCTTCATTACCAGACTTTTTATGATACAAGGGAACACACTGCAGAATACTGCTTGCCAACCAGTGAGGCAGTACATTTGTCTGCAAACAACACAGTGTGAGGTGCCTCACCCCACAGTAGGTCAATTCCATTTCACAGAATTATCACTGTTTCATTACATAAATCATTTTGAAACAAATTTGATATAGGCACACTTTAGTCACAAAGGCTGTTACAGGTAAATATCACAAATCAGATATTTACATATACACAGTTGTCGAGATCACTTGCTGAATTTAAAACCTGAACAGTGCACTAGCGAGGCGAAAGTAATGCACTTAATTTCCAACCACAAATGTGACTGTTGTGTAGTACTGTCCATGACGTCATGTGTAATGGAGTTCTGTGCCTGGTGTCAGGCGCAAAGAGCACCGGTTCTCTCGACCTAGGAAACAGTACATTTGTCTGCAAACAAAGGAATGCATTGTGCATCAACCCACAGTAGGTCAATACCATTTCATTGAGTTATCACAGGTTCATTACATAAATCATTTCGAAAAGCACTTTATATAAACCAAAATAGTCACAAAGGATGTCACATGTACATAGCATTAATTCCATATTTACATACGTAAAAAGTGATTTGTACGAGTCAACCAAGCATTCTGAAGAATCTGGTTACACGCGAAAAAAGTGGCATTACTTTACAACCGACTCACGTGTGCGACAGAATTTTTATCTTTCTTTTTGTAGCCCTTTGCCTGCTTGCTTCCGTCAGTGACCTGTTTCTTCGTTTGCACCACAGACATTCTAGTAACATTCCGTGCAATACCTTCATCTACCTCTTGGTGGTGAAGCGAACAGCCAGAAGACTGAGACTATAAAAAATCAGTGGCGTTCTTGATATCAGTTGTAATTTTATTTTCAAATGAATGTTTGTGATTAATTTCAGCCATGATGAGATCCAACATTGTTACAGATGCACTTACAGTCTCTACTAGTCTTTCAGAAGGATATGTTAGAGAGTGTTAGCTGTCTTTGAGCTCTTTGAAATTTATGAAGGCATTGATTGGCATCGTCATTGGGAATGTGAGACATGTCTTGCAGTCATCACACCTGACAGCACGTAGCACATGTATCACAATGAAGCCACTGATATATGCTACTGAGAAGAGATCCATGTGAACATAATTCACCTCCTGCTCTACTTGCTCTGTAATCCGAGAGGCATAAAGACCATAATGAATTGTGTCCTTACCGTGACTTGTGGATGTATTTGGTCGAGAAACATTAGATTCCTTGAGCAAGGAACGTATATTATGCAGAAGCTCAAAGTATGCATCACGCAGACCTGTATACGCAAAACCATCGATGATACTAGTCTTCAGGTCATCTGCAAACTGCCCCACAGTGGGGTTATGATTTGAACCACATTGCAAACGAATAACACCAAATGTGTTCTCGGGGATTCTTGATTCAGACTTCGGGTCTCAAGATAGTTAGAATCTGCACATGTCAACGTTCTCTACAAATGCTGGACAGCAGCAATATCTATAATCCACCCATTCTGTGACGGAGTCGGTTTCTTGAAGGCAGGTTTATCCTTAAGGAAGATCCAGCTCTTTATCCCCATACTTTCCTCGTTCCAATGACTTATGAGGACTGTTGCACTAGGTGGGCTAAGTAATGTCTTGCCTGTGGCAGCACGCTTCACACTGTTGAAGCTAACAAACAGTTTGTCGACGTCGTCAAAAAACACCCGTAGGCAAGTCCTGACTGCTGAACACCCCTACAAAAACACACAAACACATTTATAGTTCCACACTTATTTCATTGCCACAGTTTTAAAAATCTATGAAGTACTATTAGAATAAGTTACTTTATTTCTTATGAAAACAGAATGAATAAAAACAACGTTTCCTTACCAGAAGACAACCAGAGCTTAAATTCCCGGTGCTCCTGTATGGCTCATGACTTGTGGGGCAAAGTTCACTTTCATGGCACACTGAGTAACAGGAAACAGGTGGGGGTTTCGGTCAGCTTGTACAGCAGACGGATCATGAAATTTGTGTCGTGTTTGTATTGCTTCTCAATGTGTTCCCACTTAGCAATAACTCTCAGACTCGAACTGCACATTATATTTCCGAAAAAGTGTAGGGCGAACTTCAAGAGTTGTGGATTGTCATATTGTTTCAGTTGCTTGACTTTGAAACTGGAAGAATGACTCACTTCTGGTTGAACCCAAACGTTTCATGGCCTTGACACTGTTGGTTCCTATGTCCAGACAGTGGCAACAACACGCAGTCTAACATTCTGGCATGCACCAAGAATTGTACAAGCATCTCAGCTTTTGTACTTCGACGATTGAGGTAGTAAGCCACCGGCTGCTTCCACTTGCAATGCAGACAACAGACCATGAAAAGTAGAGCGTGATTTGCAATGTTCCACGTCCTGCCCTGACTTCCAAAATCCTCAAATCCTTCAACGCAGTGAAATTTCTGATTAAAACAAACATTTTCTCTATCGACATTTCATCGAACAAGGTAAGACAGTACCCTTTTTTTAGCCATTTTCTGCACAGAGTGACCAAGTGCATAAAAAACATGGGAAATGATGCTGGTCCTAAAATGAACGGTATTGAGGGGGATTGCAAAATGCGTCCTGATGATAGAACGAATAAGTATGACGAAGAATGTAGGATTTTGGGCTACGATTAAGTAGAAACAGAGCGAACGTTTTTCTTCAAAATTGCACCTCTTCCCACTTGGCTTTTTTATACTATTCCAAATAACTGCTGCCAATAACCTTACAGCCTCTGCATTCAAAGAATTTGAAATATGCATCAATAGATTGCTGTCCACATCTCAGAGATCTTTCAACTTCCTTGATCTGTACTTTTTTTCTCAGCTTACAGAGGCCACTCTCCTTTCTCCGAATTCGTCTATAATATTGAATAAGCCCTACAAGATGCAACAGTATTCAGATATATATTTACTTCAAAATTACTGTACATATTTCGGGCGTCAATCGCGCCCATTATGCGGAGTATATAAAACTGTAGTTGCAGACTCTGTTACAGATCATACTGCCTGAGGAGCATGCTTCCTCAAACATGACCACTTAGGGCTACTTGATCACGTTCGAGAAAGCTTGTTCCCCAGATATTATGATCTGCACCAGAGGCTGCAACTACAGTTTTATGTACTTCTGATGATGAGCGTGATGGACGCCCGAAACTAGCATAGTACTTTAGCAGCAAATAAATATCTTCATACTGTTGCATCTCGTTGAATTTCTTCAACCAAGAATTCCAATGTACCGAACCGCGAATATAAAATTCCTGACAAAGCTTTCGTTTTTTCGTTTCAAATCTGATATTTCCAAGGAAGTTCCTTTAACAGAGAACGCCTTGCTGTAGGCATCGAGGAAGAATTTTGGTGATTGAAGCACCCGAATTCCACATCAGAAGCAGTAGAAGAATCTAAGCTGGGAAACAAGGAGGTGTCTTCCAGAGAAAATAGGTTGGCTGCTGCTTATGTAGGATTTGGTACAGGAATTGGAGACGAATTGGGGTGTCCATCTATGTGGACAGGTAGAGGAGTCTTAACCATTTGACACGTAAAGACCCCTATAGGTGTAGTACCGCACCGATAACCTCTAAACGTTTCATTTTATATATTTATTCAACAAATATAGGTACTAAATATTTTAAACACGATATATATATACTCTCTGGTTTTTCTCTTCAAAATGCAGTTTGTTTCATAATTCTAACGTATTTGATTCCTGTATTATTCACATTTTATATACTGGATGTCCTAAAATTTAAAAAATAATTCCGGCGCCAAAATGTTAATATGGGTTGAGGACGAAGGCAACTTGCTATAGGTTCTCAGGTGTGGCAGGACTTGAAGTCTAATTTCCTCTGGAGTTAATTCTGAGGTTGATGGAACGGGCGCAGGACAGGAAATTTAGTGTTCTGAGGACTCACTGCTGAGGGTTGTGGGTTGGAAAGGTTAGGTAACAAGGACGGAGAGGACTGTGGAATGTGATGTGAAGCCGAGACCAAGCAAAGTGAAACTGTCAATCTGTTTAGGCGTATCCCTTCAGTTGCCATTAAGTCTGTAGGCAGGAAGTGATCTCGGTATAAAAAAAATGTAGTGAAGGATCGGCGCTTCCCCCATTGTGCACAATTTGCCTACATTCTCGGCCCACATTTTTGCAATGTAAATAAAAAATGGTTATATTACAATCGCAACATAAAACACGGTTCATGCATGTGTAATCCTCAATAATGAACACCTAATATGCTTAATTAGTGTGTAATTAAAAACCGATTTCTGAATTTGTCATATTAGAAAACTGTACAATGCAAAGAAGGCAACTCTTACTGTAACGCATGATACAACATTCAGTGATCACACCACAGTCAGTGTGTGGAAGTTCGTGAACTCTGTTTTGCACCCAAAATATGTTGTACGGCATATGGATAAGTGGTCATATATTTTTTTTATGCGCATGACTCCATTGTACTAGTTCAATAACAAAGAATTTTTGCTTATTACACATACAATCGAACACAAATATATTTCACCTATTAGTACTGTAGGAATACAAATACGATACCATTAAGTGAGATGTGACAGTGATAACGGAAGAAATCCCACACGAATCTCGGCCCGGAGAAGAAAACAAACAGCTCCAATAATTGAGTAATTAAAATTCGCTACCGGTTCAGAAAACAGCTTGCGAAATTGCATCCCATGCGTAATTCATTATTTGCCCTCTCCTATATATTCACAGATAGCTGACCTACACCTCCGCAACCCACAGACACCCCCACCTAAAAAAAGAGGCGGTAGAATATAGAGGACGACACGGATTGGCGCCCATCCACGCCACAATTCCGCCTAAATACGCGAACGCGGGGCACCGTCGAATACACACCTCAGCTAAAACTGCACACCCATTGGAAATACGGCTCTGTTATAACATAGCGCAGCGTGTAGAAACAAGTTTTGATGTAAAATAACACAGGAAAATATTGACTGAACTGAGTGACACTATGATATTATTGCTAGAGATTTATGTACTATAATATTATAGCATGCTAGTTTTAAGTATATTAACACCAATATTAACCCTTTTCCACCTAACGACCATTATAGTGGTCGTACCGCACCGCTAACCTCTAAATGTTGCATTTAATATATTTATTCAACAAATATAGGTACTGAATTTTTTAAACTTGGTACATACTCTCCGTTTTTTTCTCTTCAAAATGCAGTTTGTTTCATAATTCTAACATATTTGGTTCCTGTTTTTTCACATTTTATATACAGGTGTGCTAAAATTAAAAAAAATAATTCCGGTGCCAAAATGTTAATAATGTTACTATTTGTAACATCCTTATCATTGGAATAGTAACCTACATTGACATATGTACATAAACAACTAATTATAATTCACTTATAACTGCCCTAGTTCATTGTATCCTCTATTGAAACGAGATCTCGTTTCCACTAACCCAACCCCCAATACCGTAAAAGAACAACCCACACATTTTGTACAGCTGCTCTGTAAGTTTAATCACAACCTGAAGTTGGCCCACATATAGGGCCGAAACATGTAGTCGTATTCCTACTGTACTAATAATTGAATCATTTTTGTGTTCGACCTATGTGTAATACACAACAATTCTTTGTTATTGGTTAATGTCTGTTCTGTAATTTTATGAACTTACTGCAATGGATTCCTTGGAAACCTGAAGAGTTATCCTCTTCATTCCCCGTGCCCCTACGTGCATCCTACGGCGTAACAACTTCGGTACGGACCGTGCATTACCAACTGCAATAGTTATATATATATATATATATATATATATATATGAAATACACGACACATGCGTAGGAAATGATACGCATAAGGAAATGATTTTTACGTTAAACAAATATGCAAGAACTTTAAGTTCGACAATGAAATGAAAACTACAATAATTCTTTATGTTCATGTGACCGTGCATCGAGAGAAAAGCGTGAAGAAAGAATACCAACAAGATGCAACAATAAAGATGTTTATTGTCAATTCCAGATGTTGAATATTGACTACAGTCTCGACATGTTTCGGGCATCTTTATGCCCATCATCAGGAGAAAATACCACGTGTTACTGCATATAGGTTTTACCGGTGGTGTTGGATGTGGCTGGTTGCGGTTCTGTAGCACTGTGAAGGTTGCTGCTCGACTCGAGTCGAGCAGCAACCTTCACAGTGTTCACACCTTACAGCCTAGCACCACAGAACCGCAACCAGCCACATCCAACACCACCAGTAAAACCTATATGCAGTAACACGTGGTCTTTTCTCATGATGATGGACATAAAGATGCCCGAAACATGTCGACTCGAGTCAAGCAGCAACCTTCACAATGCTCACACCCTACAACCTAGCACCACAGAACCGCAACCAGCCACATCCAACACTACCAGTAAAACCTATATGCAGTAACACGTGGTCTTTTCTGCTGATGATGGGAATAAAGATTCCCGATACATATCGACTCGAGTCGAACAGCAACCTTCACATTGTTCACACCCTACAACCTAGCACCACAGAACCGCAACCAGCCACATCCAACACCACCAGTGAAACCTATATGCAGTAACACGTGGTCTTTTCTGCTGATGATGGGAATAAAGATGCCCGAAACATATCGACTCGAGTCGAGCAGCAACCTTCACATTGTTCACACCCTACAACGTAGCACCACAGAACCGCAACCAGCCACATCCAACACCACCAGTGAAACCTATATGCGGTAACACGTGGTCTTTTCTCCTGATGATGGGCATAAAGATGCCCGAAACATGTCGAGACAATAGTCAATAATCAACATCTGGAATTGACAATAAATCATATATATTGTTGCATCTTGTGGGTATTCTTTCTTCACGCGTTACAGTAATTCTGTCACAGACCCAGGATGCGTTGTGTCTTTCTCAGTTGCATGAAACACACCAGTCATGTTTATGTAAAATGAGATCCGTAACAAGAAAACGCTCTAGTTTACGCTACACATATAGAAGAAACTGCGGTTCCACAACAGAAACAAAATTTACGCCAAACCACAAGACGGATGCCCCACGATAAATAATCACCACAAACCTGTACAAAACTGGACCTAACTTGAACGACAGGGATGGTCAGTACAATTTGAATTAGGCGTCCTGCGATTGGTTCTGTCCGCAGCTAAGGCGATCGCGTGACTTGCGACTGTTCTGACATCTGTTGTCATCGACAGGAAATACATTACTCTCAATCCAGTCGCCGGGACCGGTGATCACATTTAGATGTCACATTCTTGCTGCCCAATCCGCCTACCCCAGGTTCTGGGCGCTGAACCTACGTGACCGGATCTCGTGAAATTCAAAATGGTTGGTAAGTACCGGACAGACAACGTGTGGTTGGATTGAGTTTTTACTGTTTTAGTGTGCTGTAATCTGGTGTGTCGTGGTGTGGTGCGTACCTATAAAAACACATTTGCAGGATAAGTTTCACTTGTTGCTGCAGAAAGAAGTATAAATATGTACGTTAATATAAACAATTCATTTTACGTCCTCATATGTTGGTACTGTTGCAGGCCCTTCATTAGAATGCTGTTTACGGTAGTGTGGAAATTATCAAAATTTTACTAGGAACAGCAATGTCTGTTGACTTGACAGACGGAGACGAATCTACGCCACTACATGTTTCAGATAAATGTGGCAATCTGGAGGTAACGAAAGCTTTTGACGAAAAGGGGGTTCTTTTACACAACGTTTGAAAAGTATGGTGAAACTCCACTGCCTTTGGCTGCACAGAATGGCAAAATAGAAATCTATCGTCACGTAAGAGAAAGAGGCGCTGACATTAACTGTTTAGCGCCGGAATTATTTTTTTAAAATTTAGCACACACTGTATATAAAATGTGAATAAAGCAGGAACCAAATACTTTAGAATTATGAAACAAACTGCATTTTGAAGAGAAAAAACGAAGAGTATATTTCGTGTTTAAAATATTCAGTACCTATATTTTTTTAATAAATATATAAAATGCAACGTTTAGAGGTTAGCGGTGCGGTACGACCACTATAGTGGTTGTTAGGCCTCAAAGGGTTAATATGCGTGACGTTCACAGTTACACTGTTGTTCACAGTGCTGCTTTTTCGGGTAGTGTGGAGATTATCAAGATTCCACTTGATAAAGTAATGTCTGTTGACGTGACAAACGAATAAGAATTTACGCACCTACATTTATCAGCTCGACGTGGTAATCTGGAATCAACGAAAGCTTTTGTCAACAGAGGTGCTGCTTTGAAGAACGCTAACAAAGATGGCCACACACCCAGTCCATTTGGCTGCATTCATTGGCAAATTAGAATTATTTCGTTATCTCACAGAAGTAGGTGCTGACATTAAATATTAGTGACGTTCAAAACGACAATGCTCTTCATATTCCTTCTTTTTTCCCGAGTAGTGTGGATATTATAAGTATTTTACTAGATAAAATAATGTTTTATATATTTAATAATTATTTTGCTTCACTATATTTGTCTGCTGAATATTGAAATCTGGAAGCAACGGGAGCTTTTGTCGAAAAAGTCTTTCCCTTAAACAACAATAAATATTCTTGTTTTTAAGCTTTCGCTGTGTTTTAATGTAATTTGTTCCTTTTTGGGTAATTCCCCGGAGTTTGAGTTCTAATTGCCGACGTTTCGGAACGCACTGTCGATTCCATCTTCATAGGCAGGTGAATGAAGTGTGTCAGTACTCCAGTACCCAACACACTCCGTCCATTGACATACTTCATTCACCTACCTATGAAGATGGAACCGACAGTGAGTTCCGAAACGTCGGCTATTAGAACTCAGACGCCGGGGAAGTACCCAAAAAGAACACATTAGAACAATAAATATGTTGACATCCACTGATTCCTTCAGAACGAAACGGCAATTTAGAATTCCTTTCTTATCCGACAGTAATGCGAACTGACGTTAATACACAACAACAACGTCACTGTCCTCCACACTGCTGCTGCCTGCTGTAGTGTGGATATTGCCAATTTATTGCTACCTAATATACATCTGTTAAAATGACCAACAAAATGTAAAATTCCCCCTTAGGTTTCACCTGCATGTGACAGTCTAATAGCAACCAAAGCTTTCGTCTACGAACGGTCTGCTTTATACAGCACTGTTAATGTAGTCATTGTGCTGTGATGGTGAATGCAAACTGTCCAAACGTTAGAGTTCTTCTGTACAACATTTAAATGGTGCAAACTTGAACTTAGTGACATTAATATAGCTGCTTTACACTTTGCAGTGTAAACAGCACATTTAGACTTTGTACACAAACTGTTGGTGTATCGAACAGACATTTATTGGGACTAATACTGAATGTGATATAAGCCCAGTAATTCATGCAGCTGTGTTTCAGATCTTATGAGCCTTGACATATTCAGTTGAAAGTGCAGCTGATGTCAGTAGCTCCATATTTTAATTATTTCCGCACTTTGCCAGTTGTGTGTGCCACCGCACTTGTGGTACATTGGAATTATATTTATACTTTTGTACAGGAATTTGCTGATTTGAAGTTGTGTAATGTCCATAATGCAGCTTTTGTTATATCTCACATGCTTGTTATATAACCTTGTGAACACTTCGTTTGACGAAGGAAGGTTCAGATATAAATGTAACCGTTTTCGGAAATGGATTCCGCAGCAATCCCAGATTTCGAGTTGGTAGCATTTTGTAGTCAGGGATTCTTCTTTCTTCTCTGGGCCCGCAGACTGACTAAACTGATTATCTTTTATTGTGAATTTCCTCAGAGACTACATGACGCAAACACCTGGACAGTACGTGAAAACTGATCACGAAGTTTTCCCTCTAACATTCTTCCCAATTCATCTTAAAATTTGTTGCTATATCGAGTGAGATATTTACAGCAACACTAAATACACATAAAATTAACAAAATGGCAGACACGCTGTAATGGTAATATGGAAGCATAGAATCTGCTTAGGCGTGATACAGTAGCCTTGGTCGTTGTAAATGCTTGTTGCACTAAGCAACAATTTTTATTGTGTGAAAAAATTAAAGATGTTGAGTACAGAGAACTAGATACTGTTCGTGGGAAAAGGGGTTACAATTTAAATATTAGACACCAGTACCGCCGAAAGTGACGTCACGTTCACGTGACGTAAAATCACCTGTCGGTCAATGAAATTGCCCCTTTCCCCATCCCTTAATTAATCAGAAAATTAGATTTATTTGACCTAATAAATATGAAAATTATGTTTCATTGATATCAGACCCTTTATTTCCGTAGCTGTTACGAAGATTGTTTTGCAGACACAGATACCTTCAGATGACATGTGCTCCATTCAACATATTCTCTACACCGTACCGCTGTCCGAAGGGTGTAGAGAGATTTGTGAAATTTTTGTACTGTCTTATTCTTTAATAACGGCATTACTTCGATCTTAGCACCGCGGTGGCACAGTGGTTAAGGTGCTGTGCTACAAATCGGAAGGACGCTGGTTCGATCCCAGGTGGTGTCAGTGGATTTTTAATTGACATAAAATCCTTCCGATCGCACTATGACCCTGGGTTCGACTCAGCCTCTAACAGGAATGATTACCAGGAATATTTCCTGGGGGTAAAGGCGGCCGGTGCATAAGGCTGACAACCTACCACCATACTGTGCCGTTGTCACGAAATCTGGGAACCTTAACTTCCTGGAACCCTCTGGGGTCCCTCCGGGCCTGTAATGGGACTACTTTATTACTTCGATCTTATATCTCAATTGATAACAGAAACACCCTGTGTATAATTCTATAAGAATGTGCGTTGATAATTTTAAGATATAGCTACCGACGTACGTAATGTCTGTATGTCGTCATACAGGCGCTGAGCGTTTCATTAAAAAACTGCACTGTAATGACACGTGGAAGAATAAATATTCTTAGAAGTTGATTTCGTTCTGTTTTGTGTACAGACAAAGTGAGTTAAGTTTCTTCGTATCAAGATCCTGGCTAATAAGAAGGTACGTATATTAATTTCTAGATGTGACATCCTGTTATGCTGAATGACTGAAGACAAAACAAACTTGCGTTAACGTCAAATATCGCCTCTTATTTTGAAACAATCATTCATTCACTGGCCAGTCACTTCGACACTTCATACGTTTTATTGCGTAAAATCCGGATTCATTGGGATCCAGAATGAAGATTTAGAGTTTTGTGATTAATGAATTGAGTAAAAGAGCTGTGAATAATGTGCTGGTCTTTTATTTCAGCACAGAATAGGATTTCTGTCACTGTAGCGCCACAGCAAAGAAATGGAATTTGTGTACTTAATTGTCAGATCCGGTTGGTAAAATCAATATGATTCATTTTCTTGAAATTTGTCGAACGTATTGCATATGTATCTCTGGTATTACTCAAAAGTGTGTTAAACTGATTCAAAGCGAATTGTTTAAGTTTTCCATAGCGATAAAATTGCAGAATTCTTTGCCCTGGTAACTGATTGTTCTGTACCCTGGCAGCTCGCTATCAACTGATTCTTTTTCGATTCTCAGCGCACAATATATAGCCACTCCAGGGAAAAATACAAAATACAGATAAATGTTTAAAATACAAAGCAAAGCCGTAACTCTCATTATGGCATCACACCAAATGCAGAAATTACCAGCTGTGCTACATGAACAGCTAACGTGTCCCTGAACAAAAACTGCTTCCTTTGCTAATTAGGACTTCTGTGTGTATCAGTTGGCTTGCAGTAACACATTTTGACACTTGTACAGTACAATACAGTACAATATATTACAGTACATTGGAAGGAATCTGATCACAGTAGCTCACAAATAAGTATTGTTTGTATTATTTGGCCTGCAGCAGCAAATTATGAAATTTGTACAGTAGGGTACAGTACATTGGCAAGAGAGCTGATCACAGTAACTGACAACTAAGGAATGTTTGTATCAGTTGGATTGCTCCAGCACATTGTGCCACTTGTAAAGTAGAGTAAAGTACATTGGCAAGGCAGCTTATCACATTAGCTGATAACTTAGGAGTGTTTGTATCTTTTGGCTCGCAGCAGCACTTTGTGACAATTGTACAGTGGAGTACAGTATATTGTCAAGGCAGCTTATCACATTAGCTGATAACTAAGGAGTGTTTGTATCAGTTGGCTTGCAGCAGCACCTTGTGACAATTGTACAGTAGAGTACAGTACATTGGCAATGAAGCTTATCACAGTAGCTGATAACTAATGAGTGTTTGTATCAGTTGGCTTGCAGCAGCAACTTGTGACAATTGTACAGCACAGTACAGTACAGTACAGTACAGTAAAGTACAGTACTGTACAGTAAAGTACTGAAGAGTACAGAAATATAGAGTGCAGTACAGAAGAGTAGAGTACAAAACAACACAGTACCGTACAGTAAAGTACAGTACAACACAGTAAAGTACAACAAAGTACAGTACAGTACTATAGAGTACAGTACAGTACATTAGAGTAGAGTATAGTACAGTACAACAAAGTACAGTGGAGTACAATACAGTAAAATAAGTACGGTACAACACAGTACAACACAGTACAGTACAGTACAGTAGAGTACAGTACAGTACAACACAGTACAACACAGTACAGTACAGTACAATAGAGTACAGTACAGTACAACACAGAACAGTAGAGTACAGTATAGTACAACACAGTACAGTACAGTACAGTAGAGTACAGTAAAGTACAACACAGTACAATACAGTACATTAGAGTACAACACAGTACAGTACAGTACAGTACAGTACAGTACAATAGAGTAAAACACAGTACAGTAGAATACAGTATATTACAGTAGAGTACGGGATAGTACAACACAGTTAAGTACAGTATAGTAGAGTATAATACAGTACAGTAGAATACATTACAGTAAAGTACAGTACAACACAGGACAGTACAGTGCAGTACAGTACAACACAAGACAGTACAGTACATTACAGTACAGTAAAATACATTACAGTACAGTACAACACGGTACAGTAGAGTAAAATAAAGAACAGTACAGTACAACACAGTACAGTACAATACAGTGCAGTGCAGTACAATAGAGTACAGTACACTACAACACAGTGCAGTAGAGTAAAATACAGTGCAGTACAGTAAAGTACAGTACAATACAGTACAACACAGTACAGTACAGTCCAATACAGTACAGCACAGTATAGTACAGTACAGTACAGTAAAGTACATGCAGTGCCGTACAACACAGTACAGTACAGTACAGTACAG
>Ga0123355_10006038_pt1 | contig 17853 bp, 11 predicted proteins | sample TergutEmb28metaG_3_FD_89872 | JGI IMG/M metagenome (GOLD analysis project Ga0123355, IMG submission 89872) | Embiratermes neotenicus P1 segment gut microbial communities from Petit-Saut dam, French Guiana - Emb289 P1 | ecosystem: Host-associated > Arthropoda: Insects > Digestive system > Gut ... | reverse complement strand
CCACCCCGGAGATTATTGATCAAATTCACGAGCTAATCTTGGAAGACCGCCGGATTTCGGCTAAATCAATAGCTGAGCAACTGGGCATCTCACATGAGCAGGTTGGGTCCATCATTCATGAAGATTTGGACATGCGGAAACTCTCCGCGAAGTGGGTCCCAAAATGCCTGAACGCGGATCAAAAACGTCAACGGTACCATTCGTCAGAGCAACATTTGGAATTTTTTCGGCACGATCCAAATGATTTCCTCTCGCGATTGGTGACCGTGGACCATGGACTATGACCCGGAGACAAAGCAACAATCAGTGGAGTGGCGGCATAGCGGCTCACCCCGCCCCAAAAAATTCCGAGTACGAAAATACGCTGGAAGAGTTCTCGCCTCGATTTGTTCGGGGGGATCAAGACGGAATCCTCCTCATTGGTTATCTTCCAAAAGGCCAAACTATCAACGCGGTGTATTACTCATATCTGCTGCTGCAATTGAAGGACATTTTGAAGCAAAAACACCGCATGAAGGTCTCCAAGGGGGTCTTGTTCTTTCACAACAATGCCCTGCTCACCGGGCACTTACAACCCAGAAGAGCCAGGCCCACCTGGGCTTCCAGTGTCTTGATCACCCACCCTATTCTCCGGATCTTGCCCCGTCGGTCTGCCACCTGTTCCCTGGACTGAAAAAACAATTAGAAAGTCGCCATTTTTCGTCCGACGCGGAGGTCATTGCTGCCGCGGAGACCTGGTTGGACGGACAACCTTCTGAATTTTTTTAGTAGCTTGCAAAAGTTAGAGCAACAGGCTAAGAAGTGTATTGAGCTTCGTTGGCAGTGTGTTGAATAAATCCCGAGTCTGGTCGCTGTAGCTTGTTTCCTTCCTGGTCGGGCTAAGAACTTTTCAGCACACCCTCGTACAGCTAAGGTGACACGATACTGTACATTCAGGAAGTGTGTCATGTGGAATTCGAGTAGATTCGCCCGACTTAGGATGGGTTCCAGTGCCTCTTGTGAACACGGTAATATAACTTCGGGTTTAATAAAATTCGGGAAAATTCTTGACTAGGTGAGGAACTACTAGTTTCTCAAGAGAGACGCGGCTGTGTGGATTTCCTTAGAGTTTATTCTGGTGTAACCAAAACACCGTAATATTATAACACCACATTTCTGTTTAATATCAACCGTCTGTCGATAATACATCATAAGAAATTGTAATTTTAGAAGTTAATCGTAATAAAAACGAGGATACAGTTAAAAAATATGTCCTTGCTGTAATGAATTATGAATATAATTAATTTAAACTAATTTATACAGTATGTAACAGCCTACTTTTTTATTTTCAGTTACTCTTTTACTTCATCTTAACATTAGTAAGCATATGAATCTTTTTTTGCATTTAAATTGTGTATGTCTGTCCTAAAGAATTAATTGCGCTGTCTTTTTTACATATTTCTTTAGTCTATTGATAAACCGTTAAAAGTCCAGTGCTAACTTTATATATCACCAGGCTTAAGATATAAAATTTCTACGTATTTATGTGTTCTGTACGGATCTCAGAACAAACAACGAATATTTTTCTACGCAGCATTAACTTACTGGTTTTTATAACCGAGATGGAGTGTGTTTACTGGGCGGTACGAACTCAGTCTTTTTAAATATCATTGAGCTTAAAGGGTCTTGCCATATTTCAAGCGGTCACGTACCGACCTCTTACCGCGGAGCCTCGGACTCGATCCCAGGTCAGTCTCTGTGAGTTTTATGATGGACGAATGGCAGTAGGACAGGTTTCTCTCCCAGTACTATTGTTTTCCCTTGCCATTATCATTCTACCAAGGCTCCATATTCATCCTTATCTGCACATTGCGATTGATAGAAGGACAAACGGGCAAAGCCCTGGGAAGTTTCCAAAAGCAAATAGTCTTTAAAATGTTTCGTGTTATTTCGTTTCCGTGGAAAATTCACACTCTAAGCCAGAAACAGTCTGAAATTTCAATTTTTTTTGTAACCCTGTATGTTCATATTGTATAGAGAAACAGAAGTCTCTGCAGTTATACTTAACGTTTTTCTTAAAGACCCATGAAGTAAACGCATTATTACACCACAAATGTCTGTTTCATCATAATAAACTTGCCGATACTTTGATGTGAATTCTTGGAGCAAATTCCGTTTCATCACTTTGCGCTGTGAATACTTAAATCAAAAGTCACTTGTGAAGGTTGCTGCTGCATTGACGAGTAATTCTCCAGCTTTTAAACAACTGCTTTTGGTTCCTTAACTAGGGATAAGTATGGTGTGAAGTGAGTCTTATCTTACTAAATTTCGAAGATATATTCTTTCTTAGAGCGGGAACCAGTCCTGATATCATTAAACTAAGTATGTAAAATTTTGAGAAATTAGACCCACCGATTTTTAGATTTGTAACTGAAAGTCTTTCCGGCAGTACACAAAAACTTGATATTTCAATTCAAATGTGCTCTTCTTTTTGTGTTCCGTTTACTGTTTCCCTTTTCATGGACTTGGTAAAAGTATATCTGCTTTCTAAATGGTAGTAGCTTTTGAAATGGTTCATAATGCAATTTTTTTTTTTGTCTACAGTTCATTACCGATAACACTAGCATGCTTACTACCAGATTTGAGGTCACAGCCGTTTAGGCGAAGATTCAAGTCTTCTGTGATATTAGGCCATGACGAATGGCAAGTTATTTACAGTTTTCGAGAGAGCTTCGTGCCTCCATACTAAGAGTCAAGGAGTCTAAGAAGCTTCTTCTTCTCGAACTGCTTGACTCTGAAGGTGGGTGGGGGCATTATACCCTTCCGAAACCTCTCAAAATCATTACCGGTTAACACGTTGTAATACCCCAGAATCCTTGAATCTAGTTTGTGGGTTGCTAATATACCGTCCTCAGTGCAGTCGTACGTAACAGTGTTTGGCAGGTCGCCTGTAGAGTCATTAGCCTGCACTTTACAAAAATTTATGCTCTCTAAGCGTTCTTTACGAAGCAGAAAATAACCCATTTTGTGGAGACCACGTTTGTCTGTCACCTGGTAATAGCGAGGCAACCATTTGTCGATTTTAGTTAAATTGGATACAGGATTTCTTCACAAAATGTGGCCGAGCAAGCGCGAGTTTCATTAAAATAGACTCGGCGAGTCGTACTTTGCTAGAAGGCCAGATGAGCTTCCATTGGTATTGTCATTACGTCTTAGCAGATTTGAGTGAAATTCGGCAAAGAAGGCGTTCAGGTAATTGCACTGAGTTCCTTTTGGTTTGTCAGAATGTGGGCACTGTTATCGATACTTTACCTAATGGCGTACCTGGAACTTTGCCTGTTTTACTACATTTTTTTAGCCGATTCGGAAAATATCTGGGACATCAGAAGTACACAAATATTTTTATGAATGATTTTGAGTTTTATAAAAATCGGCAAAGCGAAAATTACACTTTACTTAGGGGAGTGAATGTACTTCTGCCTTTCGATATTTATTGCCCGATTGAACGAAATTCGATATAAGATATCTGCATCTAATGCTGTTGATCATTTGTGAGTTTCGTAGCGACAGACTTAGGGAACGTAAAGGCAAACTTCACCCTAGGACAGCGCCACAAAAACCCAGACGGGTTATACAGGCGTAACTGTACTCTTTCTTTAACCTCGGCGCTATTTGGGGGTGGGTGGTCAAGGCCACATCCCGGAAGCTTTACCCCCAGGAAAGAGATCCGGTACCTATTGTGCAGGAGGCTGGGTGGACCCCAGGACCGGTCTGGACGGCACGAAAAACCTCGCCTCTACTGGAATTCGATCCTCGGACTTTATCCCCTAGCGACTCGCTGTACCAAATCAGCCATCCCGGCCCACATTGACGCAGGGAAGACCAAATTTATGGGCGTTAATAAACTACCATATGCGCAATTTATGCGATACTGAGTGGCATTTTAAACGTAAATAACGCCTAGGTAAGTCTGTGTATTACGTCATTGAGTGCATTGTGTGAAATCTATGGCTTTATGTAAAATATAAACTATTTCATATCATATAGAAGGTACTGTCTGGCACAACAGTTTTATACGTAGAAAAGTCTTGACCTCCACTCTTACCGTGTCGGACAAATTCCATATTAACAATGCTTGAATGCGGTCTCTTGTCAGGATTTTAACTAGGTACATCTTACAGTGAAAGTTTGTGTGAAAATTGAAGGATTTTTATGTTGAAGCCTGGCTTGAAAAACACTGCTGCTTATGGAAAGCTTTCGTTATGGCTTATAAAGTAAATAATGTATGAATTATTGAATAAATTTCTGGTAATGAATTATAATAAATGTCATCCAATAACATAGCAGAAATATGTGTAATTAAAATCACGTAACCTCACATGGGCCAGAAAAACTGGCTTACCGTAAACATTGACAACATCCTTCTAATGTTTTTTCTTTGAGGGGGGACCACTGCTTACACGTTTTTCAATTTACGAATAAACAAATAAATATTTAGTTAATTAACCAATAAATATTATTTAATAATCGTTTCTCATTCATAATCTTAACATAAAACAATAATTTGTTAAATAAAGTTCTTGAACTTATTTTTTTCAACGCAGAACTTTAAAAACAAATTTTAAGGTATATGAAGCTTATTTTCGTGAAATATTGCAATGGGTGATAGTCTCTACAATTATTATTATTTTTTATCCCTTCGCAATTTCAGTCTCCACGCTACTCTAAATGAATTTCTACTTTCTGATTGCTGTCAATTTTCTGTGTTCTTGTAGTCGGTGTTGTTCTGTGTTCGCTGTACTTTCAATTTCCCTCCCTCATTTTATGCTGCAGTCCTCGTTGCCTACCGTCCTCTATATGGAAAGTTTTGTCTTTTTGACATGTAAATAACTATGCTGTTGTTGTTGTTGTTGGTGGTGGTGGTGGTGTTCCATTGACATGTTTGTATTATATCTGTAATTAACTGTTTTTAATCTACTGTTAACAACATTTACTGGAATTTTTGATGCTATTCTTTGTCTTTATTTGTTTTTGTGTTTTATATGTATATCTGTATGTATGTGTATGTAAAATCTTCCAATTCTCACGTTGCAGGGGGAATTTGGACGGAGGAAAAAGAAAAAAGAAGTAAGACTTTGATAACTAGCCCCCCATTATTTTATTTTTACTTGTGCAATTTTTTTTAGACGAACGGTATATTAATCTGTACACCTGCTTGCATGCTTATCGCTGACAACTTTGCTATGGCTTGAGTGTTTTGGTAATTCCTCTAGCTTCAGCTATACTATTGCTTGTATGTACGACATTCTAGCGACGATGCGATCTTGTAGACATTTATTTCCCTGCTGAAATTATACGGAATTTAAGAGACGAAAACCGAATAAAATATTTGCCAATAGAGGTCGCTCATCAGCTCGGAGCGTTGTTTACAACGTTTCCCCTTTATCTCCTGGTCAACAGTGTGTATTGCGAAATATACTGCCGATGGGGCGGGGACACACTGCTAGCCACCCCCGCCCAGAGCTGACAAGTCTCGATTAGCGGCTTAATGTTGAAGCGTGACAGTGAAATTGTATTAGTTTCATTGTCTTTTAAGTGCAGGGATGGCAGGACTGTGCGCCCACTGGTGCCACAATTTTACCAGATTTGTGTGTGCCAGTATTTCTCGTTGCTCCATTGCCGCTAGTGAGCTTAGTGACATCGGCTGCTTCACACGTTTGCAGGGTTTGATTTTGAAACTGACTGAAATTTGTAAGAAGGCTGCGGAAGACCGTGTTCGCGTGTTATGGCTTAAAGGGATTGGTCGAAAACACAATGAAAAGCCGTGAATTCTGTGTTCCTCTTGGTATCTGTGCTGCTGTGTATTCGATGGTGGTACATAAGGCAAGAGGGGCACGCGGTAGTGCAGTTGGTTGAGGCACTGTGCTACAAACCGGAAGGTCGCGGGTTCGATTCATTGAAATTTTTCATTGACGTAATCCTTCCGGCCGCACTATGGCCCTGGGGTTGACTCTGCTTCTAACAGAAAAGAGTACCAGGAATATTTCCTTGCGGGGGGTGGGGGGGGTAAAGGCGGCCGGTGCGTAGGGCTGACAACCCTACCACTTTCATTTGTCGATTGTCTTGAAATCTAGGAGCCTCAACCTCCTGGAACTCTCAGGGCCTGTCCAGGCCTGTAACAGGGATTTTTTTTTACATAAAGCAAGAAATACGGTAAAGAATTATAATTGGAGACTTTGTGTTGTTGAATATCAAAGTCCTCTACAATGTTCCCTCGAGGGGACTGTTAAATATTTACTTAAGTTAGGACGGATCATAGTGCCTCCGTCTTAATGTTCAAGTAGTCTCAGAAATATTCGTGTCTTCATATTCCAGAAGACGTGGCATTTCACTTAGAATTAACCTCGTTAATTGGTTAATAGTCAGGGCGGCTTCAAATATAACATCCACAAAAGTACCATTACCAGTACCAGTCCGTGCCAAATTTGACAACTGTGATAAAGGTCGTTATCCCTGCTGTAATATGAAATGTCATTTCAGTTAGTCTTTACGTCACAGGTTGTTCACATCGTATTAACACTTATTTGAACTTCATACCAGTAAAATAATGTCGCATCGTCGTTAGAAGACTTATGGATAAACCTATAGATGACATCATCAATGCAAAGAAAATAACCCGGCCATGTTGCTTATTTCTCCCTCCTCCCTCCCCAAGGAAAATATTTAACCTACGGGTGGGATGAATGTGGCTAGTCAACAAAGTGGAGATCGCCCAGCAACACATTTTGTTGAATAACCAGCTACCTTTGTTGCCACATAATTGTTCCTCTCGTTGCAGTGTTGTGAATAGTTCCTTGTGACTCCGGGAATAGAATTCAAATACATTCAGTCTGTGCTTTTATAAACAAAATTCCGAAACAATTGTACTAAATATGTACGAATTTGTTTTTGTGAAACGTTAAGTGATAACATGCATTTCGCAGTATTTTATTTGAAGCTGTCATCTAAACCTTTAGATTTGATTCTTCTCTTTCTCTGTCTATCTCAGACCTCTGTTCCAAATGCACGATTGCCGCTTAGCTTTCCTAGAAGGGTTGCCGCTTTTCGCCATTTTAAAACATTGGCTTCTTGTTTCTTTTAACGGTAGCATCTCTTTATGTGTAACATTTCAAGTATTTTCACATCGTGGACACATTCGGGTTTCACATCACACGATTGTTAACAATTTTATAGCAAGTGCAATTGTACAATAAATAAAACAGAAGGAAAATACAAACCTTTTTTGGTGAAACTTCTTACTTATTCTTTACATTTACATAAATTTAGACAAATATTGCAAGACACCTTACATTTGTGACACTGAGAGGCTGCATGACTCAACAGCTTTTAGATCGCTGGTTTGAGCAGTGCGTAGTGTAGAAGACAAGCTTGTCATGAAACTGAGTGAACATTCTGTTATTAGATAGTACTTTATAGAATTCACTGTCCAGCAGAACTACGCGTTAGGCGGTACACACACAGAAGTGACTGGTTTCAAGCCGCTGGTTTCATGCAAGTTTAATTTCACGTTTCCTGAAACCGATTGCTTCAAACCGTTTCTTCGGTGCTCCTGCCGTCTTAACGTAACCGAAACACATCACAAAGGCGCAGGCGAAGTTATTCTGATGCGGAAGGAATGACGATCCTTCCTGTTGTGATCAGACACTTGGAACATATCTCTGTCTCCAGTAAGTATCAGCTTTTCTAAGGCCAGCAAGACGATGTGTGTCACGGTGACTGGAAATCAGTTACTGGTCTTCTTGCGGATACGGTGTAGTGGCAGAAAGTCGAAAGAATACCAGTAACTTAAGGTGATATTGATTACAGGAAATTGGTTTCAAGTACAAGAACCGGTTTGCCGATCCCGGTGGCCGCGCGGTCTAAGGCGTGGGTTTGCGGCCGATCGCTTGCTGGGATTGCGGGTTCGAATCCCGTCGGGGGCATGGATGTCTGTCCCTTCTGGCTGTTGGGTGTTGTCAGATAGTGGTCTCTGCGTCGGGCTGATCACTCGTCCAGAGGAGTCTTACCGAGTTCGGTGTGTCTGAGTGTGATCGTGAAGTCTCGATAATGAGGAGGCCCTGTCCCACTAAGGGCTTTTGCGCCACTGGGGGGGGGGGAGACTAGTACTGAGGCTTCTCTGAAGATGGGGGACTCGTGACCGAGTTCTTTAATGAATAATTGGAAGAGTGTAGCCCTATATTATAATGCCTTTATCGGTGACTGATATCATGAAATAACGATATTTTTTTGGAGTTGCTAAGTCGAGGCTACAACATTTCAGAGTGCGGCAGTGTTTTGTTCTTCAGGAAGGAATGAAATGTCTATCCAGCCTTACCCTTTTTCTGTATCTTAAGTTGCACACAGAGACAAATTCCAGAACGTCACGGACGTAACTATGGTCCGGCCATTGTTGTACATAAATATAAGAATGTTACTGTGTCGACAGCATTACAACACTGATTTTAAAATGTAGGAATTTGCGTGCTTTTTCATCTATTTGTGGTTTACGACGCTTTCAGTTTTAGACTATATACGAACGTTGAATGGTGCGGTGGCTGATGAATTGGAAAGGATCTGAAAGGAAGCTGTCGTGACCTTATTATAGTACTACTCAGCATTTGCCTGAAGAAAACCAGGAAAATAATTCTCATTCCCGATAGACGGTGTCAAGATCGACGTTCGAGTCACGCACTTCCCCCCTTTGCTAGTCCTGTTTCCGCTACAGGAATCACTTCGGTAGATCGCAGACAGAGTGATATTTTTACAATACGCACATTTGGAAAAGTTATCACGCCTGCATGTAGGCAATAGTTTAAAGAATCGGCGACTTTACATTTACATTTACATATGCAATTTTTCAATGTTTGTTTTATATTCATCGATGTTTAATTATTTAAACCGTGAAAATTTTAACCAAAAGTTGTATGTTATTTAACTGTGGAGCGATTTCGACACTTTATAATTGTATTTTTATTTTTGTTCTCACCACCCTGAAGATGGCCACTCGAGTGGCCGAAACATGTCGGTGATTAGTATGTAATAAAATTACATTCATACATCCAAGTGAATTTGCTGGTATCTTTGAAAAATATTATGGAAATGTACACATTGTTGGAAATCCATATGAACACAAAATTATAAATCCAACTGTCTGACTAGCGTTCTTTCTTTTACATGATAAACGATAAGGAATAAGAATTTGATCATAATATATATGTAGTTATAACACCAAGTGACATGACATGACATGAACTCACACTTGCGAACAAGCTGTGTTTTACCACCCACTGAATCTGCTTTGTTATTTTTCGGAGAAATTTCTGAGGTGTGGAGCAAATTTATCGAAATTTTAAAATTATAAGAGGCGGAGCAGGTAATTGTAATTTGTATGGCAGTGCCTTGAATCCACAATAGACTAGATAAATTCGTTAGCTTCAATATACTGAAGTTCAAATTTCGTTTTGGCATTGTGGTCGTCTTTAAATTAGACGTACTGGTAGTTAATGTCAAAAATAAATTACTTACACGTTCCTAGTTTTTTTTTTTGTACAGAAGTAAGCCTAAGCAATAAACAGGAGCTTTAATATACAGAGTGGCACAAAAGTCACTTGACACGGCCTTTCTGTTGTTAAACTTAGAGCTTCAAGTAACTTTGGCGCCACTCCGTACGTATCAAATTAAAATATTGCAAAGGCACAATCTTTCTTTCTGTACTTCGCATTAATTTTTAAAATAAAGTCATAAAAGTTACTGAATCAGCTCCAGAAGTATTTCATTTACGTTGATATTTTGATGTTATGAAGAAAAATACGAACATAAGCTCAGTCACACTGCTTTCGGTAAATCTTTAAGGTAGACATTAAGGCATGGCTGTTTCATTCCAGATTCTTTCCGTTCAAAATTCACTGTCGTCAAATGATTCGACGCTGTAAGTCTTAATTATTAACAGCGTCATTCAATGACCTACAAATAAATAACTAAATAAATTTAAAATTTTCAGCTGCAGAAATATTGGTACTGGTACGAACACTGCAAGAGAATATCGTCTATTCGCAGTTAGAAGGGTAGTCACTGTTAAGTATTACTCTAAAGGGGATCAACAATGAGATAATTTATTTGCGGGTGCGCACTCTTGAAGAATAATCGGATACATCTTATTCAAGTCGAGCCTATCTATAACGCTTAAGTTAGACTTATGACTGCGCTGTCTAGAAAAGTGTATTATGGCGAATTTGATAATGTATATGTAATATTTCGACCTAGGGGATTGAAATGTAAGCTTTGTTTATTTACCGAGTCACTGCTGCGTGTGGGGACTACCCTTTGCGACATCCCATCGCGGGTATGGGCGGTCGATTAAGTCGGCTACGTTAATAAGCGAGCCGACAGGAAGTGGGAACCGACAGTTGTCGGATAAAATGAAGACCATATATTATACAACTACCCACATTCTATTTCTGGAGTCACGGTATGGAGCTCTGTTTAATAGCATGTTGCATTTCGCAGCCTAAGTAGCCACTGTTAAATATTTATCCTGCCACACAAATTGAGAAATCTGGAGAACTTTATTGTCTGTAATAATTTAAATCTGAGCATATGAAATTGAAAGGATTTGGGATTTTGGCGATCAGTATTAGGCTAATATTATGGTTTCTGAATCGTGATGATGTGTTGTTTTGTAAAGTCTCGGAGGAATCTACTGCTATCGTCAATTTAGATTTTGCCCTGAAGTTGTATGCAGCAAGCTCTTTCGAAACCTGGGTACCCATCCAACAAACTACAAGGCTGTAACCAGTCTGAAAGTAATTCTTTCCCACTAAATTCACTGTCATTATATTTTAGGTTACGCTTAGAATCTTTAAATATTAATATTGAGTGGCAGAGATAAGTTGGAACTTCGTGTAGCTACATGGAGAAAAGCAGTTAAATGTAAATTTGCATTACAGATTGACGTCCAACGAAACTGAACTGTCAGTAACTTTAGAATGTATTAGCAGTGTACAGAAACTGCAGCGAGAAGCGTAAGACTGTTATAACGCAGCACAGGAATAAATTTTCCAATCCTGTGTTCTTGTACAGAATGCACACAAGCAGAATAAAGAATTGTGTATATCTGGTTGTAGTAAAGGGGAGCTTCATGGAAGGTCGCATTTGAACTGCATGTAAAATATTTCATCACCGTGCATTGATCAATTAGATATGGTAACAAAACCTCCTGTATGTTTCGGCTACTCTTGTGACCATCCAGGGAGGTGCATTACAAAGGATGCAGATATCGAGATATTACAAAAGTTTGTGAAACAATGCACAGAAGTAAAATACTGGGTCTTAAACACATAAGTTTTAAAATACATATCGAAATGTATTATTTTAGTATATATTTTAAACCACATACTATAATCTATGCCTTGGATCACAAACCTTTGCAATATCTCGATATATCCATCCTTTGTGATTCATCTCCCAGAGGATCGCCACAAGGGTGGCTGAAACATGTAGGAGACGTACTTTGTTTGTATAGTATAAGATACTTTTACGCATTTATGTGCATTTGTTGGTCTCGTTACCGTATCTGCATGTAAAGGTTACGAACTGTCATTAAGAACGTACTGAGGTTTTCTCGCTTCTTGGCATTTACGCAGCTTATGCTGGTAGTTATTTACCGACGTTCTGAGCCTTGAAGATGGGCCCGATAGGCTGTTCCGAAACGTCGCAACATATGCCGCTTAACAAACCAGTTTGGTTTGGTTTATTTGTTCATCCATGCAATCACACACGTAACACTGAACACGTCAATTACAGATTACAATTTATATATTACAACACAACTTATAATATATGGACATCCACCCAATATAATATAATAAATAACAATAAAAATTTAAAGACCAACTGGAACTGGCCTGTCTCTACGTCTAGAAATATGTGTATTTATATAAACATATCTAAGAATTAAGAATTCAAATTAAAATTAATAATGTAGAATGATATTGAGTTATATTACATGTAAGATTATTTAGATGTTTACTTTTAAAAATGATTACACTGAACCAAGATCTCTATTGGAGTTCCAAGTAAAATATTACTTCAAGGAGTAAAATGAATTTATAGGAAAGAAACTTTTGAGAACAGATCTGAATTTGTTTATGTCATGAGATGCATTTTCGATGCTGGTAGGAAGGTGATTAAAGACTTTGATTCCAAAATAAAAGGGTCCTTTTTGGAAAGTTGTAAAGTTTGCAGTTGGAGTATGTAAAAGTCAGAACTAAATCTCGTGTTGATATTATGAATTTCTGAATTCGATTCATATAAATCTCTATTTTTGGCGACAAATAATAGCAGGGAAAAAATATATTGCGATTTTAATGGTAAAATTTTTAGATTCTTGAATAACTGACGACAAGAATCTCTATTTCTGGCATTCATAATTGTTCTAATTAACATCTTTTGACGACCTCATTTACACTAAGGCGGAAGCCTGAAATCTTACAAGAAAGAAGTGTTATGTCGTAATTGAAATGTTTAAAGCGCAGGAAGTTACTGCTCTTACAACATTATTAATGCGGTAAACTCTTCGTAACGTAAATATATTTATTAATATATAATATTTTCAGGGTCATTTGAAATTTAATATATCAGTGTCCTGTATCAGAATAAAACGTGTTTATGGAGTTTTGAAACGTCGTTTTTAATATTTCATGTTCGCTTATATTGTGAGATGTGATCGAATAAACATTCTGAAAATACGACGCATGTAGACTGATACGCATGTCAGGACTTAACATACTCTAAATGTTCGAAGTATCGTTCTTGAACTGCAAAAGGGTATTTCACTCGAAAGTATACAAGAATCTCCGATTTTCTGATATAATTAACTTACATTTATCATGAATCTTTAGCTAAACGTGACTTCATTATTCATGATATTGTGACCTGTTTAATGCATACTGTTTAACTTTCTGAATAGCAGTTAGATAGTAGTACCAAGTTATCGTATCCTATTTACTTTCCCTCACTTAATTAATCCCACAGGGAGTCGTATGCAAAAACCAGTAAGAGATAATAATATAACTTAACTCTATCATCAGTTTCATTAAGACATTTTACCTTTGCATAGCAATAAAGATAAAAGCGATGAAATGAGATTTTACAAAAGCGGTTTGTTTGAAATTAGTATTCAACAAAATATTTTTAGCACTTAATTCATACGTATTTAATAATTACAATTGATTATTTGTTCTTTGCACGTTATCTAAATTTATTGACTACGTCTGTGAAAAACTAAACAACACAGTATTATGTACTTACTTGCATCAAGTCTAGAAGCAAGCTCACTTGGTGTGTAGTCCTGTCGTGCTTAGTTGTGATATTATTGCATTGTATTTTATTTTTAAGGCTGAAATAGTCTACAAGTTATATTTTGCATTCAGCGTTCTTGTAAAATGGCTACATTACTGAAGGTCGACACTGAATATACACACAGTTTAGAAGTTGCTGAGACCTGCATTTCGCATATCCGAACGCTTTCATTTGTAATACCTACAGCGCCATGATAATTCGTCGAGTTTATTGTAAAAACTTCTAGAACGGTAGTGCTAACTAGGACCAGCTTTGTAGTGGAATACGTAAAGTTTAAAATATTACAGCATTTCTGTGTAATATCCATACAAGGAGTGGTCATGCAACAACTATGACTCTAAACATTTTGTTTACTGTATGTAACACCAGGTTGAACACAGTGCATTTTTGTGTTTGTTATGGGTCTCAGAACAAACAGCGATTTTTTTTTTTCCGTGTACCGCCTTAACTGGTTTTTATAGCCGACACGGGGTATGTTATCTGCGCCATACATCCTGGGCTTTAATTCAGAAGGAAGTTAAACTTTGAAGGGTTAATAAAGGTCACATTTTGGGTATGGTGTAGGCTATTTAACATACACGTGTGTAACAAAGGGACACTTGTTTCCAGAAGACGCATGTTTGTTAGCACATGTTTGCAGTATTACAGTACGTTAAGTTTAAGTAGCAGAGTTAGCTAACTGAAAAGTTGACGGTTGTCAAGTACAGCGAACTACATTGCGGTCTCTGTCCTTGGGCAGGTTCGGTACGATGACGAGGACGAAGATGAAGGCCCGCAGCCGGATGCGACGTTGGAGCAAGGAGCGCCGATTCCAGTCCGGATGCAAGGCGCTTTTCCCGTGGAGCTCGCCTCCACCCCACTTGAGGACATTGACCCCTTCTACCATAACCAGAGAGTAAGTAATTTACTACCACATTCTCTGAGAAATTTACAAAGGTCTGCTAAATGAAACCGTCTACTAAGGACACGCAATTTCGGGTTACGACCCGAAAATCTGCCTCTTAAGTTAGGTATGTTTTTCATTGTCCAGCAGTTCTCCGTAGATGGCTCTGTAGTGTTAGATTTTAGTAGCATGGGTGAGTACGTCTCTGTGTGTTTTTGTATTGTAAAGAAGTGATCACATCGTGTTAAAATGCATGACTCTCAGAGAGGGTCTAGAATGCTAAAATCCGAACGCGTGTCAGTGTTACCGTATACGTACATTTCCCATATTTGCATTGTTCAATTTATGTTTCGCTTCGGCAGTAAGGTAGCAAGTCGCCAGATGCGCCCGGAAACACTTGTAGGTCCGCTTGTGAAGTGCCCGTTACATCTTCCGATTGTAACCAAAATTCACAAGTGTGGGCGTAATTTAATAGAACGTACCAAGGCTAAATTTCGCGAAAATCCGTGGAGCAGTTGTCGAGTTGTAATTTGCAGATACGCGGACAGACATGGCCAATCTAATGTGTGCAATGTTTGCTGCTTGTTATTGCGAACCCGCCAAAGGCGAAGTGTTAATTGTCTTTCTCCGTGTACAGTTTGGTATTAGAGAATCCATTTCTATGTATTAGTGTTCCCAGTTTCATAAACAACCAGCACACATCGCGTATCCATCATTTTTGTTGCTGTGTAAAATGGTGAAATTTTTGGCCTACACCGTAAGCTGCATCGGTAAGGTTAAACAAGGTTAGAGTTGTGCATGATGTGGGTAGGTTATGTTCGTGAGCAGGGGCATGATGGGATGTAAGCAAGCAAGCTGTCTGATCATATACCAAACATTTTATTGTACAAAACTGCCATATTATTAGAATCAATGTAATTAGTGAAGTGAGAAGTATTAATAAAATTCTATTTAGGATGTAATATCTTAACAGATGTGCCCATTTAACGTTTCAGACATTTGTGGTGGTAAGCAAAGGGAAGGACATCTTCCGGTTCAGTGCAACAGATGCCATGTGGATTCTGGACCCATTCAACCCAATCCGGCGGGTTGCCATCTACATCTTGGTTCATCCCTTGTTCTCACTCTTCATCATCACCACCATTTTAACTAACTGCATCTTCATGATAATGCCTACAACCCCTACAATAGAGTCTACTGAGTAAGTGCCATAGCTGATGGTGAAAGAAAGACAAGTTGTTAAGTATATATGCTTCAAGAGAGGCTGGTGACATGGGGAATTCTGTTTTGTGTGAAAAATTTATATAATAGGTACACCCAAACCATTAAACAGGGTAAAAATTAAGAATTCTGAATTACCATATCATAAAAAGTCTATCTGGGGATTCAGTTTCATGTGTGGTTGTGGCATATTGGTTGAGAATAGTTTGTTTGTTTGTCAAACCATGAGAAAGATTTTTTTTTTTCCAGAAATGTTAGAAAAATTTGACATTTCCAAAACAAAATGTATTTACATGGCAAATTCTGTGCTCCTCACCAAATATTTTTCAGGTAATCAAATAAAGAAGAATGAGATTGGCAAGGCATGTGGCAGAGGTGCATACAAGGTTTTGGTGGGGAGACCTGAGGGAAAGAGACCATTTGTAAGACCTAGGCATTTATGGGAGGATAGTATTAAAGTTGATGTTCAAGGAGTGGGAAGGGGAGGCATGGACTGGATTGATCTAGCTCAGGACAGGGACATATGATGGTAGCTTGTGATTGTGGCAATGAACCCTCAGGTTCCATACAATGTGGAAAATTTCTTGATTAGCTGAGGACCTGTCAGCTTCAAAGAAAAGGACTTTCTTCCATGGACTTAGTAAGTTAGTTAGTTAAACATTTTTGAAGAAACCAGACTTCTAGAAAAATACAAATGAGTATGAGAATGTGTTCCAGTATGACTCAGATACAAACAACACAAATGACTCCGCCAGAGAAGTCGTTGACAGGGACATGAAGCCAAGAATGTCAACTGAAGTATCAAAAAATGATGCTGATGTGCTTTTTTGAAGTTGAAGGAGTTACCTGTCATCAACTTCTGTCTCTAGAAAATTCAGTGCCTTTACTTAGAAAACAGTTGGCACTGTTGAAATATCCTCTCTCCCTCTCTAATTCAGCTGCAGATGTTCCTTTTTATGTTCCTGAAACTAAAAATGTCCTTGAAAGGGTCTAATTTTGAATTACTTGCAGAAGACATACTGGGAATTGTGTTGACATACTGAAAGAATCTTCAGAAGACAATTTCTGGCAGTTTTTTCAGGAATCACAGAAGTGATTTGTCAGAATTAAAGGCAGCCACATTCACTACAGGGCCTTCATCGCCTGTTATAGGGTGAATTTTACCCTTTTACATATTTCTTTACAGAATCAGTCTGGTTATTTAATTGTTGGACCTTGCATATCTCAGATGCTGTTTATTTATGATGCATTTTTACCTGAAGTGTATCTCTCATAAACATCTTTTTAAAGATTCCCTGAGAATCTGAGCATAACTTATAACATAGAAAGCTCAAGAAATATTCATAAAATCATCAAATTATTATCATTATTATTAGTATTTCTATTATTATTAGAGGGTGGAAGAGTTAAAATATTTGGGAATGACTTTAACAAATCAAAATTCTATTCCAGAAGAAATTAAGAGCAGATTGAGGTCAGGAAATGTTTGCTATCATTTGGTGCAGAATCTTTTGTCTTCTAGGTTGCTATCCAAAAATTTAAAGATTAAGATATATAGAACTATAATTTTGCCTGTTGTTTTATATGGGTGTGAAACTTGGTCACTGACATTGAGGGAGGAAAGGAAGCTGAAACTGAGGGTGTTCGAGAATATGGTGTTGAGGAGAATATTTGGACCGAGGAGGGACGAGGTAACGGGGGAATGGAAGAGGCTGCATAACAAGGAGCTAAATAATCTGTACTCCTCACCCAATATTGTGCGGGAGATAAAATTGAGAAGAATGAGATGGGCTGGCCCAGGTAGGGACAGGTGGCGGACACTTGTGAGTGCAGTAATGCACCTTTGGGTTCCGTGAAATGCGGGGAATTTCTTGACTAGCTGCAAACCAGTTAGCTTCTCAAGAAGGACTCTGCACCATGGAGTAAGTAAGTATTATTATTATTAGTATTATTATTATTATTATTATTATTATTGATATTAGTATTAGTATTTAGTGGTTTGTATGAGTGATGATTCAATGTCATATTGCTAATGTTGCGTAACTGATTATTTTTAGGGAGTACTTGGGGTATCAAGAACTTTTTTGCCCAATTTTCATAATGGCATCCATGGGAGTATTATTATTACGGTTTTGCTAGATAGTTTATTGTGATACAGTAGAAGATCTGATGTCATTAATCTATTTTGTTGTAGTGACAAGCAGAAAACAGCTAGCTGTATCAATTTGTTTGATATTGGAGTTCAGAGGATTATTGAAAAGGGGATTCTACTGCCTTCAGAATTTTGTTATTAACTACAACTTTGTAGAAAGCACTGCTGCAGTTTATTTTTATGATATCCTTTCTATTTTTCCCTGTTCCTTCCTCCTCCT
>Ga0123355_10006036_pt1 | contig 17856 bp, 4 predicted proteins | sample TergutEmb28metaG_3_FD_89872 | JGI IMG/M metagenome (GOLD analysis project Ga0123355, IMG submission 89872) | Embiratermes neotenicus P1 segment gut microbial communities from Petit-Saut dam, French Guiana - Emb289 P1 | ecosystem: Host-associated > Arthropoda: Insects > Digestive system > Gut ... | reverse complement strand
TTAAAGGCCCAGTTCGTACCGCGCTGTAAACACTTTTCATCGCGGTTATAAAAACCAATCAGTTTATGCTGTAAGTGGCACAAGTCGCTGTTTGTTCTCAGATAAATACAAAACACATAAATAGAGCGTGGGCAGAGCGTACAGTTGTTAAATGTTAAACCTGTTGGTGCATCACGTAACCAGTAGGCTTTAAACGGTTAAGGCTGTACAGTAACGTATATGTTGACAAAAATTCTGTACCCATATTCCGTAGCAGGCATTCTGAGTTGTCTTTTCTTTGACAATGAAACCAGTTCAAAACGAAATGGCAAACTATTTGCTATGTGTTTACGTTTGTTATTCTGTCGTGTTAGGTTTATAAGAGAAATAAAATGCTGTCAACATAACTAATATGTGTTATATCTTTAATGTGGCAACGTGTTTCGACGTCAAAGGCTCACATTCAGGCCACTGGTTTAAAGTATATAAAATATGTATATAGTTTGTGTTTAGTATTGAGTCTCAGTTTCACACATTTATTTTATTTTATACTACTTGATTGTTAGAGCAATACGTATTTTAACATAGTTGTAAGCTTGAGATGTCAGTTCTAACTATAATTACAAGTGTATACGTTTCATGTATCTTATACCACTGGCCTAAGATGGCCCTTTGAGGTCGATACGTTTTGCCACATTTAAGGCATTTTATTTTTCGTATTATTCGCGAAATGTTAACTCTTGCATCGAACCCGCGTACGAATTCTGCGTGCCCAGGTGTGGTTTACGAAAATTGAAGCGCTAATTACTTGTCTTACGGCATCATAAAACTTGATTTTCTTTAACATTTTGGATTTCTACTGTGTAGAAGTGAAAATGATAAGTGATTACTGGGTGGAACACCGAGGAATCGTCGTTCGATTCGTGTAATAAACAGCAAGGCTTGTGAAAAACGTCAAGACCAGCTAGACTGGATGTTGGACTCCCCCCCCGCCGTGGTAGAGTGGCCGGGACGTGAAGCGGGCTGCTCAGTTCCATCTAGTGCCGAGGTAAAGAATTTTACTCCTCCACTGCTTTCATGGCGTACTGGTTATTTAAGCACAGAGAATTGTGCTGCTACTGCAGTGCCTTGGGATGGGCTGAATTTCTTGCGGGTCGTTCGTCAATCCCTGCCCTGAATGATGAAATTGCCCCATTCAACTTGCAAGTCCCATTACATATACGGAACACAGGTGAACCAGTTTTATGAAAAGAGGTAAATTTTAGATGATTCAGCGTGTTTGCAACCCATGTGGGTCGTGGTGCGAGGGTTGTTATTGTTACCAGTTCTGCTGTGTTACTTCAGTACCATCCGTCGTGACATAAATTCCCTGCCATGACATCCGTTCTCAGTAACAATAAGTTTGCCGTCAAGACTGTGGGAAAAAAAACCCGTATATGTATTACTGTGTGCGCGCGCACACACACACACACACACACCGCTCACGCAAATGGGCAAAGTACAGTACGAATTGTGCAAGCGTAAGAGATGTTACAACCATTCCTCTGTAACTGGTTTAGTCAAGAGCGCATCGTGAATTGTCATAAATTATGCTGCAATAATATTCGTCTTATGGGCATTATGTAACGACCCTGTCAATTGCGACTATTTAGCTCTTCGCAGCGGCGTAGTTGATGTTTTCGTTCTTGAGGGATGTGACGCCTTGTCACATTGTAATCGGTTTCCTGAAGATTCGAGACAACGAAATTTCTTCTTGTACATTTCCCTCCTTGATGATGAGACCACTACGCTGCTTCGAATCGTGAGGAAGTTACCCAGTGACTCGGCGTCTTATCTCTGACGAACCGACGCTGTAAATTGCTAAGGTTATACAGCTTCGTTGATGGATGAGTAAATGCGAATCGAGCACTGGTGGAATGATGCTGACAGGGGAAAATCGAAGCACTCGGAGTGTCATTTTGTTCATCACGGATTCCGTGTGGACTGCCCTGGTATTGAACCCGAGCCTGCGCGGTGTAAGGCCAACGACTGAGTCATGGCACGGGGTTCTGAAGTAAAGTTGACTCTAGAACAGCCCACGAAGGCCCAAAGGAGGAGTAGAGGTATAGCTCTACTCGTTCCTTAACCTCTGCGCTAGAAGGGGGTTGGTGGTCAACGCCACGCCCCTGCTGCTTTACCCCTGGGAATGACCCGGTGTCCATTGTATAGGAGGCTGGGTTGGCCCCAGGCCCGGTCTGGACGGGTCCGGAAAATCTCTCCCCCATCGGGATTCAATCCCCGGACCGTCCAGCCCGTAGCTATACCGACTGAGCTGTCCCGACATGGCACGAGGTTCTGAAGTAATACTGAGTGTTAAGCTTGTCGGTATGCTTGTAACGAAGGATGCCGAAACTTTGTTGTATTTCTTTAATTGACGACATTGTCAGTAGCTGAATCTGTCGACGTAGCCATGAATAGTGAGGTGATAAGTGCATAAAGAATAGGAAAGGATGTAGATGGAAGCATTATTGGTCTAATTTCGGGTAATATATCTGTATTTGCCTGAAAGGATTAAGTTAAACCACAAGAACTGTGTCTGGATAGAGTAGGGGTGTACAAAACCCGGACGCCTAAGTTTTGTACTGTGATTCGTAACTATTTCAGCATATACAGTTTTTTTTCCCCCCTTACAGAGAAAAACGTTTGTCAGGTAACATGTGCCGAGCAGACAGCGCCAGATGACAGGTCCACAGGGCACGCCAAAATTGGGGGTTCTAATTACGGAACTTTCTGCTTGTCACCTGTTTGGTGCATAGAATCTGGAGGTGGTTCCTAGATTTTTAGAAAATTTGTGGACCCCTATAGATAGCCCATATGCTCTTCGAGATCTGAACTGTTCACATCCCGAATTTAAGGTAGAAGTTAACTGCTTTAGCCCTTTGTCACATTGCTGGCGATAGTCAGTCCGATTTGGATTAAGTCATTAAATCCCAAGTTCAGTCACTAATGGCGCAGTGAGTGAAGGTAAACAAAACTGTCGGACGCTGATTCTGAAGATTCCAGTGAAAGTAATATTACTCCATTGTGTCAGCGGCAGACAGTTATGTACTGTGCCCAGCTGATGTGTCTTGAATGTTACATTTTAGGCAAGTGTCTATCAGCAGTTAGGTATGTACTGTGCCAAGCTGATACGATGTGTGTCATCAGTGTTTCGTTTTAGCCACGTGCCATTTATTGCAACAAGTCATTCTACAAGCTGATCGCGGTTGAAGGTGAAGCTAAATGACGAGGACATGATAAACTTGCGGAGTTGGGGGGGTGGGGGGGGCTGTACAATTTTTATGTCCGTTAAAAGAGGCAGCGCATTCCATTTGAAAGAACGTGACATTCATAACCACCCACAACAAGAAGCAATGGAGGAGAAAGGGAAGGGGGGAGGGAGGGGGAAGTGAGGTCTGTCTTACCGGATGGCACTTTGTTACAGTCTGTACGTCCCACACTTTCTTCTAAGCTTGCGGAGACGATTAACTATCGTTAAAGAAAACTGAATATGTATGGAGAACCGCGGTCCATTTTAGACGTGGGAGCCAGGATGGCGTAGTCCGTATGGTGGCGTAGCTATGGGCTGGATTCTGGCAGGTTCAAGCGATTTGTCCTCTTTGTATCTACCCCAGAGAGCATAGAACGGCTGTGGGGTCCACTAAGCCTCCTGTTCAGTCAATACCGAACAGTGTAATGCGACCGGAACGTGGAACTGACCCTTCATCCCCTTATAATGCCGAGGTTAAGAATGATTTGAGCTTTCCGCTACCCCCTTACACTTTCATGTCGTGCACAGGGAAAACATTTTTCTTGTTATGTACCGTCGATCCTCTGGTGGAAGGACTGTCTGTTGCCTGGTTGACAGCTTAAGTGAAAGTTTGAGTTAGGCAGTGGCGCAGTTGCTTGAGGCACTGCGTTACAAGCCGGAAGGTCGCGGGTTCGGTTCCCGATCGTGTGATTGGATATTTTTTATTGTGGCACTGGGTTCGACCTCAACTCTCGAAGAGTACCAGGATTATTTCCTTGCGGTAAAGGCGGCCGGTGCCGATTGTCTTGAAATATGGGAGTCTTAACCTAGCAGAGCCTAAGGGCCTGACAAGGCCTGTGTAAGGATTGCTTTACGTGCCTTGAATGAGCACTCATAAACAGAGCAACTTGGCTGTAGCTTGTGACTTGAATTTGGGATGTGCCGGGTTCGAATCTTTCGAGTTTTATCGTGGTTTTCTCAGTCCCTATGGGCAAGTACTAGGATAACATTTTACCAACAGGCCACGACCAGTTTACATTTCAATAATCTATCATCCAATCATTCCACGTATTCAGCTTCCTTACATACTTTTGTATTTGTACTGTTGTACTTTGTTCGCGGAATATATTTTCAGGACTTGACTACGTAGAAGAATGAAATTTGCCCCCGCGCATTGAACGCTAGCCGCGAAAGTCTATGGAATTGTTTCATAATTTTCTTCACCCTCGCCTCATGGAAACACCCCTAAAGTAACTTGATATCCGGCGGAACTGCAAATGAAAACTGGCACAGCACAACTAAGTATAATAGTGAATACAATCTGACCGATAAAAAGAAAATCAAAAAATCCCCGGCCTTTGGTAGCGCACGGAAATTGTGCCAGTTGCCGGAATTTTCACAGTGCTTCAAAATCTTCATTTACTTAATTACTTTTGTGTGTGTGTGCGGAACTCTGCCTCGGAAACACTGGTCTAAGGACCAAAACTACACAACAAATTCGAAACGGACCTCAGATACAGTGTAAACTATGTATAGGCCTACATGCGCGCCAGTTTTGGGCAGTCTTCTTCTGTCCAGTGCGTACCATGGCTTCCAAACTGAAGCAAAGCGGCCGGAATGTTTATCTGGCCATCCGCATTCATCTAACACAGAGGGAAACACAGTGATTTGTTGTTACCGTGTCACTTTGTTAAGGTCTTAACCACATACATCAGCGCCACGTCGTCCACCAGAAGCATATTAGGCGACGGTGCTTACGATCAGTTTTCGCCCTTCACCTTTTTACACTCTGTACCTTTGGGAGCCGTTCAGCCGTTCGAGAGTTAAGTCGGCATAGCATAGCCACTGGGCTACGGGCAGGACGTCCGGAGGAGTCATTGTTCCATTCCCGACACGGCCAAGAGATTTAATTCTCCAAATCGTCCACTACACGAGGCTCATCCAGCCTACGATTCAGAGGGTACTGAGGGTAAGCGGCCGGGGCGTGAAGTTGACGGCTTACCCCCCATCTAGTGCCAATGTTGAAGAATGGGTGGAGCCATACGTTCTTTACTCTGGCATATGTCTTCGTTTTACTTTTAACTTCCAGGCATTAACCCTTTGACGCCTAACGACTACTATACTGGTCGTACCGCGCCGCTAACCTCTAGACGTTGCATTTTATATATTTATTCAACAAATGTAGGTACTGAATATTTTAAACATGGTATATACCCTCCGTTTTTTTTCTCTTCAAAATGCAGTTTGTTTCATAATTATAATGTATTTGGTTCCTGTTTTATTCACATTTTATTTACAGGGTGTGCTAAAATTAAAAAAAAATAATTCCGGCGCCAAAAGGTTAATTGGAGATCCCTAAGCCGATCTGTGCATGGTGCCAAAGAATTTCGCTGCCACGTGTCAAAATTCCGGTCATCCAGCCCATAGTCAGTGGGAGGGGGAGGGGGTTGTGATCAGGCATGCGGACGAATCATCTCTTACCTTTACATTAACACAATTTTTGCCGTACAGTTTTGTTGCATGTCTGTGTTGCATTTATATAGTCATCGTTATTTGCGTGTAATCTCGACACTGGGTGTTGTACCGGGGTGCTGATAAGTCCTTAGCCCGACCTACCTCCCGATGTCCTAGGACGGAATCGATAGTGTCGTTGGAAGCTAATCTGCTGCTCAGATCAAATAATATATGCTTGCTGCAGACTCTCATGAACCTTTAGAGGGATGAAAGGAAACGTATATTTTTAATTTTCATGTAATAATTATCAATTCGGGCTTTAGGACTTATCAGCATCCCTGTGAAGAGTGAGCCTTCAGTTTCACGACACTGTTGTGATTAGTTATTGTAGTGTTTTCTGTGGAATGGAGGGACGTTTGTGTGCCTGAGGATTAAGAAAGAATCAAGACGAAGAAGAAGAAGAAAACGAAGAAGAAGAAGAAGAAGCCATTTACTTTCAGGAATCAAATAAAACCACTATAAATCAAGTGAGGGTATTTAGACTGCGGATCGCGATTCATATCAAGGAGCTTCCAATTTCAGCCTTTCTTTACTCTCCGAAGCAGGGTTGCATATATTCTCCAAAAAGTCTTGGAACCATCCCAAAATTCTAGGCGTCAGAAGAGTGACATGAAGCCTCGACCACACTGGGGACCCACAGATATTAGTCACCACTTTAGCAAACTAGTGAATGCACTTTGTGGGCAAGGTGTGGAGTCTTTGGATGTCTTAAGTAGTTGGTTCATACAGGACAACCATTGTGCTTTAAAGGCCTAATTATCAGGTGCAAATTCTGTGCTTTGGCCCGCGAGCAACTGGAGAGAATTGGGTCATAAGTCTCCCACTTGGCCTTTACTTCCTTTTGTTGAAGGTTTAATATCAAGCAAGTAACGTGTAGCCTTGTAGTGGGGATGTGCCAGGTTTGAATCAGCTTCTTGCCATGTGCGTGCTTAAAATAGTGTTTTAATAGGTCACGGCCGTTTCCATGCAAATCCTTCGCCCGTCGTCGGTCATGATCTCATCCCATCTCATTCCACGATGCAGTGTGATATCTGTAAAGCATTACGCAAATCGGAGAGTAGCACAGGGCAGAGGTGCCCAAATCCCAGGCTCTAGGTCACCCGGGCGACTAAGTTTTGTAAGGTGGCTGCTTAGTGTGAGACTTGCTTCTTCTTACCCTTCAGGTGCCCAGAATTTGGAGCTGGCTTCTAGATTTTTGGACAGTCTGTGAATCCATGGCATAGGCGTTATGGGCGGCCCGTCAGCAGAGTACACAAATATTTCTGTATGAGCTGTGCTGTTGGAATAACGAGGAATAAATTAATATTTTAAAGTAACACCATATTCGATAGCTTTTGAGAAAATCTAATACTGTCCAGCCGATCACAAAGGGAGGTGTTTGTCACGTCAGGCTTCTGTCTCTGTCCAACAGATTTAGAATTTGTGGTAACGTGAAATGTTTTATCTTGTATTGTGAAGGTTCAACGGAATCGGCGAGGGTTTAATAAATTTTTCGTTCTTATTTTCATAATTATCTTGGGATTCTCCATGTAAAAAAAAGAACTGACCAAATTATGTATAATAGCGAGTCTTTTACACACGTGTTGCTCTCTCCGTTTGAAACAGAGTTTTTAAAAATCACACACGCGTACCACACGTGCACGCTAATTTAAATACATCGCCCCATTTGACCGGCACATTCCGTAACTTTATTTTGGTGTACTGGACCTTTTGGTAACAAACAATACATTGCGTGACTTAATTACAGTTTGTTTTGAGAGAAACCCGGGCGATGCTTGGGTGCTTTCGTTAGTCATTCGGCCTATAACTAGCCAAGTGCCCGCCGTATGACGGGCTGACGTTAACATCCACGCGTTACTCCACATCCTCGCTCATTTGTTATTTCCTGGCGATTTATTGAATCATTTCACTGGATGTTATTCAGTTCGTATTGTATTGTTGAGATACTTGAACGCCGTCATTTTTGCGGCAGAATATTGACACACGCTTCACAAAACAAATTATTTTTCTGTCTCTTGGATGCTATCTTGTTTTGCTATCGTTAAGCAGTAACTCGGATTGTCGTATCAGGATATCGTCCGGTGGTGCTTTCGTAACTTACTCGGATTTTCATTTGGCTTGCATGGAGACCTAGCTTAACGATAGCGCGTACCTCACAGAGAACGCAGAAACAATGGTACCCACGACGACGTGTGACTCACCCATGAATTTACCGCTCACTGAGCACAATAGTAGCACAATCCAAAAATTGCCCATTTCGCAGTTAATACTACAATTGAATTGAAAAATGTAACAACTGTGTCCAACAATACCGGCACGCTTGCTAGTTTAAGCATACCCCGCTAGATGCCATTACTGTCGGATTTAGTTTTTATATCTTGAGCTCAATCGTAGTATTAGCTCCAAAGGGGCAATGTTTGGATCGTGCCATTATTGCATTCAGTGAGTGATACGTAGGTGGATTAACGGATTTAGTGTGCCTCTTAGTACTTACCTTGCAGTGTTGCACTCCGATGTGATACGTTGCTTAATGTATGCCGGCATCCTTGGTCTACATTTGTGGTAGAGCAGTCTAAGTATGAAGGTTGCTGATAATGCTATAGCACAACGGGCCACCCTGTGAGGACATGTCATTTCTACATTCCTCTTGCTATTTTAATCAACCAGTGATACAATGTTTACTCATTCGTAGCGAGCAGTGTGAAGGCAGCAGTAGATACGGGAAGCAGTGATGGTAACGGGGGAATGTAACAAGAAAAAGAAAATGTGCTGTGTCAAAGTGCGCAGATCCTGCAGATAGTTACGGCTGTTCAACTCATTTTCATTGTCCATTACGTTTATAAAACGGGGTGGGTATTTAAATTTTAGCGCCTGCTATACGAAGAAGCGTGAAAATTACTTGAAAAGGAAAATAGAAAATTATGAAAGAAAAGGCGTTGTGTGGAAAATGAAACGTAAATTATGCAGCGTGTTTTAAAAAATGCAGTAAAATTCTTGTTGCCTAAGTATACAAAATGATAACACCAACAGCCAAATAGATGCAACAATAATAATTTTATTAATAATTTCAATCAACTCAACATGTTTCGGGCGATAATTTCGCCCATCCTCGGGAACACTAGACTGTATTTACAGCTTGTGCTATAATGCACCGACGATGCTGCCTGCAGGCAGCATCGTCGGTGCATTATAGCACAAGCTGTAAATACAGTCTAGTGTTCCCGAGGATGGGCGAAATTATCGCCCGAAACATGTTGAGTTGATTGAAATTATTAATAAAATTATTATTGTTGCATCTATTTGGCTGTTGGTGTTATCATTTTGTATACTTAGGCAACAAGAATTTTACTGCATTTTTTAAAACACGCTGCATAATTTACGTTTCATTTTCCACACAACGCCTTTTCTTTCATAATTTTCTATTTTCCTTTTCAAGTAATTTTCACGCTTCTTCGTATAGCAGGCGCTAAAATTTAAATACCCACCCCGTTTTATAAACGTAATGGACAATGAAAATGAGTTGAACAGCCGTAACTATCTGCAGGATCTGCGCACTTTGACACAGCACATTTTCTTTTTCTTGTTACATTCCCCCGTTACCATCACTGCTTCCCGTATCTACTGCTGCCTTCACACTGCTCGCTACGAATGAGTAAACATTGTATCACTGGTTGATTAAAATAGCAAGAGGAATGTAGAAATGACATGTCCTCACAGGGTGGCCCGTTGTGCTATAGCATTATCAGCAACCTTCATACTTAGACTGCTCTACCACAAATGTAGACCAAGGATGCCGGCATACATTAAGCAACGTATCACATCGGAGTGCAACACTGCAAGGTAAGTACTAAGAGGCACACTAAATCCGTTAATCCACCTACGTATCACTCACTGAATGCAATAATGGCACGATCCAAACATTGCCCCTTTGGAGCTAATACTACGATTGAGCTCAAGATATAAAAACTAAATCCGACAGTAATGGCATCTAGCGGGGTATGCTTAAACTAGCAAGCGTGCCGGTATTGTTGGACACAGTTGTTACATTTTTCAATTCAATTGTAGTATTAACTGCGAAATGGGCAATTTTTGGATTGTGCTACTATTGTGCTCAGTGAGCGGTAAATTCATGGGTGAGTCACACGTCGTCGTGGGTACCATTGTTTCTGCGTTCTCTGTGAGGTACGCGCTATCGTTAAGCTAGGTCTCCATGCAAGCCAAATGAAAATCCGAGTAAGTTACGAAAGCACCACCGGACGATATCCTGATACGACAATCCGAGTTACTGCTTAACGATAGCAAAACAAGATAGCATCCAAGAGACAGAAAAATAATTTGTTTTGTGAAGCGTGTGTCAATATTCTGCCGCAAAAATGACGGCGTTCAAGTATCTCAACAATACAATACGAACTGAATAACATCCAGTGAAATGATTCAATAAATCGCCAGGAAATAACAAATGAGCGAGGATGTGGAGTAACGCGTGGATGTTAACGTCAGCCCGTCATACGGCGGGCACTTGGCTAGTTATAGGCCGAATGACTAACGAAAGCACCCAAGCATCGCCCGGGTTTCTCTCAAAACAAACTGTAATTAAGTCACGCAATGTATTGTTTGTTACCAAAAGGTCCAGTACACCAAAATAAAGTTACGGAATGTGCCGGTCAAATGGGGCGATGTATTTAAATTAGCGTGCACGTGTGGTACGCGTGTGTGATTTTTAAAAACTCTGTTTCAAACGGAGAGAGCAACACGTGTGTAAAAGACTCGCTATTATACATAATTTGGTCAGTTCTTTTTTTTACATGGAGAATCCCAAGATAATTATGAAAATAAGAACGAAAAATTTATTAAACCCTCGCCGATTCCGTTGAACCTTCACAATACAAGATAAAACATTTCACGTTACCACAAATTCTAAATCTGTTGGACAGAGACAGAAGCCTGACGTGACAAACACCTCCCTTTGTGATCGGCTGGACAGTATTAGATTTTCTCAAAAGCTATCGAATATGGTGTTACTTTAAAATATTAATTTATTCCTCGTTATTCCAACAGCACAGCTCATACAGAAATATTTGTGTACTCTGCTGACGGGCCGCCCATAACGCCTATGCCATGGATTCACAGACTGTCCAAAAATCTAGAAGCCAGCTCCAAATTCTGGGCACCTGAAGGGTAAGAAGAAGCAAGTCTCACACTAAGCAGCCACCTTACAAAACTTAGTCGCCCGGGTGACCTAGAGCCTGGGATTTGGGCACCTCTGCCCTGTGCTACTCTCCGATTTGCGTAATGCTTTACAGATATCACACTGCATCGTGGAATGAGATGGGATGAGATCATGACCGACGACGGGCGAAGGATTTGCATGGAAACGGCCGTGACCTATTAAAACACTATTTTAAGCACGCACATGGCAAGAAGCTGATTCAAACCTGGCACATCCCCACTACAAGGCTACACGTTACTTGCTTGATATTAAACCTTCAACAAAAGGAAGTAAAGGCCAAGTGGGAGACTTATGACCCAATTCTCTCCAGTTGCTCGCGGGCCAAAGCACAGAATTTGCACCTGATAATTAGGCCTTTAAAGCACAATGGTTGTCCTGTATGAACCAACTACTTAAGACATCCAAAGACTCCACACCTTGCCCACAAAGTGCATTCACTAGTTTGCTAAAGTGGTGACTAATATCTGTGGGTCCCCAGTGTGGTCGAGGCTTCATGTCACTCTTCTGACGCCTAGAATTTTGGGATGGTTCCAAGACTTTTTGGAGAATATATGCAACCCTGCTTCGGAGAGTAAAGAAAGGCTGAAATTGGAAGCTCCTTGATATGAATCGCGATCCGCAGTCTAAATACCCTCACTTGATTTATAGTGGTTTTATTTGATTCCTGAAAGTAAATGGCTTCTTCTTCTTCTTCTTCGTTTTCTTCTTCTTCTTCGTCTTGATTCTTTCTTAATCCTCAGGCACACAAACGTCCCTCCATTCCACAGAAAACACTACAATAACTAATCACAACAGTGTCGTGAAACTGAAGGCTCACTCTTCACAGGGATGCTGATAAGTCCTAAAGCCCGAATTGATAATTATTACATGAAAATTAAAAATATACGTTTCCTTTCATCCCTCTAAAGGTTCATGAGAGTCTGCAGCAAGCATATATTATTTGATCTGAGCAGCAGATTAGCTTCCAACGACACTATCGATTCCGTCCTAGGACATCGGGAGGTAGGTCGGGCTAAGGACTTATCAGCACCCCGGTACAACACCCAGTGTCGAGATTACACGCAAATAACGATGACTATATAAATGCAACACAGACATGCAACAAAACTGTACGGCAAAAATTGTGTTAATGTAAAGGTAAGAGATGATTCGTCCGCATGCCTGATCACAACCCCCTCCCCCTCCCACTGACTATGGGCTGGATGACCGGAATTTTGACACGTGGCAGCGAAATTCTTTGGCACCATGCACAGATCGGCTTAGGGATCTCCAATTAACCTTTTGGCGCCGGAATTATTTTTTTTTAATTTTAGCACACCCTGTAAATAAAATGTGAATAAAACAGGAACCAAATACATTATAATTATGAAACAAACTGCATTTTGAAGAGAAAAAAAACGGAGGGTATATACCATGTTTAAAATATTCAGTACCTACATTTGTTGAATAAATATATAAAATGCAACGTCTAGAGGTTAGCGGCGCGGTACGACCAGTATAGTAGTCGTTAGGCGTCAAAGGGTTAATGCCTGGAAGTTAAAAGTAAAACGAAGACATATGCCAGAGTAAAGAACGTATGGCTCCACCCATTCTTCAACATTGGCACTAGATGGGGGGTAAGCCGTCAACTTCACGCCCCGGCCGCTTACCCTCAGTACCCTCTGAATCGTAGGCTGGATGAGCCTCGTGTAGTGGACGATTTGGAGAATTAAATCTCTTGGCCGTGTCGGGAATGGAACAATGACTCCTCCGGACGTCCTGCCCGTAGCCCAGTGGCTATGCTATGCCGACTTAACTCTCGAACGGCTGAACGGCTCCCAAAGGTACAGAGTGTAAAAAGGTGAAGGGCGAAAACTGATCGTAAGCACCGTCGCCTAATATGCTTCTGGTGGACGACGTGGCGCTGATGTATGTGGTTAAGACCTTAACAAAGTGACACGGTAACAACAAATCACTGTGTTTCCCTCTGTGTTAGATGAATGCGGATGGCCAGATAAACATTCCGGCCGCTTTGCTTCAGTTTGGAAGCCATGGTACGCACTGGACAGAAGAAGACTGCCCAAAACTGGCGCGCATGTAGGCCTATACATAGTTTACACTGTATCTGAGGTCCGTTTCGAATTTGTTGTGTAGTTTTGGTCCTTAGACCAGTGTTTCCGAGGCAGAGTTCCGCACACACACACAAAAGTAATTAAGTAAATGAAGATTTTGAAGCACTGTGAAAATTCCGGCAACTGGCACAATTTCCGTGCGCTACCAAAGGCCGGGGATTTTTTGATTTTCTTTTTATCGGTCAGATTGTATTCACTATTATACTTAGTTGTGCTGTGCCAGTTTTCATTTGCAGTTCCGCCGGATATCAAGTTACTTTAGGGGTGTTTCCATGAGGCGAGGGTGAAGAAAATTATGAAACAATTCCATAGACTTTCGCGGCTAGCGTTCAATGCGCGGGGGCAAATTTCATTCTTCTACGTAGTCAAGTCCTGAAAATATATTCCGCGAACAAAGTACAACAGTACAAATACAAAAGTATGTAAGGAAGCTGAATACGTGGAATGATTGGATGATAGATTATTGAAATGTAAACTGGTCGTGGCCTGTTGGTAAAATGTTATCCTAGTACTTGCCCATAGGGACTGAGAAAACCACGATAAAACTCGAAAGATTCGAACCCGGCACATCCCAAATTCAAGTCACAAGCTACAGCCAAGTTGCTCTGTTTATGAGTGCTCATTCAAGGCACGTAAAGCAATCCTTACACAGGCCTTGTCAGGCCCTTAGGCTCTGCTAGGTTAAGACTCCCATATTTCAAGACAATCGGCACCGGCCGCCTTTACCGCAAGGAAATAATCCTGGTACTCTTCGAGAGTTGAGGTCGAACCCAGTGCCACAATAAAAAATATCCAATCACACGATCGGGAACCGAACCCGCGACCTTCCGGCTTGTAACGCAGTGCCTCAAGCAACTGCGCCACTGCCTAACTCAAACTTTCACTTAAGCTGTCAACCAGGCAACAGACAGTCCTTCCACCAGAGGATCGACGGTACATAACAAGAAAAATGTTTTCCCTGTGCACGACATGAAAGTGTAAGGGGGTAGCGGAAAGCTCAAATCATTCTTAACCTCGGCATTATAAGGGGATGAAGGGTCAGTTCCACGTTCCGGTCGCATTACACTGTTCGGTATTGACTGAACAGGAGGCTTAGTGGACCCCACAGCCGTTCTATGCTCTCTGGGGTAGATACAAAGAGGACAAATCGCTTGAACCTGCCAGAATCCAGCCCATAGCTACGCCACCATACGGACTACGCCATCCTGGCTCCCACGTCTAAAATGGACCGCGGTTCTCCATACATATTCAGTTTTCTTTAACGATAGTTAATCGTCTCCGCAAGCTTAGAAGAAAGTGTGGGACGTACAGACTGTAACAAAGTGCCATCCGGTAAGACAGACCTCACTTCCCCCTCCCTCCCCCCTTCCCTTTCTCCTCCATTGCTTCTTGTTGTGGGTGGTTATGAATGTCACGTTCTTTCAAATGGAATGCGCTGCCTCTTTTAACGGACATAAAAATTGTACAGCCCCCCCCACCCCCCCAACTCCGCAAGTTTATCATGTCCTCGTCATTTAGCTTCACCTTCAACCGCGATCAGCTTGTAGAATGACTTGTTGCAATAAATGGCACGTGGCTAAAACGAAACACTGATGACACACATCGTATCAGCTTGGCACAGTACATACCTAACTGCTGATAGACACTTGCCTAAAATGTAACATTCAAGACACATCAGCTGGGCACAGTACATAACTGTCTGCCGCTGACACAATGGAGTAATATTACTTTCACTGGAATCTTCAGAATCAGCGTCCGACAGTTTTGTTTACCTTCACTCACTGCGCCATTAGTGACTGAACTTGGGATTTAATGACTTAATCCAAATCGGACTGACTATCGCCAGCAATGTGACAAAGGGCTAAAGCAGTTAACTTCTACCTTAAATTCGGGATGTGAACAGTTCAGATCTCGAAGAGCATATGGGCTATCTATAGGGGTCCACAAATTTTCTAAAAATCTAGGAACCACCTCCAGATTCTATGCACCAAACAGGTGACAAGCAGAAAGTTCCGTAATTAGAACCCCCAATTTTGGCGTGCCCTGTGGACCTGTCATCTGGCGCTGTCTGCTCGGCACATGTTACCTGACAAACGTTTTTCTCTGTAAGGGGGGAAAAAAAACTGTATATGCTGAAATAGTTACGAATCACAGTACAAAACTTAGGCGTCCGGGTTTTGTACACCCCTACTCTATCCAGACACAGTTCTTGTGGTTTAACTTAATCCTTTCAGGCAAATACAGATATATTACCCGAAATTAGACCAATAATGCTTCCATCTACATCCTTTCCTATTCTTTATGCACTTATCACCTCACTATTCATGGCTACGTCGACAGATTCAGCTACTGACAATGTCGTCAATTAAAGAAATACAACAAAGTTTCGGCATCCTTCGTTACAAGCATACCGACAAGCTTAACACTCAGTATTACTTCAGAACCTCGTGCCATGTCGGGACAGCTCAGTCGGTATAGCTACGGGCTGGACGGTCCGGGGATTGAATCCCGATGGGGGAGAGATTTTCCGGACCCGTCCAGACCGGGCCTGGGGCCAACCCAGCCTCCTATACAATGGACACCGGGTCATTCCCAGGGGTAAAGCAGCAGGGGCGTGGCGTTGACCACCAACCCCCTTCTAGCGCAGAGGTTAAGGAACGAGTAGAGCTATACCTCTACTCCTCCTTTGGGCCTTCGTGGGCTGTTCTAGAGTCAACTTTACTTCAGAACCCCGTGCCATGACTCAGTCGTTGGCCTTACACCGCGCAGGCTCGGGTTCAATACCAGGGCAGTCCACACGGAATCCGTGATGAACAAAATGACACTCCGAGTGCTTCGATTTTCCCCTGTCAGCATCATTCCACCAGTGCTCGATTCGCATTTACTCATCCATCAACGAAGCTGTATAACCTTAGCAATTTACAGCGTCGGTTCGTCAGAGATAAGACGCCGAGTCACTGGGTAACTTCCTCACGATTCGAAGCAGCGTAGTGGTCTCATCATCAAGGAGGGAAATGTACAAGAAGAAATTTCGTTGTCTCGAATCTTCAGGAAACCGATTACAATGTGACAAGGCGTCACATCCCTCAAGAACGAAAACATCAACTACGCCGCTGCGAAGAGCTAAATAGTCGCAATTGACAGGGTCGTTACATAATGCCCATAAGACGAATATTATTGCAGCATAATTTATGACAATTCACGATGCGCTCTTGACTAAACCAGTTACAGAGGAATGGTTGTAACATCTCTTACGCTTGCACAATTCGTACTGTACTTTGCCCATTTGCGTGAGCGGTGTGTGTGTGTGTGTGTGTGCGCGCGCACACAGTAATACATATACGGGTTTTTTTTCCCACAGTCTTGACGGCAAACTTATTGTTACTGAGAACGGATGTCATGGCAGGGAATTTATGTCACGACGGATGGTACTGAAGTAACACAGCAGAACTGGTAACAATAACAACCCTCGCACCACGACCCACATGGGTTGCAAACACGCTGAATCATCTAAAATTTACCTCTTTTCATAAAACTGGTTCACCTGTGTTCCGTATATGTAATGGGACTTGCAAGTTGAATGGGGCAATTTCATCATTCAGGGCAGGGATTGACGAACGACCCGCAAGAAATTCAGCCCATCCCAAGGCACTGCAGTAGCAGCACAATTCTCTGTGCTTAAATAACCAGTACGCCATGAAAGCAGTGGAGGAGTAAAATTCTTTACCTCGGCACTAGATGGAACTGAGCAGCCCGCTTCACGTCCCGGCCACTCTACCACGGCGGGGGGGGAGTCCAACATCCAGTCTAGCTGGTCTTGACGTTTTTCACAAGCCTTGCTGTTTATTACACGAATCGAACGACGATTCCTCGGTGTTCCACCCAGTAATCACTTATCATTTTCACTTCTACACAGTAGAAATCCAAAATGTTAAAGAAAATCAAGTTTTATGATGCCGTAAGACAAGTAATTAGCGCTTCAATTTTCGTAAACCACACCTGGGCACGCAGAATTCGTACGCGGGTTCGATGCAAGAGTTAACATTTCGCGAATAATACGAAAAATAAAATGCCTTAAATGTGGCAAAACGTATCGACCTCAAAGGGCCATCTTAGGCCAGTGGTATAAGATACATGAAACGTATACACTTGTAATTATAGTTAGAACTGACATCTCAAGCTTACAACTATGTTAAAATACGTATTGCTCTAACAATCAAGTAGTATAAAATAAAATAAATGTGTGAAACTGAGACTCAATACTAAACACAAACTATATACATATTTTATATACTTTAAACCAGTGGCCTGAATGTGAGCCTTTGACGTCGAAACACGTTGCCACATTAAAGATATAACACATATTAGTTATGTTGACAGCATTTTATTTCTCTTATAAACCTAACACGACAGAATAACAAACGTAAACACATAGCAAATAGTTTGCCATTTCGTTTTGAACTGGTTTCATTGTCAAAGAAAAGACAACTCAGAATGCCTGCTACGGAATATGGGTACAGAATTTTTGTCAACATATACGTTACTGTACAGCCTTAACCGTTTAAAGCCTACTGGTTACGTGATGCACCAACAGGTTTAACATTTAACAACTGTACGCTCTGCCCACGCTCTATTTATGTGTTTTGTATTTATCTGAGAACAAACAGCGACTTGTGCCACTTACAGCATAAACTGATTGGTTTTTATAACCGCGATGAAAAGTGTTTACAGCGCGGTACGAACTGGGCCTTTAA
>Ga0123355_10006035_pt1 | contig 17856 bp, 16 predicted proteins | sample TergutEmb28metaG_3_FD_89872 | JGI IMG/M metagenome (GOLD analysis project Ga0123355, IMG submission 89872) | Embiratermes neotenicus P1 segment gut microbial communities from Petit-Saut dam, French Guiana - Emb289 P1 | ecosystem: Host-associated > Arthropoda: Insects > Digestive system > Gut ... | reverse complement strand
TTTGCCGAAAGAGGCGTTAAGTTTGGCGGCGGCATTAGCGTTGGATGGTGCGGCTGTTGGGTTTGGCGCGGCTATGAGCAATTTGAATATAGTTGCTGTAATTATTTTTGCGCTTGTTACAGATACTGTTGCTATAATTTTAGGCGGTTTCTTAGGAAGGCGGTTTGCAAGCAAGCTTTCTTTCAACATATCTTGGTTAGGTGGGGTGCTGCTGATGATGCTTGCTGTATTTACTCTTTTATAGAATTTTCGTGGAGGTTTCGATTTATTATCTGCGATAATTTCACCGGCGGCCGTTGGTCGTCGGTAGTTAAGTTGCCCGCTTTAAGGCGAAAAATTAAGCTGTATAAGCTACAGCCTGAAAATTTAGAGCGGTTTGTAAACCGCGGTAGAATATGGGCAGTGCAATTCATTGGATAAGTTGGTGAAGGTTTTATTTGGCAATTACGGTCGTTTCGTTGGCAAAAACAAAAAGGTGCTAGGTGAAAGTGTTGCCGTCATAACAGCAGCTATAAGCATTGTGGGTAAGAAAGATATTGTTGCAAACTCCTTTCGAACAAACATAAAACCAGCATTTGGTACAAGCTGCTGGAACACACCGTATAGCTTGTGCATATTATAAATATTGCCGTGGAGTTTACTGTTATTTGAAAAATGCGCCATGTGCGTCGTCGTTGTGCATATTAAAATTAGAAATTCCAAGGTACTAGTTAAAGGAGGTGTTTAAAATATCTTTGCCACCATTTTGCAAACATGAACATTTAACCAAAGAAGAGGCTCTTACAGCTATAATAGCATCTGTAGCTATGGAGGAAGTAGCACTTGCAAGCATAATGAAAGCAGAAAGCGAAAAGCTGCGATACGTTATAGATAACACACGAACCGAAGATAAGGCACTGCTTTTGGCCATTAACGAAAGTGTGGATAATGTTGTAGGCAACCTAGTGGATATGCAGGCTATTTTAAGAAGTAAATTGCGCTTAGCGCTAAAGCATTTGCCAAAGCCGCATCCACCATGCCCGCCGCCTTGTCCGCCGCATCCGCCTTGTTGTTGCCGTAAATGTTTTGCGTATTTTGCAGCAAACACAAAATACCGCTGGACTGCTTGTAAAACGCTTAACTTACAAGAAGATCTATGTCGCGCAAACAACAATTTTTGCTGCATTATGGCAGAGAAAAAACAGTGCGGGCACACTATAGTTTTGCCTGCGGGAAAAGATTTTAGGGCAGAAATTGATTTCGATTTAAAGGATGCTTGCAAACAATCGGTAATCATCGAACTAAAGCAAGAACTGGGAACAGATGTGCTGTTTAGCAAAAAGTATAGTTTCCACGATACAAAAAGAATACAGCTAAGAGATGTGTTAGATTTTAAATCGGACGCAACACGAGATAGCAGAATATCTTTTAAACTTTTAAGCAAGCACAACCTGGAGATTAAAAAAGCTGTAGTTAAACTTACAGCTATCCACGAAGCGTATACAATAAAAGAGAAAGAGAGGGACGATAATTGGCAGAAAACTTAATAGAAGTTACTAAATTTAAACTTACACACGAAGGCCAACAGGTAGATACCGTAAGCAATTTAAAAATGCTTAACATATTGGTCGAATACAAAGGCGGCCCTAATGGCATTTTTGCCGGGGATAAAATTTTACTGGAAATAGATAACACTGCCAACGAAATATTCAACATAATTGGTTATGGGCATAGCACCATTAACATTTACGGCGATGGAAACATAGGCGTAGTTGGCACAAGAACATACCGAAACGACGCAAACGGCAATTACTATTTAGAAGTTTTATTCGACAACGGCTACAACGACTACTACGGCGGACAAATGCCGGGTAATATAGAAGGCTGGCTGGAAACTTCTATATATGTAATGTATAAAAAATGGGTGCAAGAGCCAGTATCTACAGACATAATAGCAATAATAAACAACACTGTTCACTTGGAAAATGTGCATGTAGAAGTAGGCGGTGGCCCTGTGCCGGACAGACCAAACACACCCGGGCCGATTTTAGGCAAAACAGGTAGATACGGCAACCACAGCGGCAATTTGGGCGATTTTCCCGAAGTGGAATTTAACGATTATTTGAACTTCGAACCTATCCGCTGGAACTTGCAAGTAGGATACCAAAACTTAACATGGCGCGATTTGCGTGCAACAGATGGAGACGCATATTTCACAACAGATGACTCGCTAACATTTTCTAACGGCAATTCAACAGGTGCGCGCTATCAAAGCAACAACGAAAGCTATCTTTTGCCTTATGCCAAATACCAAGGTTATCCTATAGACGCGCCGTTTCATCATGAAAATTGCGTGCTGGAAGATTACTTAATTGCAGGGCCGTTCGACGGTAAAATTTGCAGCTCTCACGAATACGTGAAAGATTCTTTAAGAATTATTCGTGTTATGGGGCGCGAAGAAAATGACGATTGGTGGGGCAAGGATGCTTTTAGGGTGCTGGCAGACAGTAATTTCTTAAAACACGACCCCAACGAGCCGATAGACAGGTATCTGACTTTGTTCGACGGCTACCGCGGGCTTACAATTGACGAATTTTTGCGGCAGATGCATTTAGAAGGGCAATTTTTGGATAAGCCCACAGTAGATGATATATTGCAATTTAGCTTTGTAAACAATGGTGAGGCGCCCGGCACACCAGACCCGGACGATGAAACCCAAATACCGCATTTCAAGCTGTTGCTTGGTGATTTGCGTTTTAACGAAAACACTGCGCAAACGGTGAACTTAATTGGTTACGATAACAGCGTAGTTTTTGAAGATGTTCCTGCGCAAAACCTGCCATATGCTTATTTGGTGTATTACGATACAAAAGCTACCGAAGCCATTTTGGATCAGAAGGGATTTCATTATAACAATTCGGCATCGTTTAGGTTTAGCGAAGAAATTCGTACGGCGTTTAGTTTCGATATTTGGGTGAAGTTAGAAGATGGCAGCGGCGGCAGCGGCCACACAACCGAAATGCGAATTAAAAAAATAAACGAAGAAGGCGAATTGCTTGAAGGAATAGGCTTCACATTAATACAAACAGATGTTTTGCCGCCGATAACGCGGCAGGCGTTTACCACAATAAACGGAACAGCGTCGTTCACTTTGCGTTCCGGCGAATACACTTTGTTAGAAGAAGATTTTTCGGGCAAGTATAAACAATTAGCGCCAATGAACTTAGTTGTAGACGATGTAGATGAATTGTTTAATGTCAAAGAGGCGCTTGAAGGAACAGGGTATGAAGATTTTGATAAGTTGGATTTTTTAAACGGCGTTAATATTATTACAAACTTCGATGCTGACCCACCGGATCCGCCAGACCCACCTGATATTTGCAAAACAATTTCGCATGTTATTACATCTATAGCAAAACAAGAAATGGCGCTTGCAGACGTACTGGCAACAGAAGCCATAAAACTGCGCACCATTATACGCAGCAAAAATGTTACATATGAAGATTTATTAAGAGCAAATTGCTCTGTTGCCAAACTTATAGATTCGGTAACAAGGCTGGAAGCAACTTTGTATGCAAAACTTAGCGCATTGCCAATAAAAAAATGTTTACGCAAGCCTAAATTTTTACGTTAAAAATAAAAAATCATCCCCTTTTTAGTTAATTGGGGGATGATTTTTTTGTTTTTTCGCAAAATAAATTAAATTCTACTATTGACACAATATTCAACATATGATATATTGAACTTGTTGAATATAAAGAAAGGAGAATATTATGTCTCTAAAACATGGGTTACTAGGTTTAATAAGCTGTGAAGGTTCTACAACCGGTTACGAGCTTGATAAGTTTTTCAAAAATTCGTTAGCCTACTTCTGGCAGGCTAAAACCAGCCATATTTACCGCGAGCTTAGCGCAATGGAAGATTTAGGCTGGCTTGCAAGCGAGCGTGTATTTCAAGAAGAAAAGCCAAATAAGCGGGTTTATTCTATTACCGACGCAGGAAGAGAAGAGTTGCTAAGCTGGCTGTCTTCTTCCGATATTGGTTTGGGCGGTGGAATAAAAAGCGCATTCTTAATGAAAATATTTCTCTGCGGAGAATTAGGGAAAGAAGCCGCCATTAAAATACTGCGTGAATATCGTGAAAAATGCGTCACCCACGAGCCTGCGCTAACCCAAATAAGAACAGAAATAGCGCAAGAGGAAGCCGATTATCCTAATCATGCAACATATTGGGGCTTAACCGTGCTGCATGGTGAAATTTTTCTAAAAGCAGGCATTGAATGGGCAGATGCAGCTATCGAAATTCTTGAAAACATGAAGGAAGAGTGATTTATGACAATAATTAATATCCGCGAAAACCCCGAATATTTGCAACAAGCAATAACGTACATTCAAAGCAAGTGGGGCAACAGGCGTAACAAAAAAGTTTATGAAGACTGTATAACACAAAGCATTTCTACGAAAAACCCTCTGCCGGTTTGGTATATTCTTATAGATTCCGACAAAATAATAGGGTGTGCAGGGCTTATCACGAACGACTTTATAAGCCGTATGGATTTGTACCCGTGGCTGTGCGCGCTTTTCGTTGATAAGAAATATCGTGGGCAAAATTTGGGAAACCTGTTTATATCTCAAATTAAAGAAGATACAGCTAAAATGGGGATGGATAAATTGTATCTTAGCACAGACCACGAAGGGTTTTATGAAAAATATGGCTTTATTTATATAGGAGAAGGGTATCATCCGTGGGGAGAAAGTTCCCGCATATATGAATGCAAAGTTAAATAATAAATTTCAGAGGAGGACATTGTAATGAAAATTTTAGTAATTAACGGTTCGCCAAGAGGGGAAAACAGTGCCACAATGCATTTAACACGCGCATTTTTAGAGGGTGCAGGTTGGGCCAACGCCGAAATTATAGACATATCAAAATCCAATGTAAAGGGTTGCACAGGTTGCTTTTCTTGTTGGGAGAAAACACCGGGCAAGTGCGTAATTAACGACGATATGCAGCACTTTTTACCCAAACTAATAGAAGCTGATGTTGTAATAACTTCGTTTCCGTTGTATAGTTGTTATTTCCCGGGCCAGTTGAAGAATTTTATGGACAGAATGATACCAATTGCGTTGCCGTTTATGGATAAAAACGCCGAAAGCGGTGGGCATCCATTGAGGTACGACCTTTCAAAACAGCGCCAATTTTACATCTCTACTTGCGGATTTTGGACGGCAGACGGAAACTACGACAGCATAATAAAGCTGTTCGAGCGCGGTCGCGATTCGGTAAACCACAGGGCGTTCAGCATTTTCAGCGGCCAAGGCGGGTTGTTTGGTGTGCCGGAACTTGAAGAATATACGAAACCTTACCTAGACGCTGTTTCCAAAGCAGGGAAAGAGTTTGCCGCTGGCGAAATAAGCGAAGAAACCCAAAATGTTCTTGCGCAGACTATTCTTCCGCGTGAGATTTATGAACAAGGTGCCGATGAATCTTGGGAGGTGCAAGAAAACGCATGATTACAATGCAAAACATACAGAAAAAGTTTAACGGACAAACCGTTTTGTCGGATGTAAACTTTAATGTTGCGCCGGGTGAAATTTTCGGCTTGTTGGGGCCTTCCGGGGCAGGAAAAACTACAATTATAAACATACTTACGGGCCAAATAAAGCCGGATAGCGGCAATAAAGAAGTGAGTGCATCTTCTCGTGAGATAGGTGTTATGCTGGATATAGGCGGGCTGTACACGCATCTTAATTGCTTTGAAAACCTAAATCTTTATGCCCAAATTTACAATTTGCCAAAAAGCAAAATTTCTGAAGTGTTGGAAACCGTAGGTTTGGCGGGTTCCGCTAAAAAGACTGTGTCGAATTTATCCCGCGGGATGACACAAAGGCTGGCCTTAGCACGTGCTATTTTGTATTCGCCAAAGCTTTTGTTTTTAGATGAACCTACCAGCGCGCTAGATCCTGGCACTTCTAAGGGTGTGTGTAAGCTTTTACAAAAGCTTAGGGAAGACGGCGCAACAATTTTTCTAACTACACACAACATGGATGAAGCGCTAAAACTTTGCGACCGTATTGCTCTTTTGCACGACGGTAAAATTGTAGAGCAAGGAAACCCGACCGAAATTTGCGAGCGCTACAATGCTGTGCGTACTGTGCCGGATTTGGAATCGGTATTTTTGCAACTAACGGGTGTGCAGTTGTGAAAATAAATTATACTGATACGAAATGGAGGAAGATATGAGGAAAATTAAAGCTGTTTTTTCTAAACAAATTAAAAGTTTTTTCAAAAACCCTTCTATGTACGCCACACCGTTAGCGTTTTTGCTAATACCATTTGCAATTTTTATGCTTATGCCGGGTGCATCCGAAGCAGACAGAGGGCCAATTATTTCTCAATTTGTTGTTATGTTTGCCGGTATATCTATGATAGGTAACTCTGCCGGAGTTATTGCGGAAGACCGTTCCACAATGAACCTGCGCTTTATGGGCATGGCTGGTGTTAAACCATATCAATATTTGCTTGCCACCGGTGGCGCGTTGTTGTTTATTTCACTTTGCGTACTTACATTGTTTGGGCTAATGGCCCAATACTCGGGAGAAGTTTTTGTCAATTTTTTAATCATTACCATGCTGGGGGTAACGTGTTCTATATTGCTTGGTATAACTTTAGGGCTTTCAAAGTTCTACAAATTTACAATGCTTGTAGCACTACTTTTAGGTGTAGGCCCAATTTTTGCCAATACAAACGAAGTTTTGAACGGCATTTTTCGCCTAACCTACGCGCAGCAAGTAAATGCGGCAATCATCTCAGATTTAACCACGAATTTCAACGAAACACTAAAAATTGTACTAATTAATGCAGCAGTGCTACTTTTCGCTTTTCTAATTACGAATATGCGAAACGGGCTAGACGGCGAACGGCTTAGTAAAAGTAAATAATTAAAGACACGTGTTAAAATGTGTGGCTAGCATTGAAAATGCTTAGAGTCAGGACCACCGGTCTAACCGGTGGCCTGCACTAGCCCTGTAAGGGCGATTACAGGCAGAGCCTCAAGGCTCGCTGAAAGGCCTATCAACCGCATGCAAACCACAAACTACCCCTCGCAAGGGGTTTTCTTGCACTACCGCCCGTAAACGTGCTCTTTTATTTGTTCTTTCCTACTGGCTCCCCCGTGAACGGGTCTACGTATTCTTTCAGACTTAGTTGATCGCCTGCTATATCGTCCTGTAGTTGGTTCCTTATGTATTCTTGTATTGCCTTCTTATTGCGTCCTACTGTACTTACGTAGTACCCACGACACCAAAACTGTCTGTTGCCATACTTATATTTCAGATTTGCATGTCGGTCAAATATTTGTAATGCACTTTTACCTTTTAAATAACCCATAAAACTCGATATGCTTAGTTTAGGCGGTATGCATACCAGCATATGTATGTGGTCGGGACAGGCTTCCGCTTCTATTATTTCTACACCTTTCCACTCACATAACTTTCGCAATATTTGACCTATATCTTTTTTTATCTTCCCATATATTACTTGCCTTCGGTATTTCGGCGCAAACACTATGTGGTATTTGCAATCCCATTTAGTATGTGCTAAACTTTCTATATCCTTCATGGATAACCTCCTCTGTTAGTAGTTGCTTGTGGTTGTTCAGACCCGCTTTCATACTACCATTTGGAGGTTCTTTTTTCCAACTCAGAGCCTTAGGCTCTTTGGAACCTCCGGCCTAGCCGGAGGTTTTCGTACATAAAAAATAAAGGCTTGAACCGACAAGGGTTCAAGCCTTTTGTGCACTATTAATTTGGTGGAAAGTATGGCCATAAGTGCGCCATGGATATAGCGGTTATAACTGTTTCGTTATCGTACTCGAAGAGAAGACCAAATCGGGGATCTTCTGGAGTATTGCGCATTATGACTTCGTTGCCAAAAGTGTGTTCGTCGATGAAAATATGAAGAACTTCGGCGCGGGAGATGTCGTAAATGGTGTTTCCAACAGAAAGGTTGCCCCTTATGGCCCATTCTGTAGAGGTAGACATAATCATTTGTGCCAGATTATCTTCATCGAATGTAATGGTTATGCTTTCGTCTTCGCCGTATGTGCCAAAATTCAAATCGTTAGTGGCAGATACGCCTAAAATTTGGTCTATTTCGTTTCGGGGCATGCCAAGCATTATTTGCGCCCCGTCGGAGAGGCGTGTTAAGCCTATTGGGAAACCGCGTCCGGCGGCAGGAAAGTCTGTAGGGGTGGGGGTTGCGCAGCTTGCGAATGCAAGCACTAAAATTATTGTTGTTATAAATTTGAATATTTTCATATCATTGCTCCTTTAGAAGTTGGTAGGGGTGCTGTTGATAGGTTTCTCTAAACCGATTATTTAATAATATTACTTAAAATTTATGCCTGTTGCAGGAAAGTATGTATTATTTGTTGTTGTTTACTGCTAAACGCACCATGCGGGAGTTGAACCCACGGCCTTTCGGTTCGGAGCCGAACGCTCTATCCACTGAGCTAATGGTGCATGTTCTACAACCGCACATTGTTCTGCCGGTTGTTATTTTAGAACGAGAAGCTGTATTCAAATTAAATTGAACACAGCTTCTGCTGAATTTTTGCAAAATGTAAGTTTAGTTACCGTCTACCACGAAAGGCATAAGCGCAATATGCCTAGAGCGCTTAATAGCAATTGTAAGCGTTCTTTGGTGCTTTGCGCAGTTACCTGTAACACGCCTAGGAAGAATTTTGCCCCTCTCGGAAACGTGTTTTTTAAGTTTGTTAAAATCTTTATAGTCGATAGTAGTGGCTTTGTCTGCACAGAAAGTGCAAATGCGTTTTTTACGGCGGCCACGTCTTTTATTAATCATTAATTTAGGCTCCTTTCAATTAAATTAAAACGGAAGGTCGTCATCTTCTATGTTGCTGTCGATAGGGTAAAAGCCTTCGTTTTCGTCCGTAGGTTTTGGCGCAGAGGCCGATACCGAACGAGCACTGTCTGCCGAAGCTTTAGATTCGGTGAAGTAGGCTTCCTCGACAATAACATCGGTAGACCAGCGTTTTTGGCCTTGTTTATCGTCGTAAGAGCTAACTTGGATGCGGCCGGTTAGGCTAAGCATCATGCCCTTTTTGAAATATTTCTCTATAAATTCGCCTGTTTTGCCGAACGCAACGCAGTTTATAAAATCGGCATCGGGTTCGCTATCGCGTTTAAAGCGGCGGTTAACAGCTAAGCTGAACCGACACACCGCAACGGGCGTCGCGCTTTGAGAATAGCGCATTTCGGGGTCGCGAGTTAGGCGGCCCATTAGAATTGCTTTGTTCATAGAAATTCTCCCCCCCTAAGTCGTATTAGTCTTCTTTACGAATTACAAGGAAACGAAGAACGCTTTCCATGATACGAAGACGTTGCTCGATTTCGGCAGGAGTAGAAGCTTCGGACGAGAACGTAATGAAGTAGTAGAAACCTTCGGTTACTTTTTTGATTTCGTAGGCCAGCCTGCGCTTGCCCCAGTCATCAGCTTTCTCGATAGTTCCGCCGAATTTAGCAATCATCTCCTGAATTTTTCCGAGCGCGTCTGCTTTTGCTTCGTCCTCTAAAGTAGGAACCAGCACTAAAGCTAACTCGTAGTTATTCATCTGTTACACCTCCTTTTGGACTTTGGCCTTTCTTCTTTGAGAAAAGCAAGGAATTAGCAATCTGCAAACAGATTACTATACAACGCAAACTATAATAACACAAATACAATTAAATTACAATCTTTTAATAATGTTTCGTCTAAATTGCCCAAAAAATTTTTGAAATTTTGTATTATTGTTAAAAATTAACTAAACTACTGGAATTTGTTGCTAAAATTTGTTACAATAGATAACAGATGCAAATTTATAAATTACTTTAAATAAGGAGATGATTTGAAAGATGAAGAAACTAATTGCATTTATTCTTTCGGCTGTTATGGCTTTTTCGGTTCCGGCTGTTGGCGTTTTTGCCGCATCTGACGCACAAGGCCATTGGGCAGAGGGGATAATAGCTACACTTGTTGATTCCGGCGCTGTTAGAGGGTATGAGGACGGAACAATCCGCCCGCAAGAAAGCATTACTCGCGCTGAATTTATGGCAACTATTAACAATTTGCTGGGCTTTACGGAAGCAGCGGAAATTAACTTTACAGATGTTTCCGGCAACGAATGGTTTGCCGCAGATGTTGGAAGAGCTGTTGCTGTTGGCTATGTTTCCGGCTATCCGGATGGCACGATGCGCCCTAACGCGCAAATAACCCGTCAAGAAGCGGCTGCGGCTATAAACAGGCTTACTCTGCTTGCTACAAACAGGCATGCATCGGTAGAATTTACCGATTTTAACCAAATTGCACAATGGGCAAGGGGTGCTGTTGGCGGCGCTTCGGCTGCCGACATTTTATCCGGCTACCCGGATGGTTCTTTCAACCCAACAGGCAATATTACCCGTGCAGAAGCGTTCTCGCTTATTTTGAACGCTAGAGATTACATAGAAAAAACACAAAATGCGCCAACGCTTAATGTTGGCATTGCGGCAGCTATAAACAATTCTCATAGAAATATGCTTGTATCTGCCAGTGCAGGGAACACAGCTTTTAGAAATAATATTAGCGAATCTATGAGTGCGGAAAACGTTTACAGGGCAATTATTGCGGCATCTGAAATATCTGCTTTATCAACCGTTCACGCACAATATGTAGATATGGTTAAAGGCTACATAATTAACGATGGCACTGTGATAGACCGTGCAAGCCTTGAACTTATGCAAGAAAGCATAGATTTGGCGATTGCAATTAGAAATGTTTCTAACAGAGCACTTGATGTGTTGAGAGATGTTAGAGTAAACGGTGCAAACCGTTATCAAGATATTAGCAATCTTCGCAATGAAATGAACGAGCTTTTAGCGCCGCGTGGCCAACAAATAACAGCAGGCAATGTTGGCAATGTGCTGGAAATAGCCGACACTACCCCAATTTCTGCTGAAAATGTGCCAAACGCACTAAGAGATTTTAGTGAAATTTTTGAAAGATACACACTAGATGCTATTGGCGTATTTATAGAACGCAACAACGGCGTTATAACTAACGCTAATGAAGTGCAATTCGAATATACGCGTCGTGCAGCTAAGTTGCAGGCTGTTACAAGCTTCTTAGAAGAGCAAGGCAGAAACCTATTAGGCGATGCTATGCGAAGCGAGTTTATAAACGCAATTGAGCTTTCTTCAGAATATGCAGCCAATGCACTTAGAAGAACTAACCCTACTATAGGCACTATGGAACAAGCGTCAGTGGTTACAGATGTGCGCGCCAGCGTAACAAATGTTGTTTCCGGGCTGGGTTCTGTGCGAAACATGCTTATAGCAGTGCAGGGTGCAGACTACGCAATTGTATCGGAAGTGCAACCGCAAACCAACGCATGGGCGCCTCACGGGCCAAACGTTTCTTATGTTACTAACCGCAGGGTAGCTATAAATCGTCGTGTTTACGATAACAGCCCACTTCAAGTTTCTTACGGTAGTGGTGCGTTTGTAATAAATTCTACAGGGCTTTATGCAATGCCCGGCGACACAATTGTTATTTATGCGCCGGAGGATATTGCAGGCGTTTCCGTAAGAATTGGTATTCAAACAGGCACATTAACAATTAACCACGATCCGGAAAGCTGGCGCAGACACGATACGATTGTGTATTCTAAAGCGTTGCAACCGGGCATTAACAGATTCTCTTCGCAGTTTGGCGGCATACTTTATTTTACAACTAACACAATACAACAAAACCCGGATGCCATTGTATATGTATCCGGTGCGGTTGAAGCTATTGAATTTACACTTAACCAAACCTGTGTAGACGATTGGAATAACCGCATTAAACACTTCGATTTGCCTTATGGTGAGCTTATCGGAGAACTGAAAATTATGACAATACCTACAAGGTTTTTAATTAATGCGGAAGACCCTAACGTGCTAATTGTAGAATATGATAACATTGTTTATCGTCATAATGAGCTTTTTGGGCTTACCGACCCGGACGATCCTTTCAACAGGCCTTTTACGCGTAAAAGCCGTGGTGTTTTAAGCCCGCAAATTCAGTTGGGCGCAATGCACTCGGGTTATCCTTTCATGGCGATGGAAAGCCTGACAAACCTTGACAACATTGTAGTAAATCCACAGCTGTTGCGCCATAATGCGTGGGGCTTCTATCACGAAATAGGGCATAACTTCCAGCAACCGCACTATATGTGGCGCGGCGTTGTAGAATCTACCGTTAACTGGGGGCCGTTGTTTATTCTTGAAAACAATGGCGAACCGCCTCATGTTAGGTTAGGCCAGCCGGATGCAACCGGCATTACAACTCTTGAAAGAGCAATAACATTTGTCTTGTCGGACGACCCGGATAAAGATTTTGAAACACTGCCCGATTTTCTGAAGCTTTCTATGTACGCACAACTTAGGTTTGCGTATGGTTGGGGCTGGGTTGCAGAACTTTCACGGTATGTGCGTGAAAATCCTTTCCCGCCGGGAACAGACCAAGACAGAAGAGATTTCTTTGTAGAGAAAATGTCTGTTATAACAGGCGAAAACTTGTTGCCGTTCTTTAGAAGATGGGGTCTTTCCATAAGCGAAGAGGCCGAGTTTAGGGTTACACAATTAAATTTACCTGCACCAAGGTACGATATTTGGATGCTTACTGCACCTATAAATTCTGGTGAAGATGTTATCGCGCACTTTGAAATGTTTGCAGGTGAATTAGGCGAAAGCGTTGGCGGAAACTGGCAAGTCGATGGAAGCGCTGTGTTTACGCCGTTTAGCCCGGACAGGTGGATGGCCATAGCTTCTTGGGATTCTGCTGTGCTTGACTTAGACAGAGAATATACAGGAATAGTAACTATCGAATTCGATTACACGCCAACAGGCGAAATGCTGGATAACTCGGTTGCATTTACCAGCAGAGGCGCGACAGCTTCTTCTTTCGCTGCTTTGCCTATAATTTTCAGAGCAAGAATTAACCAATATTTCGATTCGTTCGATGGCAGAATCAACACGCACTCTCGCACAGGTGATATGCGCGTAGAGCTTGGCAGAACGTATCGCGTTAGAAAAGTTGTAAACCTAAATGATGCTAATTTTGATTTATTTATTACAGATGATGCAGGCACGCAAGTACAGCTTGCCAACGGCTTTACGTTTAGAGCAAACGCGAATTTAACTAACATTGGTGCTGTTATAAATCGTGGAAACAGGCCAAACGAAAGCACTGTTACCAACATTGTTATAAACGGAGATGCACAAGAAAATAATGCCGAGCGCGATTTGAGAATAGTAGGCAGCATTAGAAAACCATTCGATGCGCAAAGAAACGGCGTACGTGCAGATTCTATAGTTAGAGTAAGCAATAATAACGAAGTTAGTGCGATTAGGTTTTTAAGCGGCAACAGCGTTGCAGCAGAAGTTACCATTAGAGACGGAGCGATGTTTGCAAACGGCACGCTTATACCTAACGTAGAAATAACAGAAGGCGTTTGGTACAGTGTGCGCCTGGATGCAAATGTAGCCGAAGGCACAATGTCTGTTAGTGTTGATAACCGACAAGTTATATCGGGTGTTGCGCTTAGCGAAGGAACAACGTTTGTGAATGTACTTGAATATCACAACGGTGGTGCAGGGTTATCTGTTAGACGTTTAATTCTTCGTTACTATGGCGTACCAACGCCGACGTCTGGCGCGGCTAACATGCCAATTTTAAGCAACATAGCTATACTGGACGAATTAGCACCGGGAAGAGCCGGCGTAGCAGCATGGGAAACATTATCCGGCACGTTCCATTCTACAATTTTCACACCGGAGAGATTCCGTACAGATCCTGTCTTCCGCGAAAAAAGCCTTGGCGCAGTTTATGAAGGTATTGTAACTATCGAGTTTGATGTTACGCCACTCGCATCAACGCTAGACGCTGTGCTTGGTTTTGCGGCAGAAGGCACAAATATTACAACTTTTGGCGACATGCCTATAATTGTTAGGCTTAGGCATAACCAATTGTTCTTCGATGCGTTTAACGGGGCAGGCTTTGCGACCACTGCACGTGTACCTTTCGAACTTGGCGGCACGTATAGGGTTAGAATAGTTGTAGATATAGACGCTGAAAACTATAATGTATATATAGACGATGTTCAAATTGCAAATAATTTTGCATACAGGAATACAGCTATTGTGCCAACAAACATAGGGGTGTATAACTTCTTTGGAAACGCAATATACGATGCGATTATAGAGAACCTTACAGTTAACGGCGATGTGATATATAATAGTTTCGACCAAGCAACAGCTATAGAACAAGGCGCAATAACGCGTACTTTTGGCACTATTACAGATGTAGAATCGGTAGAATTTATGCTTGCATCTCACGACGGTGAAAGAGCTACATTGGCGTTGCTTGCAGGCACAACAGTTGCCGCGCAAGTTGAAATTAATAACGGCAACATTGTTATAAATGGCACTGCAGTAGAAGGCGGGCAAGTTCCGCGCAAGGAATGGAATTCGCTTATAATTGCACGCACAGCAAATAATTACACAGTGTATCTAAACGGTGAAGCGGTTGGTAACTTACCGCACACAAGCGGAACACTTACCGGCTTTAGAGTGGAAGCAGAAGGCGCACTCTTCTTAAACAGATTTTTAGCAAGAAGATAACACCATTTTAAAGAAAAATCGGCTGCAGGCTTGAACATAAGTAAAACTTGTAGCCGATATAACCTAAGTATTACAAAAAACATATTTTGAAGGGAATGTTAATTATGCTAGATTTTTTATTTTGGTTCATAGCAATATTTGCGGCTATCTACGGGGTGTGGCTTCTTGTGGCACCTAAAAATGCGCTTATGCCTGTTTTTAAAAAGCAACTAGAAAAAAAGGGTGTTGCAAACCCAACCGACGAAGATTTAGCTAAAAAGTTAAAACAATTCAGAATTTACGGCATTGTTTGTCTTGTAGCAAGCGCTGTGTTATTCTACATTCAGCTAACAGGCGGAGTTTTCGTATAAAAAAGAGGTGGAAAATTTATGGCTAACTCAATTTGGTTTATATCTTACAAACTTAAAGAAGGCGCATCTGAGCAGGAATTTTTGACAGCATCTAAAAAATGCAACGACGAAGTTTTATCGAAGCAAAAGGGCTTTATTTCTTGGAAAGTTTTAAAAAACGGTGACACCTGGGTAGATTTAGTAACTTGGGAAACGTCGGAAGATGCAAAAAACGGCGAAAAGGCAGGCGCAGGAAACCCTGCAGCTACCGAATTTTACGCATTTATAGATTTTAAAAGCCTTAAACACGAATTGTTTTCTGTTGAAGAAAGTTATTAAAATATAATAAAAAAGCCATTACCTAGTGAGGGTAGTGGCTTTTTTGTGTAGCTAAATTGCACAATAATTTACTGCGTTAAGCCAATCGTCTTTCTTTAATTCGCGCCAAAAGCTTAACAATTTCACTAGGAATAACTACAGTTAAAGCAATGCCTAATATTTTTAACCACATATTAAATTCAAGCGGCACGGTGCGGTAAAGTGTGCCGCCAAATTGCGTAATAATAATTTGCAACACGAACACGGCGGCAAATGCGCCAAGCATAAGTTTGTTGCCAAACAAATTGCGAAATATGCTTTGATTGCCTATTTCTCGGCTGTTAAAAGCGTTAACAAGCTGGCACATAACAAACATTGTAAACAGTACAGAAGCGTGCAGGGCCGGGTTGTCTCCTGCGCCTAAAAAGTCGAATTTGTTTTGCAGCAACACAACGGCAGAGATGTACACTGCGCTTACAATAAGGTTTCTAACGCTTGTTTTGCGCAAGATGCTTTCGTTGCGCTTAGTTGGTGGGCGCCGCATAAGATCCGACCTTATAGATTCCAGGCCAAGGCTTAGGGCGGGCGGGCCATCCATTACTATGTTTATCCATAAAATTTGCAACGCCGTAAACGGCACACTAAGGCCTAAAAATATAGATGCTAAAATAACAGTAACTGCGGTTACATTGCCTGTTAGCTGATATATTATAAAACGCTGGAAATTTTCGTAAATGCCGCGGCCCCATTCAACAGCTTTGGCTATTGTTGCGAAAGAATCGTCCAGCAGAACTATGTCGCTGGCAGCCTTGGAAACTTCTGTGCCGGCAATGCCCATAGCAATGCCAACATCGGCATTTTTTATGGCTGGCGCATCGTTTATGCCGTCGCCGGTTACAGCCACGACATTGCCCTGCGCTTTAAGGGCCTGCACAACACGCATTTTAATAATTGGTGTACTGCGGGCAATTACACAAATTTTAGGCAGAATTGCGGAAAACTCTTCATCGGACAGAGCTTCTAAGTCTTTCGCTTCTACGGCAATTTTGTTATCGTCCAGCATGTTAAGTTCTTTCGCTATGGCCGTTGCGGTTACTATATTGTCGCCGGTTAGCATTTTTATAGAAATTCCGGCGCTTCGGCATTTTAAAACCGCATCGTAAACTTCTTCACGAAGCGGGTCGGTTATGCCTACAAAACCATCGAAGTGCATGTTGGTTTCTATTGCGGCTCTGTCTTCTAAAGAGGAATTGGCATCTATTTTTTTGTGGCAAAAAGCTAACACCCTGCGAGATTGTTCGCTAAGCGCAGCAATTTGTTTGGTTATAGAATCTTTTTCGGTTTCGCTTAAATTACACAGCGATAAAATTTTTTCGGGGCTGCCTTTAGAAAATGCAATTTGTTCGCCGCCTATTTCGGCTACGGTGGTCATATTTTTGGCGTCCGATGAAAACGCGAAAACCTGTAAAAGGTTGGTTTGTGCGCGCAAAACGCGATAATCGTTTCCAATGGAGGCAAGTAGGGCGCACTCGGTTGGGTTGCCTATGAAAATTGGCGAATCGCCGTTAAAATCTACGTCGGCGGTGGTGTTTAGCGCAAAGTTGTTAAACATTTGTGCATTTAAATTGGCTGAAGAATCAATTCGGGTGCTGCCGTTGAAAATGTCTGTAACACTCATGCGGTTCTCGGTTAGCGTACCTGTTTTATCGGAACAAATAACGTTTATACAGCCGATTGTTTCGCAGGCTATCATCTTTTTAACAAGCGCGTTTTGCTTAGCCATTTTAAGCACATTAATGGCCAAGGAAACAGCGACGATGGTCGGCAGACCTTCGGGTACAGAAGCAACGATAAGTACAATGCTGGTGATTAGGGCGTTGGAAACGGTTTCCAGCGATGCGGTGCCGCTAGAGATTAAGCTTGCAATTTGCACCACAAATACAATTATGGCGGCAATAGAGCCGAAGATGGTGATAAGTTTGCCAAGCTTGGCTAGCTTCTCCTGAAGAGGGGTAGATGTTTTTGCGTGGCCGGATAATTCTGTGGCTATTTTGCCAAACTCGGTTAAGTCGCCAACGGCGGTTACTACCATTCGGCCTGTGCCCCCCGTTATTAGAGTGCCGGAATACACCATGTTAGCGCGCTCGGCAACAGGTACAGATTCATTTAAAAAAATTGCTTCGGAATCTTTAGATGCGGGCATGCTTTCGCCGGTGAGTGCCGATTCGTCTGCAGTTAACTCGTGAGATTGCAGAAGACGTCCGTCTGCAGGCACTTTATCGCCTGTTTCAATTTGAACGATATCGCCAACAACTACATCGCTTTGAGCAATAGTTTGCAGTTTACCGCCGCGAAACACCTTAATTTGCGCATCGTCGTTAAGCTTGTTTAGCGCTTCAAACGCCTTTAAACTGCGGCCTTCCATCCAGACGGTTATAAACACGGAGAGAGCAATAGCAGCCACAATGCCTGCGCTTTCAATCCAATCTGCTTGCCCGCCGGTGAAATGTTTAACAACATTAACGCCAACG
>Ga0123355_10006034_pt1 | contig 17856 bp, 21 predicted proteins | sample TergutEmb28metaG_3_FD_89872 | JGI IMG/M metagenome (GOLD analysis project Ga0123355, IMG submission 89872) | Embiratermes neotenicus P1 segment gut microbial communities from Petit-Saut dam, French Guiana - Emb289 P1 | ecosystem: Host-associated > Arthropoda: Insects > Digestive system > Gut ... | reverse complement strand
TTTTTCCTAATTGTGTATTTCTTATTATTACAAGTATAAGTCCTATTAGTCCAATGACTAATAATGCTCTAAGTATTATATTCCCAAGATTGCTTGCCCCATTCTTAAATTGTCTTCTAAAAAATTAGACATTTTTTACCTCGCCTTATATTTTCGTCTTTTACTTTTCTTGTTTTTCTGGCTGTATCAGGCCAAGTTCCATTATCTCTATATTTGGATATGCTATTTTTCTATTCTCCAAAGTTTTTGTTATCTTACTTTGTAAGCTAGGGACTATCCATATTTGTCTGTCATATTCTACGAAGTTAGTTTTCATGATATTTTCAAATCTGTTTTTGGATTTTAAAGCTAGTTCTATTTCTACACATACTGTTTTATTGTCTTTCTCAAATACAAAGTCTGGCCTGTGCTTCCTAATCCCAAATCCATCTTGTCTATGTAGTTGTATCTCTGTTATCATGCTATTGAATTTTACTCCGTACTTCTTATTAAAATATATTGCCGTGTCTAACACCGCTATGTCGTGTGTTATCTGTTCCAGACGGATTTTACTTATTGCCTTGGCCAATCCTTCTAATTGTGCCCCCTTGCTCGCAATTCTGTAAATCCCTGCTACGCCGTACAATATTTTTGTTTTTGTCAAATATCCCGCTTGTATTAACTTTCTTAATCTTCTGTCACATGCTCTTTGTCCACTAAACCCTGTAAGCTCTCTTATGTGTCTTCCTTGAACTACTCTCCATCTGTCTATCTCTCTAATTATCTTCCTGTCTCTGTCTAGTACCCTTATACTTAACTCACTCACACGCCCAAGCCCCCAGAGCCTTACCTAGCAATTGTCTACCAGCTTATGCTCCCTCATTTATTTATATGACTACTATCGTAAGATGTACTCACACGAAGATAGCCTGTGGTCTGGGGCGAAGGCCGAGACCACAGGCTATCTTTGCGCCCGTGGGAGTATAAATAAATGGGGGAGTGTGAGGTGGTGGACAATTGCGGGCATTTTTGCTCTATTTTGGAGCTATCAAAAAAGTGTTCTTGTTTAGGAAGAACACTTTTGGTACTAGTTGGAAGTACAGTTTTTGTTGAGGTTTCAATATTAATTTGATTATATGGTTTGAACTAGAAAACTATGTCATTGTTTATACAAAAAGAAAGTAAAAATAAAATTGACAGTCGGAAAGATTCAGACTGCCCATTTAGCTATTTAAATGGCTTTATTCAAGATTTTTTCTTCATAATACATTTTAAGTAAATCATCAATCACATTTTTTTCTAAAAAACAATTAATATGAGCTATTCCTAACTTTCCTGCCGTACAACCACCCTGACACAAAGGTAAGAAAATGCATTCATGACATTTATCACTTAGATTAATATCACACCAATCTAATAATATATTGTTTTTATCAATTACACTATCAACATTTCCAACTTTATTTTCTAAATCCATTGAACATTTGAATAAATCTCCACTTGGATGAATAACAAAACTATTAGCATTACAAGCATAACAGTTCGTTTGCCTGTATAACGGAAGGTTTACTTTATACAAATTTTTATTTTTTAGAATATTCCACAATTTCAAAAGAGTTTTATTGGCTTCAAGTTGTTCAAGCTCCGTTTTTTCGTGTATATCGAATAAAGGATAGACATAACATTTAAAATTCTTGTAAGCTGAAAAACGTTCCCCCAAAGTATCAATTACACGTATAATACTATCCACATTGTTTACGTCATAATTTAATCTAACAGAAACATTAATAGATTGCTTCAGCAATCCACTAATATTTTCTATAACTCGTTCAAATGCATTAGAAACATTAACATACTGTTTCCTATTCTCATACTCTTTCTTATCTCCATCAAGAGTAATTTGGACTCTTTCAATTGCCCAGTTGTTTTTCAAAGAATGTTGTAACATTTTTTCGTCAAATAGTAGTCCGTTTGTAATCATGCTATAACTAGGTGTAATACTTAATTGCTGTAAGTTACAGACAATTCTGTCAATGACAGTAGGGTTTAATAATGGCTCTCCCCCAAACCATTGTACATCAATTTTCGATTTTTCTGCGGATTTCGAGCTAATAAAATTAGATACCTTATCAGCCACATCAATATTCATATTATAGTGAGGTGTTCCTTTTTCATAGCAATAAAAACATCTTGCATTACATTCTGTAGTTGTTAATATTGCATACGTATGTTTTTTATTAGAAAACACTCCAGCAGCGCGGTTAAAATCAATTACTCTTTTTGTATCATTACTTTTGGGAATGATTAAGCCAACAGAGTGAAATGTCTCTAATTCTGAATCCGTACACAAGGATAAATCCATAAAACGACTATATTCAGTACTACTCATACTCACTATAGCACCTGAAAATGTATTAAATATTATTTTTATTTCAGTATTGTAATCTAAACAATAATTATACTCAGATATTCTATACATATTTTTACTAGTCTCTGTTACAGACATCATCAGGAATTATTGGGAATACATTGGTCATGTGTATAACAATAGTCATTGCAACCACAGTCTTCGTGTGTATAACAATAGTCATTACAACCACATTCGTCTGTACAGTGGTTGTACATCTTTGCTTCAGCGTTAAAATCGTAAATAGCTTCTCTTAAAATTGTCATTAGAAATATCTCCTTTTTAAATTTTTTCTTGAAACAATAAATCATAACAATTTAACGCTCCATTACCTTTCCGTTTATTTTTATTTATGATTGACATTGCTGTCTCTAGTGCTTTATCAGAACTACAATGAATATCAGGTATCGTATTATAGAAATGCTCATAATCAATTTTCCCTAACTCATTAATAGGAGCTTCTATGGGAAATCGAATAGAAATTCCATTAACTGTATTGTTCTTTGATTGATATGTCATATCCGATATTTGTAATCTTAATGGAGTAAGTCCATTTCCTTCCCCCATAGTTGCAGAACCTACTATTGTTGCAAATCCATTTTGTTTGCATAGTTTAGCAAATTTTTCGGCAGCAGAAAATACTTTACAATCTACTAATAAATAGATTGAATAATTTTTAGCGTTTTCTCTTCCTCTTATAAATGTATTAGTTATACTTTCATTTTCATTAGTAAATAAGTTTCTCCAACTTTCCCTTTGTGTAATCGGACGAGGTGTAAATATAGAAAAATTTCTAAAATATAAATCAGTTCCACCGTCCATTTCCTCTTATATCAATAATAATATTATCATAATCATTCTGAATTAAAACGGTCTCTAAATTGTCAAATATTTTCTTGTCGCAATCATTAGAATTTGTAAAACTTTTTATAGAAACAATAACAGTATCTTCTTTAAACTCAACCGAAATGTTACTATTTTTTAAAAGCTCTGTATCATTAGTTTCTTTTTTTAATATTTGCTCTTCTTTTATAATTTTGTGAGGAACAAGATTTACATGTCCTGAATTTATGGGCTTAATTACCTTTTCATGTATAAAATCAATAAACATATCTTCTCTTGTTATATTCTGCTCATTTATATTGTTTAATAACTCATCTAAGTATTTATCGCAAAGACAACCCTTTGATTTCCATTTCAAATAATATTGCTGACTTGTTATAAGTACCTTGTAGATGTATTTTAATCGTTCTGCATAACTATTTTGTTTGTTATATCCATTCTGCAATTGTATTTGCAAATTTCTTCTAGTTTCTTTTATTTTTGCTAAATTCATAAATCTCCTATAAGTTAATTCGGCTCAGTCGTGAAGTTCTAAGCTTGAGGCTATGGTAAAATATTTTTCAACTTTTCCAAATTATACTCTTTATGTATAAAAAAAGCAATATTAGTTTACGGTGTTTTATGCAAATTGTATAAATAGATGGGGCGTATGAGATTAGTGAATTCGGACAATTTCAGGGATTTTAGTCATATTTTGGAGCTGTTATTGAAATGTTCTTGTTTAATTTGTTACTAGTTGAAAGAATAGGTTATTGCATCAGATTCCCATATTAAATAAAAAACAAATTACCAGTATGTAAAATGAAGTCAACGAATATCCGCCCACTATGCCAGTAATCAATCGCCGGGAATTATTTGATTCAAAAATCCCCACATATTGGACAAACCAGTCTAAAAACATAATAAAGCAACCTGTCACTAACCATAGCCAATGAGGAATATAATAAACGGCTAATAAAATAGCACATATATTACCCAAAAAAACTCCTGTACATCTAGCACATACAGGAAATTGATATGAATTAACAAAAAGGCTTCTATCAGCAAGTTGATGACATCTTGAAAATTTCCCCAATGCCATCAACCGCTCATGAAATTTATTTTGTTTCATCTTTTTTCGATTTTTTCAAAAATGCTTTTTGTTCTTCACTTAATTTATTGTAGTCAAATCCGTGTACTACAGCCATTATAATAGATGCAATCAGCATAATTGCTAATCCTAACATCATCGAAGTTTCTAAAGAAGAAGGTAGCCTTAATGAAGGTAAAAAACTTAAGCCTATTATAGATACTATAAATAATCCAACAAAAGAGAGAAGATTCATAAGACTTTCTTCTATAGCTTCTTCTCTCTTTCTAAATTTATGTCCACATTTCAGACAAATCCAGAAAGTTTTATGTTGTGTACTGCTATTTGCCTTTCTACCACCGGAACCACATAAAAGCCCAAGTGGACCAAGAAGTAAAAACCCCAAACACCCCTTTGCACCGCTATAACCACCTGAAGAACCGGTAGTGGTGGCTTCTACTGTTGCCTGAAGGTTATGTGATTCACATTTTGGACACTGCATATTCTCGGAACTAACTTCGGGGTTAATTGTATGTAATGGTTGCTCTACTGAACTAATCTGATTACCACACCCTGAACAAAACACACTGCCTTCTAGTAATTTTGCTCCACATTTGTTACAGAACATATACTATTCCTCCTAGTCATTAAAAATTACCTTCTTACTATTAATAATTCAATTTTCTTGTATAACTTGTACTTGTAGTGAAATCTCCTCCTTATTTATGATTACTGTCCCACATTTTCTAATAACCTTCTATACTTTATTATTTTTGAAGTAGCCCTCAAATATGGATGATAGGGTAAACTGTTCCCTTCAACAGTTTGCACATCATATCTGTATATTTTTAAGCCTGTCCGTGTATGCTTCCATTCTTCTTCGGTTCTTGTTCCGCCGGGTGCTTCCTCTGATATTGACGGTGCTATTGCCCAATCTGTCATTGTCCACCCGGTGGGGTTTCTGTTAAAGTCCGTTATTTTTTCAGATAGAGTCATAGTAGCTGCTATTCTTGCTATAGAATTGCTTGATACTGTAGTATTGCTTGCTGCGCTAATTTCATCAGCTACGTCCCGAAAAGTATCCATAATAAAAGAACTAGCTTCGGTAACAAAATATACTATGCTGTGTCCAATATGCTGAAAATCAGAGACTGTTTCTTCTACGCCCATTTCATTAATTATTACAGCTATAACAAGCAGTGCAAGAAATACAACTATCAGATTTATCATTCTTTCCATTTAAGATAACCCCCTTGATTTTATGGTGGTGTTTCATTCATTAAACGCCAACCCCCTAGGGAAGGGAGACGTAACCCTTGTTGATAATGAATTGTAGCGCATATCAAAGATATAGTCAAGACTGCAATCAAGTGTATTGCAGTACAGTTATATTGCGATACATCTTTCTATAAAATTACCCCGGTGATGATAATGCAGGCAGAACTTAATATTAAACATTTGATGGCTATAAATAATAGAACGAAATATTGGCTAACAAAGAAATTAGAAACTGATTCCAGATTTGCAACGAAACTTATAGAAAACAAGACTACATCAATATCTTTCCAAATGATTGGCAAACTGTGTGACATTTTCGAGTGTACCCCAAATGAACTATTTACAATTAAGAAAACCGAATGAATAGACTTTACAATAATCATGTGAAGTCTGTTTTTTATCCATTAGCAAATTCTGCTTGGTAGTGTAGTCAAGGAAAGCAGGAAGATTTTTTGCGCCTTTTGCAAAAAATACTCTGCGCCCTTGACTACACGGGGATTTTTATAAGTACAATGGAAAAAGGGCTTTGTTGAAAGCGCAGTTTTCAACAAAGCCCTTAGTTGCCTCACTAATATTATAAACTTTTTGAATAATTTCAAAATGGTTTAACAATAACAACTTTCCCATGAAATCCACTATCTCTTGAAAGTAACACCGCGTTACCTGTTTTTAGCGTCTTTATATCATCCGGATGATACAAATATTCTCGAACCGTTTTAGCAGAACCAAAGCCAGTTTCTGATGTGTTTAATCCCTTTTGCTGTAATTGATAAGTAACTTCAATCTTTGCACTTGTTCCTAAAATATTCGCCCAATTCTCTGCGTTTACTGCGCTATTTTGTCTCATTACAATGTAATTATTACAATTCTCTATAACCTGCTCCTTGAATGCTTTGTCAGAAGTATAATCTAAGTCTGATAAGCTTTGCGTAGCAAGAATGCAGGTTATATTTGCACTTCTTGATTTGTTTACTAAGTCTATTAGAACAGGGGAGACATAAGAGTTTATTTCATCCATAATAAAAAAGGATCTATTTTTGTTACACCCAAACAATTTACTTAATGCCTTTTTACTGTCTATTAATATCAGTCTGCCAATTAACGGCGACATTTCCGGAAAAATTAGCGGGTTTAAGATGAACAATATAATGGCCTTTTCTTCTAATGCTTTGTGAATATCTATTCCAACTTCATTAAATATGTAGCCCAGTTCACTTTCTGCAATGAGGCTAAATCGGGCGAAAGCACTTTCTGCAATTTTGCCACTTGTACCAGCTATTGCTGTATTCGTCAAATGTTCTCCTTTGCTAATCAGCCCGCGTTTTGCTAGCTCGCCACTTAGTTTATTAAAGTTAGTAACATTCATGTATTTTAGAATGCTATTGAATGACAAAGGCGTTTCATTTAATACAAGTAATTGTAGTAATCTTTGCAAATATCTTTCTGTGTTCAGCTTATAATGTTCCTCGCTCCATTCTGTCAAATTAATTAGCATGTCTTTTGCAATTGTCGGCGTTGCATTTTGAAAAGGGTTGTAAAAATCTGATTTTAAGGGGCTTGTAAGATTAATAACATATAATTTTTTCTTACCTTTCAGCCTCTTTACAATATCGTAAATAGAACCGCTCTCCAGTATCGCCCTTGCCGGTCTACTATAAGCATGGGATAATCTTTTTCTACACCTGATTTTATATAATTAGAAAGTGCCACAGTTTTTCCACTTCCAGTAGTACCACATATAAAAATATGTTTTGCGTTATCTGGTGTGCGTACTTGTTCTCTGCCTGAAATACCTATAAGCGTTGAATTATGAGTATCTTTCATTTTGGCGAATTTTTTCTTTTTGATTCTCTTCAGTTCCTTACGAAAGTTATATATTTTATTTATACGAAATCTTCTTCTTTCCTGATGTAATATAATTAACAAAGGGATAATTGATAGTATAATTACTGTTAGTACTGGCCTTTCTATCATTCCGATTTGCTATTCTCTTTGATATTTCTAAAAAAATCATTACTCTTTACCTCCGAAACATTCGTAATTTTTATATTGGGATATGTTGTTTTAACGCTCTTTAGTATACGAGCTAATTTTGTGTCGTTATCACCAATAATCCATATTTGCACATCATATTTTAAGAAATTTGATTGTATATTCTTATCTAGCCTAGCCTTTGATTTTATAGATAGCTCCACCTCGACACAGTAAGTCTTATTATTTTTTTCAAAAACAAAATCCGGATGATGTGTTCTTCTTCCGAAACCGCCCCAACTGTTGTAGTTGCTTCTCTGTCTTTATGTCTGACAGGCTAAGTCTCACAGCCTTTATAAAACACATGGCAATATCCAACACAGTCACATCATGCATAATCTGTTCTAATCTGATTTTATCTGGTCTTCTATTCGCAAATATCAACGCCTTAGCCTTATTAGTTAGCTGATACACATTAGGCACACCATAGATAACCATATGACGAGTCAAAAACCCTTCATCTAGCAATCTTCTAAGCCTTCTGTCACAAGTCCTTTGTGATGAAAAACCAGCTAAAAACTGAATATGCCTACCCAAGCAGAAACGCCAACGTTCTATCTCCCTAAACACTCTATAATCTCTTTCTCCTAACTCCACTAAATACACCAATCCTAACCACTCTATACTTAACTTAGCTTAACTATACCTAACTACTACACTAACCCAACAAACCAACTACCCACACCACAACCTATCAATCCGTTCCCGCTCAAACCCTACTTAATACGATACATTTATTTACATATATATTTTTAATATATATACATGAAGTAAGGGTGTGGTCTCGGGTGTAGGCCGAGACCACACCCTTACTTCATGGTAAATCAATGCAGTATTAAGTAGGGTTTGAGCGGGGACGGGATTTTCGGCTATTTATATCAAGCGTCGTATCTGATTAGTACACCTGGGGCATAGTGTAATTGCACATTTAGAATTTATTTTATTATCTTTTTCATCTGTTAAACCAAGCAGATAATCAACGCTAGTTTTATAAAATTTTGCTAATTCCACAAGTGAAAATGTAGGGATATCTAAAATTCCGTTTTTCATATCTTGAATATGTAGATTGACTTACATTAAGCATTTTTGCTATTACCTCTTGTCTTATATCGTTATCCTCTCTAAGCTCTCCCGAATACGCAGACGCATTATTTACCACCTCGAAACGCAGTTTATCAATGCGCTAGAATATTTTGTCGATTTATGCAGTAATCGCATAAAATTGTATATCAATATTCACAATCTACATAAATTGCCTTGCTTTACTTGGAAATTTGCTACGATGGAAAGAGGGCAATAACTTTTCATACAGAGCAAGTCCTCTACATATTCTTAATTAAGAAGTGGGGGGATTTTTATGGCTAATACTCCTAAGATAAATGACCAAAAGAGAACACATATAGATGCTATAAAAAAAGATAAAATGAGTTTCAAAGTGATAAATCGTTACCCAAAAGAAAAACCAAAAAGCGCTAAAGATATAGAGAAAAGATTATTTGAAATATTTAAGAAATACGAGTGATTATGGCATTATATGTTGAAAGTCCTCGTAAAAACGATGTATAATCATACTAGCGGGTCAAGTATTTATACATCGTGATTTGGAGGTAAACGATGTACGACGCAATATATACTAGGCAATCTGTAGATAAACAAGATAGTATTTCGATAGAAAGTCAATTTGCAATGTGCGAACATGAAGCACGCGAGACAGACTATAAGAAATATAGCGATAAGGGCTATAGTGGAAAGAATTTAGACCGCCCAGACTTTGAACGATTAATGACGGATATTAGAAATGGACTAATAAAAAGAGTTATAGTGTATAAATTAGACCGTATTAGCCGTTCAATATTAGACTTTTCAGGTTTGATACAGGAATTTGAAAAGTACGACGTTGAATTTGTTTCTACAACTGAAAAATTTGATACAAGTACCCCTGTGGGTCGTGCAATGCTAAACATATGTATAGTATTTGCACAACTAGAAAGAGAAACCATACAGCAAAGAGTATCAGATACTTATCATTCAAGAAGTAAAAAAGGCTACTACATGGGTGGAAAAGTTCCTTATGGATTTAGAAAAGTTGATACTGTAATAGACGGTATAAAAACATCAAAGTATGTTGTAAACGAAGAAGAAAGCGAACAGATTAAACTGCTTTACTCAATGTATGCAGATAGTAATAACTCGTTATATGATATATTAGACTATTTGATAAATAACGACATAATCCAGTTAAGAGGCAGAAAAGCTTGGAGTACGGCAAGAATTAGTGAAATACTACGTAATCCTATATATGTTAAGTCTGATTTAGCATTATATGAATTTTTTAAAAGTCAAGGAGCAAATATCATAAACGACGTTTCGGAGTTTGATGGTCGTGGTTGTTATTTGTATACAGGTACTGTATCTAAAACCAGCAAACAAAAAGATTTAACCGACAAGGAAATAGTAATAGCACCGCACGAGGGTTTTGTATCTTCTGATGTATGGCTACAGTGTAGATTACGTTGCCTAAATAATCAGCAATCTACAAAAACATGTAAGGGTAAAAATTCTTGGCTAACAGGTAAAACAAAATGCGGTAACTGTGGTTATGCTGTTATAGTAAGAAAAGCAAAAACAAAATGGGCTAGATATGGAGTTTGTAGTAATAAAGAATCAACGAAAACATGTAAAGGCACTGGTGGAACTATATACTTTAGTTTAGTAGAAGAACATATTTTGGGTGCAATAAAAGAAAGACTGACAGAATTTCAAACTTTATCGGATTACAAAAAAGACGAAGTACAGCCCAAAGTTAAGCAGAACCAACTAAGGCTTATTCAGCTAGATAACGAGATAGACGAGCTACTTACAAAAGTAGTCGGGGCAAATACTATCTTGATGGATTATATAAACAAAAAAGTTCAAGAATTGGACGAAAAAAGAAAAAAGCTACAGCAAGAGAATATTGCTATAGCTCAGACTGTAAAAAAGAATAGTATGGATACAGTCTACAGGCATGTAGAGAACTGGGAAGATATATCTTTTGAAGATAAGCAATCGGTTATTGATATATTAATAAAGGTGATACATATCTCAAATGGTGAAATTGTGATAGATTGGAACATATGAGATAGTCATGCCGGACAAGTTGTTATGTCAATCTTCCCGTTTCGTTTGCTGGAAGAATATGTGATAGGTGATTGACTTATATGATTGATTTGTGTTACAGTAAGATACTATTTTTCAAATTATAAATATTCCAAATTGTACTCGTTTAGTGAAAGACACCGTATATTTATTTTCTGAACCCATTTAAAAGTTGATGGGAATATTGAAATAATTTATCGTACCAAATAAGCAATTTGCCGCACGGCAAGCCCTAAAACACTACAACATGGGTAATGTATCAAATATTTCAAGAGAGGGTGTTATAAATGAAAACTACAATTATAAAAACCACAAAAACCACGCAAAAAATAAGGAGGGCGGCTATACTTTAACCCTCCTAAAAATGGAGGAAACTATTTTGGATAATTATGTTGCGCCTGAAATACCGGGCTACGCAGAATCAATCATCAAAAACATTCTTGGAACAAAAACTGAGCTTCAATCTGTTGAATGGTCAGCAGGAGGCTTGTACAATAAAGTCTTTTATGTTCACACGTCCGAGGGTTGTTTTATCTTAAAAATCGAGTGCGAAAAGATATTTCCGTCTTCTCGCACCGGGCAAATGGAAAATGAAGTGGAAGGTATTCGCTTATTTACACAAGCAGGCATCCCCTGCCCCAAAGTTTTAGCGCATGACTTCACAGGTAACGACATTGGTGTGCGATATATCTTCACAGAGCGCGTCAGCGGTGATATTGTACTATCGGACATTGAACAAATGGACGATGATACTAAAGCCGAAGTTGAGCGTCAATCAAATGAAATATACACTCGCATGAAAACAATTACAAACACTCATTTTGGCAGCCTTAGTTCAGCAGGACCATTGGGTTGGCATAAAACATGGGACGAATGTTATCGCGCATGGTTCAACGTGTTAATCTGCGATAGTGTAGATATCGGCTTATTTACCAATGAAGAATTAGCCATAGTTCAAGCCGCAGCAGAAAAGCCCCTTGATTCTTTTCAAACATATGCACCAACGTTTGAGCATGGGGATTTAGGTTGGCACAATATGATATGGGGGCATATAAACGATGGCTCGGACGCACTTTATGCCATCGACTTTGGCAACGCGAGGTATGTGCCTCCGCACCTTACTGTATGGGGCAACTCGCCGCACGAAGTTCCCAACGCTCAAAGTTTGGATAGAGATATAAATTTACTGCTTTTATACGATTTTGAAATGAGCGTAATGTGGAAAGAAATGCAGAAGCTGACAAAAGACTATGCACACTGTTTAAATTGGATGACTACCGGCATTGAGAAAGCCAAAGATGATATATCTCGCGATCATATCACAGCATTTGTGGAAAAATGCCGAGTAATTAGACAATCGTAAATAAAATAATAATAGCAAGCAGATACCTTCGCAAAGTATCTGCTTTTTTATTAATTTTACATATGATATAATATCATGAAGCATTCTATATCAACAGAAAGATGTGAAGCAAGATGTATGATCTCATAATCGTTGGCGCTGGCCCTTCGGGAATCTTTGCCGCCTACGAGGCCATTAAACTTAAAGCAGATGCAAAAATACTAATTTTAGAAAAGGGACAAGATATCTACAAGCGCAACTGCCCTCTTCTAGAGGGTAAAAGCAAGTTATGTCCTGTAAACAGCAGCGGAACATTCTCTGGCTGTCAACCAGCTTGCTCCATTACTGCTGGCTTTGGTGGGGCAGGTGCTTACTCGGACGGCAAATTTAACATAACTACAGAATTTGGCGGATGGTTAGGGGATTATATCCCTAACGCTAAGCTTTTAGATTTAATTGATTACGTTGACCAAATAAACCTAAAACACGGCGCACCAAAAGAAATTACAGATCCTGATACAAACGAAGTAAGAGCAATAGAGCAAAAGGTCTACGGCGCGGGCATGAAACTATTGCAAGCAAAAGTGCGCCATCTTGGCACAGAGATAAATCTGCAAGTCATGAAGTCTCTTTTTGACGAGCTTAGCAATAAAGTAGAAATGCGTTTTAAAACCGAAGTGATAGATATCATTACGAAGAATAATGTGGTAACAGGCGTAATAACAACGGATGCTAGTTATAATGCCAAAAATGTACTAATAGCACCCGGCCGAGATGGCTCTGCTTGGCTGGCAGATATTTTAACGAAGCAAAACATCTCAGTCGCCTGTAATCAAGTAGATATAGGTGTTAGAGCAGAAGTCGCTGACGTAATAATGCAAGATATTAACCGTCACTTATACGAAGCTAAAATGATATTTAATTCTTCTACTGGGATGGTAGTGCGTACATTTTGCGCCAATCCATCAGGCCATGTGGTGGTAGAAAACCACAGCGGCGTAATGGCGGCCAATGGCCATGCATATTACGACCCTAAGCGAGGATCCAGAAATACAAACTTTGCCCTGCTGGTATCTCATAAATTTACCGACAGCTTTAACAAGCCAAATGAATATGCAAGAGAAATTTGCAGACGTGCAAATGACTTATCAAACGGCGGCGTAATTGTGCAAAGTTTAGGAGATTTAATGCGAGGCAGGCGCTCTACCCCTAAACGAATTAGCGAAGGCTTTTTAGAACCAACCCTAAAAGAAGCCGTACCAGGAGATTTGGGTTTAGTTCTACCATACAACACCCTAAAAAGCATAATAGAAATGACCTACGCCCTAGATAAAGTTACACCGGGCTTTGCAGCAGAACACACATTATTCTACGGGGTAGAAGCCAAATTCTACTCTGCAAGGCCAAACTTGAACGAAAATTTAAGTACAAGCGTCAAAGGGCTATATTGCGCAGGAGATGGCGCGGGAGTGACCAGAGGCCTGGCACAGGCTGGTGCATGTGGAGTACTTGTGGCCCGTGGAATTTTTGGGTAGGGGCGACCTGTGGTCGCTCGTAAGGTAGATGATTCCACCAAAAGCATCCAAATCCAAGTAAATCAAGAGTTTAACCCTGAAAGGAGCAAAACAAATGAACCTCCAAACATTTATATCGTACAAGGAAAAAGTAATCAGCAACTGTTCAAAGGTAATAATCGGCAAAGAGGATACCATATTTTTGACTTTAATCTCCTTCGTATGCTCTGGCCATGTATTGTTGGAAGACGTGCCTGGCACAGGTAAAACAATGCTGTTGCGCGCCTTTGCCAAAACCGTAGGTGGCAACTTTAAACGCATACAATTTACACCAGATTTATTACCATCTGATCTTACGGGCATCAATTTCTACAATCAAAAACAGGGGGATTTTGAATTCCGCCCTGGCCCACTTTTTGCCAACATAGTTTTAGCAGACGAAATAAATCGCGCTACGCCTCGTACCCAATCCAGCTTGCTAGAGGCCATGGAAGAACAGCAAATCACAGTAGACGGCGACACACGCTTACTGGACAGCCCTTTCATGGTAATGGCTACCCAAAATCCGCTGGAATCTTACGGAACCTTCCCCTTACCTGAAGCCCAAATTGACCGCTTTTTTATGCGCCTATCCCTGGGATATATGAAGCGCGAACAAGAGCTTAATGTAATATCACGCAAGTCTTCTATTGATATTGTGGAATCGCTACAGCAGATTGTAAGCGATGAAGAAACAGACCATGTTCGTCAAAATTTCCATAATGTAAAGGCTACAGATGAGGTAGTTGGCTATATAATGGACATAATCGAAGCCACTAGAAAAGAAAGCCGTTTTATTGCAGGAGTTTCTACCCGTGGGGCAATTGCCTTATATAAAGCAAGCCAGGCATGTGCTGCTCTAAACGGCCGCGATTACTGCATCCCAGAGGATGTGCAGTTTGTTGCTCCTCATGTGTTATCCCACAGGCTTAGCATGGGATTAGAAAATGCAGGAGATATTTTAGCCAAAATTATTAAAGATACACATGTTCCATTAGAGGATTAAGCATGTGGATACTTTTGGCAATTGTTTTGCTTGCGGTTCTTTTCCAATATCTTAGCCTAAAGCACGCATTAGATGATCTGCACTATAATTACGAGCCATCTAAACTTTTATGCGCACCCGAGGAAGTTTTTGATATGGTTACTACCCTACATAACAGCAGCAGCCGTTTTGTCCCCTACATAAGAATGATAGAATCTATGCCGAACGCCGCCACTGTACACCTTGAAGGCCTGGTGATAGAGGATTACAAATTTATGAAGGAGATTTGGCATATTTCAAAGGTTTTTTTGATGCCAAATAATACTGTTGTGCGTAAAATTCCTATATCATTCCCAGCGCGAGGGCGTTATGTGTTTTCTGGATGCGAGCTTAAAGTTGGCGATTTTTTAGGCTTAAAAGAGGAAAGTACCAGAGTAAACCCACGCTGCGAAGTTGTGGTATATCCAAAAGCAACCGATTTTAACTATGTAATCACCCAACTAGGCGGCTTTTTTGGCGATTTGTCTGTTAGGCGATTTATAATTGAAGACCCAATTTTAACAACTGGTTTTGCAGAATACACTGGCAGAGAGCCTATGAAATCTATTTCCTGGCCTCAAAGTGCCAAATCTGGCCGTATGATGGTTAAAACCTTTGATTATACTACAGAGTTAAGTGTAAGTTTAGTGCTAAACGTTGAAGGCAGCGAGGAAGAAATAGAAAAAAGCTTATCTTTAACCCATACAGTTTGCCGCATCTTAGAAAGAAAGAGAATCAAGTACAATTTTTATTCTAACATAATCCCAACTGGTGCAAAAAATGCTTGGAAAAGTGTTGCAGAAGGCTTAGGAACCAGGCATTTTCAGCTAATTTTAGAAGGTTTGGGCCGCGCTACCTACAAATCAACGGAACCTTTAGATAAACTTATAGCTCGTGTGCCAAAAGAACGTGGCATAATATTAGTAAGTGGCGGAAAGGTGGAAGCAGTGTGACATTCATCTTAAAAAACTTGACCGACATCTTGTTTTACCTTAGTTTTGCCTTTTTTATAGTTACTATGGCAAATCTACCCTCATTTATATTGTGGGTACTACCTTCTGCTTACGTAATTTGGAATTTAATAAATATTCGCCGCTTCACAGGCGTTTTCAAATACGATTCGATTTTTAGACTTTTTCTAAGAGTTTATACTCCCTTCGCAGTTGCCTGTTTAGTATTTGCCCGGCAAGGATTTGAAGCTTACTCTTTACCATTTGCAATTGCTTTTCTAGTTTGCGCAGTTGTGCTTATGCGCATATCACGCCAATCTCCTGATGTTCAGCAAGATATACGTTTTAAAGCTATGGCTTTACTTCCGGTATTGTTAGCAGTCGCAACAGGTTTAATACTTGCCTCTCGCCAGGTTTTAGGCATTTTAGGCTGGATATTGCACACAATTTATTTTGGCATTATCGCACGGGTACTGATGCTGATTATTAATGCGCTCGTCTTTGTTTTTACTTTCCTATCACGATTTATAAGCTTTAACATATTAGATAGACTAGCCGGACGAACAAGCGAAGCACTGATTATGGAAATGGGCATCCCACCAGAGGAAGATATCGTTCTAAGATACAGCGACTACGACCTATCCCAGTATGTAAACATGTTTTTTGCTGCCTTAGCTATAGCTTTGGCAATATTTTTACTGATAAAACTTTTCAAAAAGCTTAACATACAACAGCTTGCACCACGTACCACAATCCCTCAATACACATTCTCTAGTCCCATCACAAAAACGAAAAAAAAAGCCTCCATAGGCTCGTTTAGAAAGCAATATCGAAAGTTTCTGCAACTTTGTTGGAGGCAAGGCGTAGCCAATCAGCCTAACCTAACCAGCGCAGATTATGCTCGTTTATCTGAAATGGGCGTAGACGCAGAGCAGTTACGCGACATTTATATAGAGGTACGTTATAATGAAAAATTGGCAAGCAAGGCAGATGTATCGTTTGCTAAGGAAGTATATAGGCGTATGAAAACTATGAGGTAAAGCCTTTACCTGATATCGTTATCACTACAGTTCTAATAAATATATTTAAATCTATAACAAGTCCTATTTTTTTGGCGTAAACCCCATCCAATTGTGCTTTCAGCGGGATAAGGAGTTCGTCTCGTCCATGTATCTGTGCCCAACCTGTTAAGCCTGGGCGAATATCATTTGCATTGTACTTGTCTCGTTCTTCTATAAGGTCATATTGGTTCCATAATGCAGGGCGGGGGCCTATTATTGCCATATCGCCGCGTAATATATTAAGCAATTGCGGTAATTCATCTAAGGACGTGCGGCGCAAAAACTTTCCCATTTTTGTTATGTGGACATCAGCATTTTTCAACATATGGGTAGGCATATTTGCCGGGGTTTCTGTGTACATAGTTCGGAATTTGTAAATATGAAAATGTATTTTATTTATCCCTACGCGTTTTTGTTGGAAAAATACAGTCCCCTCAGAATCTAGTTTGATAAGTACAGCCAGCAACAAAAACAACGGTGAAAGTACTATTAGGCCAATCAGTGATAAAAACATATCCCCCGCACGTTTTATTATTTTGTACATCTAAACGTCCCCTCCAAAAATCTCCAAAAACATTTCCTCAGTAAGGATTTTAACGCCCAATGATTGGGCTTTTTTATTTTTAGCGGAAGCGGATAAGCTGTCGTTGTTTATTAAATAAGATGTATTGGCAGAAACCGCACTGGCACATTTACCGCCGCTTTCCTCTATATAAGCTTGAAGAGCCTTGCGATTAGCAAAGTGGTTTACACTTCCCGTTATCACAAAAGTTAAGCCATCTAGTTGGCCTGTGCTTTTTTCAACAGCCTTGATGCGTAGTATACTTTCGGCCTTTTTGGCTAGCGCAACATTTTCATCATTGCTAAAATAATCTTGCAAGCTTTGGGCAATTGCCTCACCAAAGCCTTTGATATCTATAAGGTTTTGGATATCCTTGGATTTTTCGATTATCGTATCCAAATTGCCATATTGCCCGCACAAAAGTTTGGCGTTGCTTAGGCCTACATGTTTGATTCCTAAAGCAAAAATAAAATTTGCTAAATCCACATCTTTTGCCGCCTCAATAGAGGTCATCAGTTTAGTGAAAGATTTTTCGCCAAATCCCTCCATATTGATTACTTCGTCTTTGTAGATTGCCAAGTTAAATATATCTGTGTATTTTGAGATGAAGCCTTGTTCT
>Ga0123355_10006033_pt1 | contig 17857 bp, 7 predicted proteins | sample TergutEmb28metaG_3_FD_89872 | JGI IMG/M metagenome (GOLD analysis project Ga0123355, IMG submission 89872) | Embiratermes neotenicus P1 segment gut microbial communities from Petit-Saut dam, French Guiana - Emb289 P1 | ecosystem: Host-associated > Arthropoda: Insects > Digestive system > Gut ... | reverse complement strand
TTTTGTTTTTAAAAATTTTTTTTTTTTTTTTTGGGTTTTTCCTCCAAATAACCCTTTCCCCCTTTTCCCCATATTTTTTTTTTTTTTTCCCCCCCCCCCCCCCCCCCCAACACTTACTTATGTACTCCATGGTGCAGATTCCTTCTTGAGAATCTAACTGGTTTGCAGCTAGTCAAGAAATTGCCCGCATTTCACAGAACCCGAAAGTTCATTAACGCACTCACAAGCGTCCGCCAACTGTCTCTGTTCTGGGTCAGCCCAATGCAGTCCATAATACCACATCCCACCTCCTGGAGATCCATCCTAGTATTATCCACCCATCTACGCCTAGGTCTCCCCAGTAATCTCCTTCCCTCGGGTTTACACACCAAGAACTTATACGTCTCCCTCTCCCCAACCATACGCGTCACATGCCCAGATGATCTCAATCTGTGCTTTGTTAAGCCCTAAGCTGTAAAGGCATAGTGGAGAGTTTAGGCATAGATTTTCCGGGGAATGAAATAAACAATACTAATTGATATCCATCCCCGGAAAATCTATGCCTAAATTCTACAGTACGCCTTTAGAGCTTAGTGCTTAATTAAGCACACAAGCAAAGTAATCATTAAGTAGGAGAAAATAAGTAGATATGGGGAGAAATGTGATAATCCGTAGTTTGTTATCTACAGAAATGCCGCCCTTTATGCTATGACCCCGTGTATTCTGGCATAAGTACTGACATTTTAGGGAAAACTTTGGTACGCTTCTGATGACCACACTGCGTCACAGCCCGACAGACAGTACTAGTGACAAGAATAGGGTGCTTAAGAACAGAGTATTGATAATTGGATCTAAATGCTGCGGAGGGGGTTGGGGGGAAGTAGGACGAAAACCGAAAAAAATCTTAACGAATATCTTTTTAATTTCTGTCCTTCAACAAATATTGTTAGGATGATAAAACTGTGGGGAATGTAGCACTCATGTGTCACGTAAACCAGGGGTTGGTCTGAAGACCTGAACTGAAAGAAACCCTAGCAAACTTGAAAGGTAAGCATAATAAAGATCATCATCATCATAAACATCAAGGATTGGACCCTTTGATCCGTTCCGCCTCCAGGGCTACAGCTGTTCGCACCATCTCTTCTTCGGTCTTCCAATTGTCTCCTTCCTTGTGGTTTAAAGTGCTATGATTGCAAAGATATATATGTCTTATAAATTTGGTTCGCTAATAAACGATTATACTGACCTACTGAGCAAAGTGAAGTGTGTGTGAGGATAGGTAAGGGATGAATGTCTGGGTACCTGGATAGACGTGTGGTACCTGGATGTGCATATAAGTATCGAGATGACTACCTACGTACGTGGACGAATACATTGGTACCTTGATAGATACAATAGTACCTAGAATAATATCAATGTACCTCGCTGGATACATGGAAACCTAGGTGAATTTATTAGTAAACAAATGAATGTATTGGTACTTGAATACATATAGTGTTACCTGGATATCTATATGGGCTCCTACATGAATACATCAGTAATTGCACGGAGACATTGTTACATGTATGGATGTATTCGTACATGGGCGCATATATAGATTCCGAAATCGATATATTAACACCTGGATGAACAACCCAGCACTGACAAAAGCAATCTCATTACAGGCCTTGACAGGCTCTGAGCGTTACAGGAGGTTGAGGCTCCCAGATTTCAAGACAATCGGCAGGTTGTCAGCTCTGCGCACCGACCGCCTTCACCAACAGGGAACATTCTTGGCACTCATGTCTGTTAGAGGCTGCGTCAAGCCCAGTGCCATAGTGCGGCAGGAAGGAATAATTCAACGAACAATTAAAATGACAACATCAGGAATCGAACCCGCGACCTTCCGGCTTGTAGCGCAGTGCCTCAACCAACTGCGCCACAGCGAACACCTTGTTTTAATATTCTAGGTCTTGTATATCGCCAGCACAGTGAATTTACGTGTTTTGTTTGATTCGTATTATTAAAGAGCTGTTATTACCCTAAACAGTATTAACACGTGTTTTCTTTGTGCTTAGTGCGAGGAACGGGCTTGGTTGTTACAGGGGTGCTGATAAGTCTTTAGCCCGACCAGGAAGGAAACAGGCTCATGTTTCTGTCAGATTGTTGTGAATTTCCTTCGGTGCCTTCTCTTCCAGAAAAAAAAATGATGACAGTTCGCGTCTCGATGTTGTTGAGATTGCGCGAGTACATGACATATTCGAACTTGTTCCCTTCCTGGTCGGACTTAGGACGTATCAGCACCCGGGATATACAGAGTGTCCCAGGAGGAAAGGTAAATTTTCTGGGAGGTCATAGTACCTGATTTTCCAGAAAAAAATATTTATAAGACCATGTGTCCTGTTCCGAACGGTTTCCGAGATAGAGCTATTTGAATGTACAGCCGCAAAATTTTTGATAAGAAAGAGGTATTACGTGTACGTACTGTTTCTAATACCGGTATTTATTGTTCAAGTGACAGGGTTGGTACAGTTTATAATAACTGTTCGAAAATTCCTTCGTCAACATCAATGCAATTTGCAACTCGTGTGAAGACATGGCGTGTTGTTCGTCTGAGGGCGTCTTGACGTTCCTTTATGCAGGAGATAACATCCAGTATGTTAACGAGCAGTTCGTCTCTTGTTTCCACATTTTATTTAAACTTCTCTCTTCATCAAACCCCATAAACAAACATTTAACGGAGTTAAGTCTGGAGATCTTGGTGGCCAGTTAATGGTACTGCCACGACCGATCCACCTATTAGGGAAAGTGTCATTGAGATGTAGCATCACATGTCGGGTATAATGAGAACGGGCTCCGTTATGCTGAATGTACATAGCAATCCGTGTGGCCAAACGAACATCCTATAGTTGTTTTGGTAATTCATTTTGTAGAAAGTCAAGGTAATATAAACTGACAATATTTAGCAAAATACGCAATTCATAAAACAATAAGTAACTGGTAACAAAATGGTGTCTTTAGGTACAACGCTAATTTCGAACAACACAGGGTGCCTTTTACGAATTTGAACAAAATACTGCTAGGTGTGGGGCTCGAACCCACGTCCCCATTACGGGGACCAGATCTTAAGTCTGGCGCCTTAACCACTCGGCCAACCTAGCAATTCGTAAAACAACACAATACTGTTAATTATAATCTTTCTGAATTCAGTGATAAAGTCGTATTATCGGTCTCTGTGTGTATGCTGAATGCCAGTATCTGATAGGACGATAACAGAATCTGTTATTCACGTAACGCTGAGGGACACGTGACACATCCATGTATATCTTATAGGTTCATCTTTGGTTGACGTTGTTCTTGGTAGCTCATGTTAAAGAACGCTGAAAATTAGGACAGTAATGTCAATCTCTCGTAATTGGAAATTACGGAAATACCGTATATAGCGCAAGAACCCCCCATGCCATATACCTTCAAATTATGAATTGGTTATCATTGGACCCAATATGTAACCAGTTTTACTTACGTTGATATTTGTAGGAACATCCTTTTTCATTCTTAGTGCTAACTTTCAGCAAAATATTATTTCAATATAAATGAGAAATTTTAACAAAATAATGTGCCTATGTACTTCGCTACTTTGTAGCAACAGAATGTATGTATATGTACTGCTAATTTGTAGTATACATTGATAACTTGGAGTAAAATATAAGTATATATATATATATATAAGTAAATTACACGTAAATGAGAGTTGATTCCATTGGCCGTACTTCCTAAGGCGTGTTTCTGCTTCCGCTCGCTATCTGTGATTGCGGGTTCGAGTCCCACTGAAAGGTAAGAATATTCTTCTGTTGTATTTGCAGTGTGTTGTGTAGTTAGCGGCCTCTGTGACGAGCTGATCACTAGTCTAGTGGATTACTAATTGAAATGTGAATCAAAGTGCGATTTCTAAAATAAGGATTTCCTGGCCCAACTGGGTTGGTGGTGTTGGTGATGGTGTTGAGGTACATAGAAAAAGAAGGAAAGATTTACGTGTAATGACCCGGAACGGATGAAGTAGGAAGATGTGATCATCTGATTTGGACAGACAATCCTGCTCTTTAGCTGGATGATCTGATACAGAACACCGGGAAACCTAGAAGTGTTAGTCGGTCTGCAGTCCGAAATTCGGAGCATAGGCCCCCTCCCCCCAACCCCCAGTACAAAAATACTGACCTATAGAAGGTGACGTATAAAAGTATGAAACTGCACGCAAGTGGGAGATAATCGAGTAAGGTTCGGTCGGCCATCGCTGCAAGAAATTCTCCACCACTCACAAAAACCGAATTAAAATCAGATACCGGGTTGTGACAACCTCACTGCTTGGACCATGATCGTTACAATGTGCTGCGATGTGACGTCATGTGGCCTACAAGAAATTCGAAGACACTTCCTTTTTTCCAATACCGTATTCAGAAGCGCTCATCAATTAACGTTATCTCTGGACAGATAATACCGGAAGTCCGTAAAATTTGAATTCGACGAAGATACAGATTTGGTTTCTGATTACAGGGCGGTTCTAACAGACGACACCTCAAAGATATTAAATTTACTCCATTCCTTTACCAACAATGTTAAAGGTATATTTCACCCTAGAACAGGCCACGAATTCCCAGACGGGGAGTAGAGGTTAGGTCTACTCTTCTTTAACCTCAGCCCTTGATGGAGGTGGGTTTTTAACGCCACACCCCGGCCAATTTACCCCCCCGGGAAAGGCCCGTTGTGCATTGTAATGGACACTGGTTGGGCCCCAGGAATGATCTGAACTGGTGGGGAAAATCTCGCCCTTACCGGGTTTCGATCCCCGGATAGTGCAACCCGTAGCCAGTCGCCATACCCAATATGCTACCCCGCAACACATTGTTGAGTTTCTTGTCAAGTAAATAAAAATTCAGACTGATGTACAACAATGCTTAAATATCAATTTCATGTGGCCAGCATCAATAAAGAAGCACGTCTGTCTTTATGTAAAATGCCAGACGCTGCGCCGACACCAAAGAATGTCCGTCAGCTAACGGCCTTCTGTGGACGGACAGTTTGGCTGAACAGATCGTAATGACGGTAAGTGGCTGTGCGGTTTGTCAGTTTTTGTTAAGTGTCGTAGTGAAACATTTTGCGAGATCGGACGGAATTATTGAATAACGACGTAATGAATTATGATCCAATAAGTAGTACATATTCTGAGTGTGTGTTGGAAGCTTTAGTTATCCAGCATGCAAACCACATATTTTCTGCGTTGCATTGTGTTGTATTCTGTGGAAACATTTTTTTTCACACATTATCTCGTAAACAGCACGATTTTCGCGGAAAAAATTATCGAGAACAAAACGCGTATTTTGATTCTCTGTGGAAATTTCGCCTGAAATATTTGTCATACACTAAGAAGAAATCAGCCAGGTTATGTCATAAATCTTCATAACTTTACATGGTAAGTATCGGTTATGTTTGTCGAATTTTAATCAATTTATTTTTTTTCAACGGGTTTTCCAAAAATAATCAAATATTAAAATTTGATCAACATCCGTACAGTAGGAGCTGAGCTGTTTCTTTCGGACGGACAGATGGACAGACAGACAAAACATGACGAAACTAACAGTCGCTTTTCGCAATTTTCGGAATGCGCCTAAAAAGCAACCACATGGACTGTTTAGAGAAGCAACTGGTGTTATTTGTTATAATGATGATGATGAAAATAGTAATAATAATAATAATAATAATAATGTACGTTCTGATCCTCCAAGCAAGCTGTCAGCAAACTTGTATGACATATACCATTGTTGAGTGTACCGTGAAAAGCTGCTGATGATGGACAGAGGAAAAGTCTGAAACATGTAGAATTTTATTCCAAAATAATTTAAGAATTTAGTGGATGTAGTTGGTTTCATTATAACAATATATCACGATGCACGGTCAGCTGAACGTCAAAGCACTTCTGTTGGTCTGCAATTATCGTGTGGTTTGGGGCGGCGAAGAATTAAAAATTTTGGCAATATTAAGTTCTGCATTATTTTGCGTTACACAGAAAATGATAAAATAAATCTACAAAACTTTTGTTAACTCTCCAAAATTTACTGTAGCACGGATAGTTTTTACTCGGTTCTGGCTATAAATTTCAGCGAAGCAGACAGAAACGTCAGGTTGAATGGATGAATTGTGCATTTGTGGTGAAGGTCGGGTTAAAAATGTGCACATATCGTACAGCGCTGATTGGTTAGGGGGTACGAGGGGAAGGTTATGACAAAATGTGTAACCATAACTGTATTATATTGGAATGATATTTGAACGTCTGTATAATATCATCGGATTATTCGAATCAGATTTGCTAAATAACTCCACGGAGCAGAGTCGTCCTTGTGAAGCTGACAGTTCCTCAGCGAGTCAAGAAATTCCCCGCATTTTACGGAACCCGAAAGTTCACTAGCACATTCACAAACATCTGCCACCTGTCCCTATCCTGAGCCAGCTCGATCCATTCCATGCTCCTAAACACCACTTCCTGAAGATCCATCCTAATATTATCCTCCCATCTACACCTAGGTCTTCCAAGTGGTCTCTTTCCCTTAACGTCTCAATTACCAATACACTGTATGGGAATCTCCTCTCCCCCTATAAGTGCCAGAACGAAGATGGAAACCCAATGGGGGTCGAGATTTTTCGCACCCATCCAGACCGACCCATGGCCCACCCAGTCTCCTGAATAATGTGTACCGTGTCTATCCGCTGTGCGTAAAGCGGCCGGGGCGTGGTATTGAGCGCCCATGCCATACAGCACCGAGGTTACGGAAAGAGTAGAGCTACACCATTATTCCAACTGTGTACTTTCATGCTCTGTTTTACGGTGAACTTTATCTGATATCCACAGGAAAGAGAGAGCGTATCTACTGTAACAGACAGTCAAATTAACCCTCAGTCTATGTCCTTCCCTCAATATGAGAGGCACCATTTGACGGCAGTAGGCTGTACGATATGTGAAATACGTATAGCAACTGACTTGCGACGACTGCCATAGCGAAGGCACCGTTAGGAAAACGGGTGGGGATGGGGCGGGGTTGGGTCTGTCGGCTTGTACGAAGACATATGACAATGAGTTGCCGTAGGACGAGACGCTTGGCGGTCGGAACGGTGCAGATGGTTGAATTAGTGCCTGGAAATTGAAGACGAGAACAAATAAAGGAAATATGGAATTAGGATGTAGCTGAAGTGTGGTAATTGGAGGGGCGGTCGAGAGGAAGGAGATAGGAGATAATTAAAGAGAAATTCGAGCTACATGCACTGCCTTAATGAAAAGTATTCTCCAAGCCTTCCACATTAGGCACAAACCTTTTCACAGTATACGTTTGTCCCTCAACGTGACAGACCAAGTTTCACACCCATACCGAACTAAAATTATGTAGCGGTGTCGTTCTTGAAAATCCAACATTATTTATTTTAGTCAAAAACTTTAATGTAGAAACCTAATATTCATTACCTCAACCATAAGCGTCCAATGGAAGTCAATGTCCTGAATCATGTAAAAATCCGAATCACACCACCCTATGTCTTTACATTTCATTTTTATACTATACTACTATAGAAACCTGAGTATTCAATGTACTTCCTTCAGATCGTACGCTAAATTTCTAAGAATTTTTTATTCGCTCTAATTGTCCAACCCACTTCTCCTTTGGCGACGTGTCAATTCTGACAGCAATTTCAGACCTATAAATATTAAGAAAGCCCATACAATTCGGTAGAACAAATTTACGTGACATTTTTAAAACAACGTTAGAAAGTTTCAATTTAAATGATGCTACATCAATCGTATTATCAGAACTTTCACATATTTTGCGTTGGTGATACTAGACTGCGGACTGAGATGGATTAGTGTGTGATGTTCAGAGACTTTATAAAGTTTGTGTTTCTGTTTGTGGATTACTGAAAACAATATATTGCCTAATTTTTAGTACAATGAAAGCCCACGAGATGCACAGTTTCTCGTATTTATTTGATAATGTATTCTACATGTTTCGGACATGTCCACTGTCCATCATCGTCTGTATCTCAACACTGTATACACAGCAATACGTGTTTGTCATGTTATTCTGCTGGCGTTTGCTAGCGTGGTAGGGAGGGAACTGAAGAATGTCAAATAGTGGCTAGAATAGGAAGAAAATGATTTGGAAGAAATATGGATGTAGTTGTGGCTTATTAGAATTGCTTTCCCATTATTTTCTTAGAAAGTTTCAACAAAATTACGAAGAATATGGGACAGGTTATTCGAACAGAAAACAGAACTTTTTCCCAAAGAGCAGAACTGTCAAATTGTTTGTAAAAATAAGATGTCGTTGCATAGAGTTCTACTTCGGAGCAAGAGATTTTTCTTACAATACTTGCTAATTTGTAGGAAGAAACTGTTTGTTTAGAGTAATAATTTATAGGGAAATATTGCTTCTATATAATATAATAATTTTGTATCTCTATAAACTTATATCTTTCAGAAATATTTTGCTCCTCTATATTATAATAATTTTTAGCAAATTTTTGCTTCTCTATAGACTAATACATTTTTGAAAACGTTTGCTTCCCTATAATCTACTAATGTTAATAGAATATTGTTTCTCTATAATCTAATAATTTTTAGAAAAATATTGTTTCTTTATACACTATTATTTTTCAGCAAAATAACGCTGCTTTATACGCTAATATCTTATAGCAAAATATTGTTTATCTATATTTTAATAATTTTTAGAAAAATTTTGTTTCTGGATACTTTAAAAAAAATTTAGCAAATATTGCTTCTCTATAAACTAAGAATTGTTGTCAAAATATCGCTTCCCTATACGCTGATAAAATTTAGCAAAATGTTACTACACTATATTCTAATAATATGTAGCAAAATATTGCTTCTGTGTACACTAATGACTTTTAGAAAAATATTGCTTCTGTATACAATAATAATATTTAGGAAAATATTTCTTCCATAAAGATTAATAATTGTTAGAAAAATATTGCCTATCTATTGCTACTAATTTTTCACAAAATAATGCTTCTCTATACACTAGTAATCTTTAGAAAAATACCGTGACTATTGTATGTACTTTGTTGACATATGGCGAACGAAAGAGACGATACACACTTTTGAATATTTAATTGCAAAATATATAGTCTCACACATCTCAATGAATAGGTGTTATTAGGATTAATGATACATTTTACGTTGTAAAATAATATAAATTATAACATTAATACTAATAATAACTATGAATTGAGTTGTGCCAGACTATGTATTTTGCAATTTAATATACTGTCTAACAAAAAAACTGGCCAGTCTCAACTGAAAAAATGGGAAAAATTATACAATGTTATATGCAGAAGACCGATGTAACATTTGCAGTGCTAATCTTTAGCAAACTATAAATTTTATATCAAATGCCAATTTTAACAAAGTAGCTTTTCTAATTTGCAACAAAAGAATATATATTTATGTATATTGTTAATTTGTAGCAAAACATTTTGTCTATACACGCTGACAATATTTAGCAATATAGGTACTTTATTCAACCGTATGTACTTGGTAACAAAATGGTGTTTCTAGGTACAACAATAATTTATAGTGACACAGGAAGCCTTTTACGAATTTGAATAAAGTTCTGCTAGGTGTGAAGCTCGAACCCACGTCCCCTCCCGTGGACCAGATCTTAAGTCTGGCGCCTTAACCACTCGGCCAACCTAGCAATTCGTAAAAATACACAATACTGTTAATTATAAACGTTCTGAATTCAGTGATACAGTCTTATTATCAGTCTCTGTGTGTATGATGAATGCCAGTATCAGATAGGACGATAACCAATCGAAGGTGACGTGGAAAAGTATGAAACTGCACGCAACTGGATGATAATCGAGTAAGGTTCGGTCGGCCATCGCTGCAAGAAATTCCCCGCCCCTCACAAAAACCGAATTACCATCAGCGACCGGATGTGACAACCTCACTGCATGGCCTATGATCGTTACAGTGCGCTGCGTTCTGAAATCATGTGGCCTTGAAGAAATTCAAAGACACTTCCTTTTCTCCACTACCGTATTCATAAGCGCCTATCATTTGACGTTATCTCTGGAAAGATTATATCGGAGGTCCGTAAAATGTGAACAGTACAAAGAAACAGTTCTGGGTTCTGATTACAGAGCGATTCTAAAAGACGACACACCAAATATATTAAAAATACTCCATTCCCGTACCAACAAATGTAAAGGTAAATTTCACCCTTGAACAGGCCACGAATGCCCAGAGGGGGAGTAGAGGCTAGGTATTCTCTTTTTTTAACCTCAGCACTTGATGGAGGTGGGTGGTTAACGCCAAGCCCCAGCCGTTTTACCCCCCCGGGAAAGACCCGGTATTCGTTTGAATGGAGACTGGATGGGCCCCTGAACCGTTCGGAACGGGTGCGGATTTACTCGCCCTTATCGGGATTCGATACTCGGACCGTCCAGTCCGTAGCCAGTCGCTATACCGACTACGCTATCAGGCCCATATTGTTGAGTTATGTGTCAACTACATAAAAATAGAGACTCTTATAAACAATGCTTTAATGTCAATTTTATGTGGCTAGCAACAATAAAGAGGCACGTCGGTCTTTATGTAAAATGCCCAACGATGCGTCGACACCAAATAATGTCCGTTAGCTACCCGCCTTCTGTGGACGGACAGTTTGGCTGAACAGATCGTAATGACGGTAAGTGGCTGTGTGGTTTGTCAGTTTTTGTTAAGTGTCGGAGTGAAACATTTTGCGAGATCGGACGGGCTTAATGGATTATGACGTAATGAATTATGACCCAATAAGTTGTACATATTCTGTTTGTGTGTTTGAAGCTTTAGTTATCCAGCATGCAAACCCCATATTTTCTGCGCTGAGTTATGTTTTCTTCTGTAGACATATTTTATTTTCACACATTATCTCGTAAGGAGCACAATTTTCGCAGTGAGATATTATTGAGCACAAAACATTTTTTTTTATTTTATCTACAAGTTTCGGCTGAAATATTGTAAATTCTAAGTAGAATTCATAGAGTTAATGTCTTAAATTTACAAATATATTCATGTTATGTAGCGGTATTGTTTGTCGGATTTTAAGCAAGCTGGAATTATCCCAAAGGACCTTCGAAAAATATTCAAATATCAAATTTTATGAGTATGCGTGTAGTGGGAGCTGAGCTGTTCCATGCGGACGGACTGACGGACAGGCAGACAAAACGTGACGAAACTAACAGTCGCTTTTTGCAATTTTACGAATGCGCCTAGAAAGCAACCACATGGAGTGTTTAGAACAGGTACTTCTGCTTCATTTATTTAATGATAATGAAAATAATAATAACAATAATAATAATATCCGTCCTGATCCTGCTCTCAAGCTGTCAGCAAAATTGTATTGCTGTGTGTACGGTGAAAAACTGCTGATGATGGACAGAGGAACTGTCCGAAACATGTAGAGTTTTATTCCAAAAATAAATTTGAGAATTTAGTGCATGTAGTTGGTTTCATTATAACAATATATCACGATGTACGGTCAGCTGAAACCTCAAAGCACTTCTGTTGGTCTGTAATTATCATGTGGTTTGGGGCGGCGAAGAATTAAAAATTTTGGCAATATTAAGTTATGCGTTATTTTGTGTTACACAGAAAATGATAAAGTAAATCTACAAAACTTTTGTCAACTCTCCAAAGTTTGTTGTAGCACGGAAAATTTTTACTCGTTTCTGGCCATAAATTTCAGCGAAGCAGACAGAAACGTAAAGCTGAATGGATGAATTGTGCATTGCGGGTGAAGTTCGGGTTAAAAATGTGTCCAAATGGTACAGCACTCATTGCACAGGTGTTATGAGGGACATTTTATAACAATATCTATACCTACAACTGTATTATATTCGAATGATGACTGAACGTCTCTATAATATCATCGGAATAATCTATTCGGAGTTCCTAAATAACTGCAAGGTGCAGAGTCCGTTTTCAGAAGCTAAACGTTCCTCAGTTACTCAAGAAATTCCCCACATTTTATGTAACCAGAAAGTTCATTACCGCATTCACAAATGCCCGCCACCTGTCCCTATCCTGAGCCAGATCGATCCAGTACATAACCCCAAACTCTACTTCCTGAAGATTCATATTAATATTAACCTCCCATTTACGCCTGGTTCTTCCAAATGGTCTCTTTCCCTTACGTCTTCATAACCAGTACCCTATCTACACCTCTCCCTACCCCCATACTTGCCACATGCCCCGCCCATCTCATTATTCTTTATATGATCAAACGAAATTTTTGTGGTGATCCGTTAAGATCATAAGGCTGCTCATTGTGTAGTCGTCTCCATCCCCTGTTACTCCGTCACTCTTAGTCCCAGATATTTCCCGGAGCACCCTATTCTCAAAAACCCTCACCCTGTGTCTCTCGTTTATTACGATAGACCAAGTTTCACACCCATACAAGAGCGTTGTTACTTTGATCAAATATATCTATTAGCTCCAATACGAACATTGTGACCAATAATGAAGTTCCTGCCCACGTTTGAGGTGCAATTCTTGTATTTGCGTGGAAGAAATACGGAGAACTCTGGAAGGCTCGAATGAGTCGTCGGACATCCAACCGTCAGTAGCTACAAGGAACTAAGGTATAGGCGGCTGTTTGCTTAACCACATTACCGCCACGCTTGACTGTAATGGACTCTGTAGACTAAGTGACACATAAAACAAATCGCTTCGTAACACAGATTGTAAATAAAACACATTAAACAATATTTCAGTTGATACGGTGTGTTGGGAACTGACAAATGTGGAATTGTAATTCCAACCAATTAATTATTACAGCCTGCTGTGACGTGTGTGTGTGGACATCACTGTTATTCCACAGTTGTGCAATTTTGTAGCTGTCTTTCGTGACTGTATCACTCTTACAGTAAAGCCATGATAAAGACGCATAGAATAGTTAAACCAAATCCTTAATTTTTTTTCTCACTTAAAATTCCGTACAGTCAACACTGCTCAGGCTGTCTCTAACCTTTCCGCTCTAAACTGACGCCACACATTTTGACCGGTGTGTACCCCCTATCTGTCTGCACCTCTGGTCAGACATATAAGTTCAATAAACCTAAAATATGATTAAGAACAGACTATTGGAAATTTTGATTTTGAGCTTATATAAGGACTTTAGAAGAGTTCAGGAAAGTTACAGAGATTGTTCACCCCTGAATGTGGGAGAGATAGGTGGTCCCGAAACGTCTGTGAGGAATTACCACTACTCGCTGAGTAATAACCCAGAATAGCGCAGTTCTTAGCTACTTCGCATCAGAAGCTTGAAATCACACAAAGCACAATAAACGTTCTTATTGCTAGAATATAACTGTGGCGAAGTGTATAAAGATAGTGATGTATATAAGACAGTGCTAAGTGTGACAAACACCAGTACTTGTCGCAAAATCCGAAAGGAAGGAACAGCAGAGAGTGTGGTTACAGAATGTTGCAGCAGCAACCATCTTGTCCGAAGATCATTGAACTGCCTACAAAAGCTGCGTTTAGTCCGCCCGCTTAACAGCGCTGTCGGAGAAGTTGCCGCTGTACGCAGGCCTTCCGCTGTCTGGTTCTGCAGTCACAGCTGCCTTTCACTGACGCACTTTGTAGCAGTTACAGCGACCACGTGAATGTGACCTTGCATTAGTAGCTTCTGTATTTTAAAAATATATTTTTGTATATTGTGGATATACTCCAGACTAACCGTTACCTGTTTCTTACATGAGTTATGTCCCCCCCCCCTTCCAACAATACGAATTGATTTCAATCCCCGGAAAATCTATGACTAAACTCTCCACTACGCCGTTACAGCTTAGTGCTTAATTAAGAACAGAAGTAAAGTTATCACTAACCACGAGAAAAGAAATAGATATGGTGTGAATTGTGATATTCCGTATGTTGTCACCTACAGAAATGCCCTTTATGCTATGACGCTGTATATTCTGGCATAAGTACTGACATTTTAGGGACAACGTCGGTACGCTTCTTGTGACAAAACGGCGTCACAGCTCGACAGACAGTACTAGTGACAGGTATAGGGTGCTTAAAGAAGTATAGGTTGCTTAAGGAGGAAGGGGATGCTTAAGGCGGTATACGTAGCTTATGGACAGCGTATTGATATTTGGAGCTAATTTGGGGGAAGGAGAGGGTAAACTGAAAAAAGTACTTTATGCGGAGCATTTTAATTTCTGTACTTCAACCAATATTATTATAATATGATAACACTGTTGGGAATGTAGCACGCATGCGTCATATCCACAAGGGGTTGGTCTGAAGACCTCAACTGAAAGGAATCCTAGCCACCTTGAAAAAGGAGCATAATGTAAAGATCACCATTATCATCATCATCATAATCATCATCTACAATATCAAGGATTGGACCCTTTGATCCCTTACATCTCCAAAGTTACAGTTGTTCGCGCTAACCCCTCTTCGATCTTCCAATTGTTCTCCTTCCTTGTGATCTGGAGCGGTATGATTGCAAAGGGATATGTCTTATAAATTGTGTTCGCTAACAAACGGTAATACTGACCTACTGATGAAAGTGAAGTGTGTGTGAAGACAGGTACCTAAAGATTATCTGGGTACATGGATAGACGTGTGGTACCTGGATGTACATATAATTATCGAGATGGCTACCTTAGTACCTGGCTGGATACATTGGTAACTAGATGGATACAATTGTACCTAGAATGATGTCAGTGTACCTGGCTGGATATATGGAAACCTATATGAGTGCATGTAGTGTCACCTGGATATCTGTATGGGCTTCTACATGAATACATCTGTAACTGGTAGGAGACATTGTTACCTGTATGGATGTATACCTACCTGGGCGGACATATAGGTACCTAAATAGATATATTAGCACCTGGTTGGACAGCCCAACATTGACAAAAGCAATCCCATTACAGGCCTGGAGAGGGTCTGAGGGTTCCAAGAGGTTGAGGTTCCCATGTTTCAAGACAATCAGCAGGTTGTCAGCCCTACGCACTGGCCGCCTGTACCAACAGGAAACATTCCTGGCACTCATTTCTGTTAGAGTCTACGTCAACCCCAGTGCCATAATGCAGCAGGAAGGAATAAGTAAACGAACAATTAAAATGACAATTCGGGATTCGAACCCGCGACCTTCCGGCTTGTAGCGCAGTGCCTCAACCAACTGCGCCACAGCGAACACCTTGTTTTAACATTCTAGGTCTTTTATATCGTAAGCAGTGTGAATTTACGTGTTTTGTTTGATTCGTATTATAAAAGATCTATTTTATTCCTAAACAGTATTAACACAGTTTTCTTTATGTTTACGACGACGTACGGCCTTGGTTGTTACAGGGTGCTGATAAGTCCTTAGCCCGACTAGGAACGAAACAAGCTCATGTTTGTGTCAGATTGGTGTGAATTTCCTTCGGTGCCTTGTCTTGCAGGAAAAAATATTCTCGCGTCTCGATGTTGTTGAGATTGCGAGAGTACTTGACACATTTCGAGCTTGTTTCCTTCCTGGTCGGGCTAAGGGCGTATCAGCACCCCGGATATACAGGGTGTCCCAGGAGAAAAGGTCAATATTCTGGGCGGTCACATTATCGGTCGTTCTAAGCAAAAATAGATATATATTTGTCTGAGGGCGTCTTGCCTTTACTATATGCAGGAGATAACATTCAGTATGTTAACGAGCAGTTCGTCTCTTGTATACACATTTTTTCTGTTCACTCCACTCTTCATTAAACTCCATAAACAAAAATCTAACAGGGTGAAGTCTGGAGATCTTGGTGGCCATTTAATTGTACTGCCATGACCGATCAACCTATTAGGGAAAGTGTCATTGAGATGTTGCATCACATGTCGGGTGTAATGAGAAATGGCTTCGTCATGCTGAATGTACATAGCAATCCGTGTAGCTTAACGAATATCCTCTAGTTGTTTTGTTAATATTTAGCAATACAGGTACTTGATACAGCAATACGTAACTGGTAACAAAATGGTGTTTCTAGGTACAATAACAAATTGTAGCGACAATGAGTCACTTTTACGAATTTGAATAAAATTCTACTAGGTGTGGGCCTCGAACCCACGACCCCCTCTCAGGGACCAGATGTTAAGTCTGGCGCTTTACAAACTCGGCCAACCTAGCAGATGATAATTCATAAAGATACTTTAAATTATAAACGTTCAGAATTCAGTGATAATTTTCCATTATCTGCCTTTGTGTGAATGCTGATATCCAGTATCAGAAACGACGAAAACCTGAACGCTGAGGGGCACATGACACATCCATATCTCGCTTAGCGGTTAATCTTTGGTTGACGTTGTTCTTGGTAGCTCATATTAAATAGCGCGGAAAATTTAGGACAGTTATTTTAACATCTCAGAACTGGATAATACAGAATTACTGTATATAGCCCAAGAGCATCCCTGCAATAAACCTTACAATTCCGCATTGGTTATCATTCGAAACAATATATAATCAGGGTTACCGGGGTTCTGATAAGTATTTAACGCAACCAGGAAGAAATACAAGCTCGGAAGCATGTCAGGGACTCGCGCGATTTCAACAACATCGAGACGCGAACTGGCATCAAGTTTTTTTCCTCCAAGGGAAGGCGCGAAAGAATATTCACGCCATTCTGACAGAAATATTAGCTTGTTTCCTTCCTGGCCCGGCTAAGGAATTATCAGCACCCCGTACTTACATTGATATTTGTAGGAAAACTCTGTGTCGTGCCTAGTGCTAAAATTTAGAACAATATTTTTTCTATATAAAGAAACATTTCTAACAAAGTTGTGTACATATGTAACTCGCTAGTTTGTAGCAACAGAAAGTATGTATTTGTACTTCTAAATTGTAGCTTACACTGATAATCTGCAGCAAAATGTAAGCAAATATAAGTACGTTACACGTAAATGAGGGTCGATTCCATTGGCGGTGCGGTCTAAGACGTGTGTCTGCGGTGGCTCGCTTGCTGGAATTGCGGGTTCGAATCCCGCTGACAGGTATGCAAAATTGTCTGTAGTGTTTGCGGTGTGTTGTGTAGTTAACGGTCTGTGTTACGAGCCGATCACTAGTTTAGGGGAATCCTACTTATTATGTGCATCCGAGTGCGATCTGTAAAATGGGGAATTCATGGACCGCCGGGGTGTTGATGGTGGTGGTGATGGTGGTGGCGCTGACGTACATAGAAAAAGAACGGAAGTTTTATGTGTAATGACCCGGAACAGATGAATAAGGAAGACGTGATAATCTGGTTTGAACAGACAATCCTGCTGTTTAGCTGGATGTTCTGATACGGAACACCAGGAACCCTAGAAGTGTTTGTCGGTCTGCAGTCCGAAATTCGAAGCATTGACCCACCAAACCCCAGTACATAAATACTGACCAATCGAATATGACATAGAAAAGTATGGAATTGCTCGCTAGTAAGTGATATTCGGGTAAGTTTCGGTCGGTGATCACTGCAAGAAATTCCCCGCCATTCACAAAACCAGAATTGCCATCAGCGACCGGGATGTGACAACCTCACTTCTAGGCATATGATCGTTAAAGTGCGCTGCGTTGTGACGTTATGTGACCTACAAGAAATTCAAAAACACTTCCTTTTCTCCACTACCGTATTCATCAGCTACACCACTACTCCACCTGTGTACCTTCATGCCCTGTTATAAGGTAAACTTTATCTGGTTCCACATGAAAGAGAGAGCCCATCTGCAGTAACAGACAGTCAAATTAACCCTCAGTCTATGTCCTTCCCTCAATATGAGAGGCACCATTTGACGGCAGTAGGCTGTACGATATATGAAATACGTATAGCAACTGACTTGCGACGCCTG
>Ga0123355_10006032_pt1 | contig 17860 bp, 27 predicted proteins | sample TergutEmb28metaG_3_FD_89872 | JGI IMG/M metagenome (GOLD analysis project Ga0123355, IMG submission 89872) | Embiratermes neotenicus P1 segment gut microbial communities from Petit-Saut dam, French Guiana - Emb289 P1 | ecosystem: Host-associated > Arthropoda: Insects > Digestive system > Gut ... | reverse complement strand
TCTTCCCTCATCTTGCGAAAACTAAGAAACCTCTAGAAGTTCGTATGGGAAGCGGTAAAGGATCGCCGGAAAGCTGGGTGGCGGTCGTTAAAAAAGGTCGCGTAATGTTTGAAATCGCTGGTGTAAGCGAAGAAGTTGCTCGTGAAGCTTTGCGCCTTGCGCAGCATAAACTACCGGTTACCAGCAAAATTATTGTAAAAAGTGCAGGTGTCCAGAATGAAAGTTAATGAGATTAGAAAAATTGAAACTAATGCTCTGGAAAAGAAAATAGTTGAGCTTAAAAAAGAACTTTACGAACTTCATTTTCAGCAGGCAACGGGTCAACTTTCAAATACGGCTCGCCTAAAACAAATTCGCAAGACTGTAGCTAGAATGAAAACAATCATTACTGAGCGTGCTCTAGCTGGTAAGGAGAATTAAAATGGAAAGAAATAATCGTAAGACTTTTACAGGTATTGTTACTTCTGATAAAATGGATAAAACAATAACAGTTAATGTTGATATTTATAAAAAACATCCGCTTTATGGAAAGCGCGTTAAACAGTCTAAAAAATTCCATGCTCATGATGAAGAGCAGGTTGCTAAAATTGGTGACACTGTTACAATAATGGAAACAAGACCGTTTTCTAAAACAAAAAAATTCAGATTAGTAGAAGTAGTGCTAAAACACAAGGAATAAGGAGGAGCTAAATTATGGTTCAACAAGAATCAAGACTAATGGTTGCGGATAATACTGGAGCTAAAGAAGTATTAGTCATTAAGGTTTTGGGCGGAACCCGCAAACGTTACGCTAGAATTGGCGATATTATCGTTTGTACAGTAAAAAAAGCTGCCCCGCATGGTGTCGTTAAAAAGAGCGATGTCGTTAAAGCCGTTGTGGTCCGCACAAAAACTGGAGCTAGACGTGCTGATGGTTCATATATAAAATTTGATGAGAATGCTGCGGTAATAATTAAAGAAGATTTAACGCCGCGCGGAACCCGTATTTTCGGACCAGTTGCTCGTGAGTTGCGCGATAAGAATTTTACAAAAATTATATCGCTTGCTCCGGAAGTATTATAGGAGGATCACAGATGAATAAAATTAAAGTCGGTGACACTGTTGTCGTTACAACTGGCAAAGATAAACTCACCAAAAATAAGAAAGGAGAACTGGTTCCTACAACAGGAAAAGTTCTTAAAGTTGACAGCAAAAACGATCGTGTTATCGTTGAAGGTGTCAATAAAGTCAAAAAGCACAAAAAAGCGAAACAACAAAATGCTAAAGGCGGAATCTTCGAAGAAGAAGCTGCTATCCATGTTTCCAATGTTATGCTTCTTGATCCAAAAACTAATAAGCCGACAAGAGTTGGATTTATTGAAAAAACGCACTCTAACGGTAAAAAATATCGTGTTCGCGTTGCCAAAAAATCCGGCACTGTCCTGGACAACTAAGGAGTAGCATATGAATCGTTTAAAAGAAAAATTTAACACTTCCGTTAAAGCGGAAATGATGAAGAAGTATGGCTACGAATCAGTCATGGAAATTCCGTATTTGGAAAAAATCGTTATCAATATGGGTATCGGTGATGCCGTTCAGAACTCAAAAGTAATTGATGAAGCTATTGATGAGTTAAGAGTAATTTCCGGACAAAAACCAATTGTCACAAAAGCTAAGAATTCAATTGCTAACTTTAAACTACGTGAAGATATGGCGATCGGCGCTAAAGTTACTCTTCGCGGCGAAAGAATGTTTGAGTTTTTTGATAAACTGGTTTCTATTTCTTTGCCAAGGGTTCGTGACTTTCGTGGTGTATCAGAAAATTCATTTGACGGAAGAGGAAACTATAGCCTTGGTATTAAAGAACAAATCATTTTCCCGGAAATTAATTTTGACAAAATCAAAAAAATCCGCGGGATGGATGTTGTTATTGTAACTACAGCCAACACTGACGAAGAAGGAAGAGATCTTCTGCAGTTGTTAGGTATGCCGTTTAGGAAAAGAGGTTAAGCTATGGCAAGAACATCGCTGAAGGTAAAACAAAAACGTCACCAGAAATACAAAGTAAGATCCTATACGCGCTGCACACGCTGTGGTCGCGTGCATGCTGTTTATCGTAAATTAGGAATCTGCCGTGTATGCTTTCGCGAACTGGCTTATCTTGGACAGATACCAGGCGTCAAAAAAGCAAGTTGGTAGTAAAATCGCTTAAAGGAGGCAATTAATATGACTGATCCAATTGCGGATATGTTAACAAGAATTAGAAACGGAAACCAAATGCGTCATGAGACAATTGAAGTTCCTGCTTCTAAAATTAAACTTGATATCCTGCGAGTTTTAAAGCAAGAAGGCTTTATTGGCAAATATGAACATAAACTTGCGGAAAATAATCAGGGAACAATTACTGTTGCTCTGAAATATGTAAAAAAAGAACGCGTTATCAATGGTCTTAAGCGTGTTTCTAAGCCTGGACTTAGAACTTATGTGGAAGTTGAAAAACTGCCTAGAGTTTTAAACGGTTTAGGAGTTGCGGTAATTTCTACCTCAAAAGGAATTATGACAGATAAAGATGCGCGTAAACTGAACGTTGGCGGCGAAGTGCTCGCTTACGTCTGGTAAGGAAGGGAAATATATGTCACGTATTGGTAGAAAAGTAATTTCTGTTCCGGCCGGCGTTAATGTCGAATTCAGTGAAAATAATAGTGTCAAAGTCAGTGGGCCAAAAGGGACATTAGAAAAAGTTTTTGCATCACAGTTAATTTTTGAAGTTGATGCAAATATCATTACCGTTAAACGTCCTTCCGATTCAAAGGAAGACAAGACTATTCACGGAACAACAAGAGCCTTATTAAGTAATATGATTGTTGGTGTAAGTGAAGGCTTTAAAAAGCAGTTAGAAATCCGCGGTGTCGGATATCGTGCTACTTTAGCTGGGAATATTCTTACGGTTAATGCCGGATATTCACATCCGGTTAATATGACAATTCCGGAAGGGCTTAAAATTGAACTTCCAAAAAATACGGATATTATCGTCTCAGGGATTGATCGGGAATTAGTTGGCGAATTTGCAGCTAATATTCGTAAAATCAGAAAACCAGAACCTTATAAGGGTAAAGGAATTCGTTATGTTGACGAATATGTTCGCAGAAAAGAAGGGAAAACTGCTAAGAAGTAATTTTTAGCGGAAAGGAGAATTTTCTAGTATGATAAAAAAACCATCGAGTAATAAAACGCGCCAGAAAAGACATCTGCGTATTCGCCAAAGAGTAGTAGGCACTCCGGTTAGACCGCGCTTAAATGTTTTCCGTTCTAATACGCATATTTACTGCCAAATCATTGACGATGAAGCTATGAAAACGATCGTTTCTGCTTCAAGCCTTGATGCGTCGCTTAAAATTGTAAATGGCGGAAATAAGGAAGCAGCTAAAGCAGTTGGAGAAATGATAGCTAAAAAAGCTTTGGAAATGAATATCAAGAAAGTCGTTTTTGACCGCGGCGGCTATTTATATCATGGTCGTGTAAAAGAATTAGCCGAAGCTGCCCGCAGCGCTGGCTTGGAATTCTAGGAGGAAAGCTCATGCGTTTAGAAGATAGAGATAACAAATCAGCCGAGCCGTTATTTGAAGAACGGGTCGTTGCGATAAATCGTGTTACTAAAGTTGTTAAGGGCGGAAGACGTTTCCGTTTTACAGCGTTAGTAGTAATCGGTGACAGAAAAGGTAATGTCGGTTTTGGGACCGGTAAAGCTCAGGAAGTTCCGGATGCGATTAAGAAGGCAATCGAAAATGCCAAGAAAAATATGTGTCTTGTGCCAATTATAAATGGCTCAACGATTCCTCATCAGACTTTAGGGCGTTATGGTGCCGGAAGAGTTTTCTTATGTCCGGCTTCTGAAGGAACTGGAGTAAAAGCAGGCGGAGCTGTCCGTGCTGTTTTAGAATTAGCAGGAATTACTGATATCTTAAGTAAGTCTATTGGCTCAAATACACCAATCAATATGGTTCGCGCAACAGTAAAAGGTTTAGAATCACTTCAAACCAAAGAAAGCGTAAAACGGTTAAGAGGTGAAGTTAATGCCTAAAGTTTTGGAAATCACTTTAGTAAGAAGTCTGATCGGAACAAAACCTAATCAACGTAAAACAGCTTTGGCATTAGGACTTAAAAAGATTAATCAAAGTGTTGTGAAAGAAGTCAACGAACCATTAATGGGAATGTTAAATGTTATTTCTCATTTGGTTAAAGTAGTGGAAAAAGAATAGGAGGTAGTAAATTTGAATTTACATACTTTAAAGCCCAATGAAGGGGCGAGAAAAAAGCGTAAACGTGTTGGTCGCGGAACTGGTTCCGGTCACGGAAAAACCTCAGGTCGCGGATCTAAAGGACAGAATTCTCGTTCCGGCGGAGGCGTCAGACCAGGATTTGAAGGAGGACAATTACCTCTATTCCAAAGAATTCCTAAAAGAGGGTTCAAAAATCCAAACCGGCTTCTTTATAACGTTATTAATGTAGAAGATTTAAATGTGTTTGAAGAAAATACGGTCGTTACTCCCGAATTGCTTTTAAGTGTGCGTTTAATCAGTAAACCTTTAGATGGCATTAAGATCCTTGGAAATGGCGCTATTGAAAAGAAACTAACTGTTAAAGCTCATAAATTCTCTAAAACAGCGGAAGCAGCGATTAAGAATATCGGCGGAACCGTAGAGGTGGTTTAGTGTTTAATAAAGCAAAATTAATCTTAAACAATCCTTCAATCAGAAAAAAATTATTATTTACTTTTTTAATATTATTTATTTACAAGATTTTCACTTGGATTCCGATTCCACTTCTGGATACTACCGGATTGACAGCAGCTATTGAAAACTCAGACTTCTTTGTCTTCCTTAACACTTTTAGTGGTGGAGCTTTAGGTCGTTTCTCAATTATGGCCCTAGGGATTTCGCCATACATTACTGCTTCGATTGTTATTCAGATTTTGCAGATGGATATCGTTCCTCTATTTAAAGAGTGGGGAGAGCAAGGAGAAATCGGGAAGAAAAAAATCAACAAAGTTACCCGTTATGCCGGTTTAACATTAGCTTTTTTTAATGCGCTTGCGTTAATTTTAGGATTATCACCGGGATTAGGGACAGAACTTGTAATAGGAGTCCTTCCTTCGCCCTTAGTCTATATTTATATGGCCTTAGTAGTGACAGGTGGAACGGCTATCATTCTTTGGTTAGCTGACCAGATTACACAACGTGGTGCCGGTAACGGATCCTCAATGATTATCGCAGCTGGTATTCTTACTAGTATTCCGGCAATGATGACGCTTTTGTGGGATCAGTTTGTTAATCGTGGTACAGGTGCTGGCGATACAGTAAGATATATTATTATTATGACTTTATTCATTGCGGTAATCTTTGGTGTTACATATATGCAGATTGCGACACGTAAGATTCCTGTTCAATATGCAAACAGACAAGGAAAAAGTGATTCAAATATTCCGATTAAGCTTAATACTGCCGGCGTTATTCCTGTAATCTTTGCGGCTACACTTCTAAGTGTACCGATGACTATTATTGGTATGACTACTGGTGGGCAGGCAAATGCAGGGTCGAGTGGTCTGATTTATTGGCTTGATCAAATATTCAATTATGTTAATCCGATTGGGATGATTGTCTATGTTGGACTAATATTCTTATTTACTTTGTTTTATGCCTTTTTACAAATCAATCCGGAAAAAATTGCGGATAAACTTGCTAAAGAGAACTCGTATATTCCTGGTGTTAGACCGGGCGCGGATACGACAGATTTTATTGCCCGTGTTCTATTTAAAGTAACAATGATCGGTGCAACCTACTTATCGGTCTTAGCGCTTATTCCGATTATTTTATCAAGAATATTTAACTTGCCGCCGCAAGTTACAATTGGTGGTACAGCCTTACTGATTATCGTCGGTGTTGCGGTTGAAACTACTAAACAAATCGAAAATGATGCGAATGAAAAAACGTATCAGGGATTTATTAATTAAATGAAGAACTTTATTATTATGGGCGCTCCGGGCGCCGGTAAAGGCACACAAGCCGAAAGAATTGTTGGTCGTTTCGGTTCAGTTCATGTTTCAACTGGCGATATGTTCAGAGAAGCAATGAAAAATGAGACTGATTTAGGAAAATTAGCTAAGTCTTATATGGATAAAGGCGAGTTTGTTCCAGATAGCGTCACAAATCTTTTGGTTAAGGAACGGCTTGGTCAGATGGATATTGCTAAACATGGATTTCTGCTTGATGGCTATCCTCGTAATATTAATCAGGCAAAAGAACTGAAAGAAATCCTTGATAGCCTTGATTTGAAAGTTGACTTTGTTATTAATATTGATGTTCCGTCGGAAATTCTCATAAAAAGGATTATCGGCAGAAGAATATGCAAAACTTGTGGTAAGAATTTTCACGTAGAATTCAATCCGTCGAAAACAGCAAACTCTTGTGATTTTTGTAAGGGTCCGTTGTATCAACGGGACGATGATAATGAGGAAACAGTTAAAAATAGACTTGATTTATATTTAAGTCAAACTAAGCCGCTTTTAAATTATTATCATAAGGAAGGTTTGTTGTTTAACATTAATGGTAATGCCAATGTCAATGTTGTCTTTGATATTATTCAAAAAACAATAGGTTTGAATGATTAATATAAAATCTGAAAGAGAAATCGGTTTGATGAAAATAGCCGGTCAGATTACGGCCAGAGTTTTGGCTACTTTGGAACAAGCAATAAAGCCGGGCGTTACCACACTAGCGCTTGATGCTTTGGCCGAGGATATTATTCTGAAATCTGATGCAAAACCAGCTTTTAAAGGGTATCGTGGTTATGGATATACAATTTGTGCTTCAGTTAATGAAGTTGTAATCCACGGAATTCCATCTAAAGATACAATCCTTAAGGAAGGCGACATTATCAGTATTGATGTTGGCGTCAACTATAAAGGTTATCATGGCGATTCAGCGAAAACTTTTGCGGTCGGAGCGATTTCAAATAATGATAGATTATTGATTGAGCGGACTGAAAATGCTTTATACAAAGGACTTTCTGTCATTAAAGCCGGAAAGACTATTTATGATATATCAAAGGCTATTGAAGAGTATATTAGTGCCTTTAATTATGGTATAGTGGAGATGTTTACCGGACACGGAATCGGAAAAAATCTGCACGAGGATCCAATGATTCCCAATTTTACCAAAGAAAGCGAACGCATTGTATTAGAAAGTGGTATGACGCTAGCTATCGAACCAATGGTTAATCTCGGAACAAAAAACGTTTTGATATTAAAAGATGGGTGGACTTGTATTACTAAAGACCGTAAAAAAAGCGCACATTTTGAGCATTCGGTGGTCGTTACCGAAAGCGGTTATGAAATATTGACAGATAATATGTAAAGGAGTTTTTATGCCAAAAGAAGAGGTTATCGAAGTCGAAGCCAAAGTTGTAGAAATATTACCGAATACTAAATTTATCGTACAATTAGACAACGGCCATCAAATTACGGCTCACGTTTCTGGTAAAATCCGGATGAATAACATCCGCATCTTACCAGGAGATAAAGTTAAGGTTGAATTATCGCCTTACGATTTAACACGTGGGAGAATTACATACAGAAACAAATGATGAAAAGAGGGTATCAAAGATGAAAGTCAGAGCTTCAGCAAAACCAATTTGCGACAAATGCAAAGTTATCAAAAGAAAAGGGCGCGTCATGGTCATATGTGAGAACCCTAAACATAAACAAAGACAAGGTTAAAAGGAGGTTATTATGGCACGTATAGCAGGAATTGATATTCCAAGAGACAAAAGGGTTGTTATCTCCCTTACTTATGTTTTTGGAGTTGGAAAAGGTTTGTCAGAACGAATCCTTAAAGATGCGGGTATCAGTGAAGATAAGCGCGTTAAAGATCTTACGGAAGATGAATTAGGTAAAATCCGTTCAGAACTTACTAAATATGCCGTCGAAGGAGACTTAAGACGGAAAGTTGCATTAGATATCAAAAGATTGATGGAAATCGGTTGTTACCGCGGAATCAGACATCGTAGAGGATTACCGGTTCGCGGACAAAACACCAGAACTAATGCCCGTACCAGAAAAGGTCCGGCAAAAGCCATCGCTAATAAGAAGAAATAGGAGGATAGTCTATGCCAGCAAAAAAAGTTGTGCGCAAGCGCAAAGTAAAAAAGAATATACCGGTTGGTATTGCACATATTCACTCAACATTCAACAATACAATCGTTACGATTACCGATCTTGATGGTAATGCCATCGTTTGGTGCAGTGCCGGAGCTTTAGGCTTTAAAGGCAGCAAAAAATCTACGCCATTTGCGGCGCAGATGACTAGTGAAGCAGCAGCTAGAAACGCCATTGAACATGGTGTTAGTAAAGTTGAAGTAATCGTTAAAGGACCAGGACAAGGGAGAGAAGCCGCTATACGTAGTATTCAGGCTACTGGTCTTGAGATTCAAACAATCAAAGATGCGACACCGGTGCCACATAATGGTTGTCGTCCGCCAAAAAGGCCTCGTGGCTAATTTAAAAAAAAATTATATAGGGGGTAGCATTTTTTGAAAGATTTAAAATTTGAAAAACCGCAATCAAGTATCCAGGAGGTTCTGGAAAACGGCAATAAATGCAAAATCATCATTTCTCCTTTAGAAAGAGGCTGGGGATTAACCTTAGGAAATTCTTTGCGGCGAATCTTGTTATCTTCATTACCAGGATGCGCTATTGTCAAAATTAAACTTGAGGGTGCCCATCACGAGTTTTCGGCTTTAGAAGGAGTCGTTGAGGATTTGATGACTATCATCCTTAACTTAAAAAAGATTGTTTTAAGAACCGATTCTTTAGATCCGTATTTTGAAACTGAAATGGAAATTGACGCCAAAGAAGGTATTGTTACGGCGGCAGACATTATTCACAGTAACAATGTTGAAATAGTTAATCTTGATCAGCATATCGCAACTATCGCAGCTAAAGGACGCTTCAGAATGACGCTTACTGCTCGTCGTGGTGTTGGATATATTGGTTCAGTTAAAAACAAGAGGTTTGCGACTCAATTAGGCGAAATCGCAATCGATTCGATTTTTACACCAATTTTAAATGTTAATTTTGCGGTAGAGAAAGTTATGGTTGATGATAACGCTGACTTAGACAAACTTATTCTTAATGTTGAAACAAATGGTTCGATTCAGGCAAAAGATGCAGTTGCAATCGCATCTAAAATGTTAACTGAACATTTAGATATTTTTGTTGAACTTTCTGATGAAGTTGAAGAAGAATATATGAAGCCACAAAGAGAAGATAACGCGACTAAAAAACTGGAAATGATTATTGAAGAACTTGATCTTACAGTAAGAAGTTACAATTGTCTAAAAAGAGCGGGAATCAATACTGTCGCTGAATTAGCGGCCAAAAGCGAAGAGGATATGAACAAGGTTCGTAATCTTGGGCGTAAATCCTTGAAAGAAATCAAGGAAAAATTAGCTAGCCTCGGACTTAACTTTAATAAAGACTAAAATTCTTAAAGGAGGAAACACTTATGCCTTATAGCAGATTACGCCGCAATAGCGCACAAAGAAAAGCTTTACTAAGAGATTTAGTAACTGATCTGATTATTAATGAAAAGATTGAGACAACTGAATCTAAAGCTAAAGAACTTAAAAAAGTAGCAGATAAAATGGTTACTTTAGGCAAAAGAGGCGATTTGGCTTCAATCAGACGCGCAGCTTCATTTGTTCGTAATGAAAAAGCCGGTGAAAAAACAGCTGTTCAAAAATTATTTAAGGATATCGCGCCACGTTATACAGAAAGAAACGGCGGATACACTAGAATTTATAAAACCGGACTACGTAAAGGTGATTCGGCGCCAATGGCAATCATCGAATTCGTCTAAAACTAACAAGAGCTTTCGGGCTCTTTTTATTTTTGCATTATTGTAAAATGTTTTCAAAATTTTAAGAAGTGTGATAAAATATAAATAGTATATTTGGAGGATTAAAATGATAGAAGGATTAAATAAATTAATCGAGGAAGCAGTTAAAGAAGGAATTTTTCCAGGAGCCAACTATTCCTTAATTGTTAAAGGCAAGAAATATTTTGGTAGTTTTGGCGCAAAAGCACTTTTACCTGTAAGAGAAGAAAATGACTTAGATACGCTATATGACATGGCCTCTGTATCTAAAGTACTATCGACTACCACTTGTGCAATGTTACTTTTAGAACGTGGACTTTTACGCTTAGATGATCTGGTATGTTCATATTTGCCTGAATTCAAACAGCCAGAAATTACTATTTGGGATTTAATGACTCATAGCTCAGGGCTTCCGGCTATTGTGCCTGGATTTCTTAATAAGGATAAAAAAGCGATTTTGGAGACTATATTCAATATTGAGTTAAAATATCCAAAAAACACACAAATCTTATATTCTTGCGTTGGTTATATAGTATTAGGTTTTGTGATTGAAAAAATTACCAGTCAAAAATTAAATGATTTCGCAAAAGAAAATATCTTTAAGCCATTAGAAATGACTGATACTCAATATAATCCAACCGATATTAAAAGATGCGCTACTACCGAACAACGCGGCGAAAAATTTGACCGTGGTTATGTACATGATGAGGTTTGTAATATCTTAGACGGTAAAGCCGGCAACTCCGGAGTATTTTCAACGGTTAAGGATGTAGCTAATTTTATGGAAATGATTCTTAATAACGGAAAATTCAAGAATAAAACTTTTTTTAGTAAACATGTTATTAATTTATTATTTACTTCACAAATAGAAGAGCCTAATCATTTAAGCAAAAGAACATCTAAACGCGGCTTAGGCTGGATTTTACAAGGCAGATACTCGCCAAGCGGTGATCTGGCAAGCTCAAATACAATTATGCACACGGGATTTACCGGAACACATCTTTTTATCGATAAAGATAATGAAGTAGCCTTTTGTCTTTTGAGTAATAGGGTACATCCTAGCAGAGATAACAATAAAATCATTGCTTGGCGGGCTAAAGTTGGAAATTATATAATTAGCCAATTAGCATAAACATTTAAAATAAAAACAGGCAAGCTGAATAAACGGCTTACCTGTTTTTATTAATTATTAATATATTCTTCAAGCCTCTCAATTGCCTGAGCACCTTCAATTTGACCTTCATCATACAATTTTAAAATCTTTTCAATGTCTCTTGTAGTCCTGTCAACGCTTAATGGCTTTAAGGGTCTTATTATTAAAGCTTTTTTTTCGCGTTCAAGATTTTCACATAAAGCTAATTGCCTGTTGTAAACTTCATGTCTTTTTAAAATGGCTTCAACTAAATTAGGATATTTTCGATACATAAATTTTAATAATCTTTTTTGCTTAAAAGGAGTTTTAAGGTAGCCTTGGTTTTGAGTTAATATAATCACATGGAAAGTATTTCCATCCGCAATTGATTTTTCAATAGGAATAGGATCACTAATTCCGCCATCTAATAACTTTAAGCCATCATGCTTAACAATCTTAGCGCCAATCGGAACTGAACAAGAAGCTCTTGTCGCAAGAAAATCATTGCCAAGTTCTTTTTTTTCAAACCAAACTGTTGAACCTGTCTCGCAATCAATCGCTCCGGTCAAGAAATTTATATCAGTTTCTTCAAACATTTCCTGATCCCAAAAAAGATGTTTTTCGGGGACAGTTTTAAAGATAAAATCATAACCAAATAATGAGCGGTGTTTTATTAGATTGCGTCTGCTGACATAACGATGATTGCTGACATATTTTTCAACAATTGTTCTATTTCGTCCTTTTTGACCAGAAACATAAGAAAGAGCGTTTGCAGAGCCTGCAGATACACCTATAATATAGGGAAACATTATTCTTGCATCCATAAAGGCATCAAGAACGCCTGCACTGTAAAATCCGCGGGTTCCGCCACCTTCTAAAACCAATGCTGTACCTTCTGGCAACATTTTAGTAAATCTTTCGCCTTTAACGACTGGTTGGGAATATTTCATTTTGTTTTCACCTTTCATTATTTTAGATGTAAAATAATTATACCGCAGGTGAGGTTAAAAATCAAGCACTTGCGAATACCTGAAGATTAAAATTGTAGGCAAACGATAAATCAATGATCTTAGCAATTTAACAAAACAAAACCGCAAAATAGACGATTTCTCAAAAGTTTGTATGATTATAACCGCAAAAGTATTGAATAAATTGTAATATTGCGATATAATATAATAATGGAGGCTGATTTAATATGGTTATTCGACCTGCTTACGTTGATAAAATTATGACATATACTGATACACCATTTGTGAAAATTCTTTCTGGTGTTCGTCGCTGTGGTAAATCCACAATTCTTAAAATGATAGCGAAAAAATTACGCGAACGCGGCATATCCGATGAATACATTTTATTATACAATCTAGATTCTTTGCAATATGAAGATATAACTGCAAAAATGTTTTACAATGAGATAAAAGCTAAACTATCGTTGAATAAAAAAATTTATTTATTTCTTGATGAAATTCAGGAGATTAAAGATTGGGAAAAAGCTGTTAATTCATTTATGACAGATTTTGATGTAGATATCTATATAACTGGTTCGAATTCAAGAATGCTATCTAGTGAGATTTCAACTTATCTTACTGGACGATACATTCAATTTCAGATATTTCCGCTATCCTTTGCAGAGTATATAAATTTTAGGAAAGAATATATGCTAGCATATACAAAAAATTCACGAGAAGAATTCGTTCGTTATTTGCGCTATGGCGGATTTCCTGCTATACATTTACGAAACTATAGTGTAGATGATGCTTATACAATAGTAAAAGATATATATAATTCAACTATATTCACTGATATAGTTAAACGCAGTCAAATCCGTAAAGTTGACCAATTAGAAAGAATTGTCAAATTTGCGTTTGATAACATCGGTAGAACTTTTTCGGCAACATCTGTTTCAAAATACTTAAAATCAGAGCAACGCACCATTGACAATGAAACAGTTTATAATTATTTAAGCAAATTACAAAGCGCTTTTATATTACATCGTTGTTCTCGCTATGATTTACAAGGCAAAGAATTATTAAAGACACAGGAAAAATTCTATGTTTGTGATCCTGCCATGCGATATAGTGTGTTAGGATATACGACTGATAGTGTAGCCGCTATGCTTGAAAATATTGTTTACTTGGAGTTTCTGCGACGTGGATATGAAGTCAATATCGGACAAGTTTTAAACGGCGAAATTGATTTTGTAGCAACAAAAAAAGAAAACAAACTATATGTTCAAATCGCTCAAAGAATCGAAAGCGAAGAAACCGAAAAGCGTGAATACGGCAGATTGCTTGATATTCGTGATAACTATCCTAAATATGTTTTACGCACAGATGAATTTGCAGATGGAAATTATAAAGGTATAAAAACTATGCATGTTGCAGATTTCTTACTGTCAAACGAGTTTTGATTATCATTCAAAATCAATCAAAAGATAATGCCACGTTTTGCTTGCTTTGAATAATCGCAAAAAAAGACTAATTTTTTCGATTAAAGAAGCATTAGCCTTTTACTAAATAAGTTTATTCTTCAGACGATGTTTTTTTTCTTTTCTTTACGCACTCTGAAAGAAGATATTCAATCTGACCATTAATAGATCGAAAGTCAGCCTCAGCCCAGGCTACAAGATCAGACCAAAGAGTTTCAGAAAGTCTAAGAAGAAGTTGCTTTTTGTTAGTGCTATTTTCCGGAGTTGGAATTTTCTTATCCGGTGCCATAACTAATAAAGCGTACCGCTGTTAACTACTGGCTGGGCATCTTTGTTTCCACAAAGAACAACTAATAAATTACTGACCATTTGGGCTTTACGCTCTTCATCAAGTTGAACGAAACCACCTTCTTTTAGCTTAGATATAGCCATTTCCACCATTCCAACAGCGCCTTCAACAATCATTTGTTTTGCATCAATTATCGCAGAGGCTTGTTGCCTTTGAAGCATTACCGCCGCAATTTCCTGAGCATAAGATAAATGAGTAATTTTAGCCTCTATAACTTCTAAACCGGCAACTTCAACTTTAGCTTGGATTTCTTCTTTTAAACGATCTGCAACTTCTTGGCTGGAACCTCTTAATGATTTTTCGTTATCATCGTTGCTAGAAGTATCATAAGGATATAATCTTACAACATTTCTTAAAGCTGAATCACACTGAGTAGAAAGATACTCTTTAAAGTTATCTACATTGAATACAGCTTTTGCGGTATCTACAATCCGCCAAATAACAACGATACCGATAATGATTGGATTTCCTAACTGATCATTAATTTTTTGTCTGTCATTGCTTAAAGTCATTGCTTTAAGAGAAAGCCTTTTGTTTGTTAGCATTGAAGATGCAACGCTCGCAAGAGTTGGCGCCTGATTAGCATCAGGATTTAGAATTGAAGGCGTTTCTTGTAAGACAGTATTCACAGGTCTTGCGAAGGGGTTTACGAAGAAGAAGCCGTCGCCTTGTAAAGTACCATGATATTTACCAAAAAGCGTCAACACTAAGGCTTCATTTGGTTTTAAGATTTTAAGACCCATTGACAATAAACTGCTAATAATTAATAAAACCAGCCCAACGCCAAATAAAACGCCAACAAGCACAAATGATTCTTCAAATATAAACCAAATGCCAAAGCCGATTGCTATGAGTGAAATTAAAATTGCTAAAATTGTAATTATTAGCATCAGCATTCCGCTCATAGGCTTTAAAATTTTTTCTTTACTAATGTGATTTGTCATTTTTCATTCTCCTTTTATGATATTGTTTTGATATTATTAATATATTATCACAATATTGAAAATGTGTCAAGAAGAAAATTATAAAATTGTTTTTAATTAAAAAATGATATAATATTTAAAGTAAGGAAAATGATATATATGGAATCATTTGTATTAATTGACGGGCATAATTTGCTTTTTAAAATGTTCTTCGGAATGCCTTCAACAATTAAAAATCAAAATGGTAAATGCATTCATGCTGTATTAGGCTTCACTTCGGCCATTTTAAAAATTGTCAGGGCTTTAGATCCTAAATACATTTTAGTTGTTTTTGATTCAGAAGAATCCTCAGACCGTAATTTAATTAATCCTGAATATAAGCAAAACAGAGTTGATTATAGTTTAGTCTGTGAAGAAGAAAATCCATTTTCTCAGTATCTGGAAATCATTTCTGTTCTGAAATATTTAAAAATACCTTTTTTTGAAGCAAAAGGTGTAGAAGCTGATGATATAATATGCGATTATACAGGAATAAATAATTTAAAGAAAATTATAGTTTCTAATGATTCTGATTTTTTACAATTAGTGAGCGCAGAAACTATTTTATATAAATATAACGGTGAAGCCTCTATATTCTTCAGTGAAGACAAGGTAAAAGAAAAATATTTAATTTCTCCGTGCTTTTTTGCGGATTTCAAAGCTTTATGCGGAGATTCTGCAGATAATATAAAAGGTGTTCCAAAGGTTGGAAAAGTGACAGCCGCAAAGCTAATCAACGAATTTGGCGGTGTAACAGATATTATTAATAACGCTGATAATATCCAAAATCAGTCGTTAAGAGTAGCCATCAAGGAACATCAGGAACAGATTTTGAATAATTTAAAGATAATTCGTCTAGAGGCGAAGGATTCAAGGCCTTTTATGTTAGAAGAACTAATATTAAATCCAATCATTAAAGGATTTAGGGCAACAGATATTTTAAAAAATCTAAAAATATTTTAAACTGGAAGTGACATTTTGAAAAATACACATATTAAAAAATATATTAACATCATTTTCGGTGTTTTTTTAGTGGCGTTTGGCTTTACAATCTTTCTGGTTCCTCATAATTTAGTAATTGGCGGTGTTAGTGGCTTAGGGATTGTGTTAGGAAGTTTTTGGGAATTTAATCTAGCTTTAATTCTTTTAGGGGTAAATGGAATATTATTGATTATTGCGCTTATCTTTATGGGTAAGAAATTCTTTCTTAACACAATATTAGGAGCTTTGTTATTTCCGGCTTTTACTTTTTTGATTAATCTTTCAGGAATAGTTGATTTTTTACATGTAGAAGATGTATTATTAAGTATTATAGCAAGCTCTGTGATTATGGGCATTGGCTTAGGAATAGCTTTAAAAGAAGGAGCTAATACCGGCGGAACAGATGTTTTACAAGCCGTAGTGTTTAAATATTTTCACATACCTTATTCAAAAAGTCTCTATTTTATTGATGGGGCAGTTATTATTTTAGGAGTTCTGGTTTTTAATGATTTTCAGATTGGACTTTATGCGATTATTTTTATAATTATTTGTGGAAAAGCAATAGATGCGGTTGTCTTTGGTGGTTTTAATAAAAGAGCTACTTATATAATAAGCGATGCCAAAAATGAAATTAAAACGCAAATCTTTAAGGTTCTTAGTCGTGGCGTAAGCGAAATACCAATCAAAGGAGGTTATCAGGAAGATAACCGAATTATGCTTGTTTGTGTTTTATCAACACGCGAATATTTTATCTTGAGAAGTATTGTTGAAAAAATTGATCCAAAAGCTTTTTTATTTGTGACAAAAGCTACAGAGGTTAGAGGTTTAGGATTTAGTTTTGATGAGCCGATAAGAAAAGAGGAAAACTAATATGCTGAAAGAATTTTCTTTGAAAACAGAAACTGAAGGGATGTATAATATTACTTCTAAGATAGTAGAACTAATTAGAGAAAATAATGTTCAAAATGGACTTGTAGTTATTTTTTGTCCGCATACTACCGCTGGCATTACAATTAATGAGAATGCCGATTCCGATGTGCAGACAGACCTTTTGCTTGGCTTAGCGAAGGCATTTTTGGATCGATCTGAGTTTTTACATTATGAAGGAAACTCAGCAGCGCATCTTAAATCTACTTGTGTTGGTGTTAATCAAACGATAATTGTAAGTGCCGGAAGATTATTATTAGGCACATGGCAAGGCATTTATTTCTGCGAGTTCGATGGACCCAGACAACGTCGTTTTTACGCTAAACTTATCAAAGAATAAATTTGAATAATATAAGTGAAAATCTTTGTTCATATTATTTTCAGAGCCTACATAATATTTAAATGGTTTTCTGAAATTTTTATGTTTCTAAAGATTTTTTGTCTATTTTTGTTGGAAGTTTTAAAGAAAAAAGAAGCTGGATTATTTTAGAAGTTGACAAAGGAACTATATTTGTGGTATAATGTTAGCGTTTCCATTTATTGCGTGTAACCACTTACACTTTTTTGAGGCAATATGGTTAAGATTCTAAAACAATAAAATGAAGGGAAGAAAAGAATGAGAAAATGCAAAATAGGAATGCTGATAGTATCAGTTATTCTAGGTGTGGCAGTTTTAATAGGCTGTCAAAGAACTCCAGACCCGCAAGAATATACGATAACATATGTATTAAATGGTGGAACAAACCATGCGGATAATCCAGTGACGTTCACTGAAGATGATTTACCGTTTGCGCTACAACAGGCAAGTAGGAGCGGACATGACTTTTCGGGTTGGTTCATAGAAGCCGATTTCAGCGGAACTCCGGTATTACAGATAACAGAAGCCGCTGATATTACGCTTCATGCAAGGTTTGTTGTAACGCCACCAACACAATATAACATAACATATGTGTTAAATGGCGGAACGAATCATGCGAATAATCCGGCGACATTCACTGAAAATGATTTACCGCTAACTATACATCCAGCTAGTAGAACAGGTTATAATTTCTTAGGATGGTTTACAACAGCGAGTTTTACTGGAAATGCAGTAACACAATTAGCTTTAGTTGGTAATGTTACGCTTCATGCAAGATTTGAAGCAATCCCGCCAACACAATATACGATAAC
>Ga0123355_10006031_pt1 | contig 17860 bp, 18 predicted proteins | sample TergutEmb28metaG_3_FD_89872 | JGI IMG/M metagenome (GOLD analysis project Ga0123355, IMG submission 89872) | Embiratermes neotenicus P1 segment gut microbial communities from Petit-Saut dam, French Guiana - Emb289 P1 | ecosystem: Host-associated > Arthropoda: Insects > Digestive system > Gut ... | reverse complement strand
TTATATACTTTAAAATTGCTTCTTACATTATGTATTAAGTATTAAGTCTTATTGTTACACATGTTGTTTTATGTTGCTGTGTTCCTTATTGTTAGTAATATGACTATTTCCATATCTTGTAAAGGATTTACGGAAAATAAATTACTTACTTACTTACTTACCCAATAAAAGAGTCCAACTGCTGACCGGGATTCGAACCCGGGCCTCCAGAATACGACGTAGGAGGGACAAATCTCTTCATACAAGCACGAGAATTGTAACTTTCACACGAAAGAGTTTTAACGCTGCCATTTTCTTGAACCCGCGGACCACAAAATGCAAATAAAGCGTACGGGAAGCACATACCGCCTGTTCGCAGAACCAAATATATCTTCACAAGTATACGCTCGGTAAGTTCAGGGAATTCCGAAAGTGGTATGTTGGCAGCCCTACATGGTGTAATTGATTTCGTTGGTGCTCCTGATTTATGTTGTTGACACTGTTAAAAGCACCAGTACAGCATGCACGAGTTCGGCGGTTGGCGCATGGGTGGACTGCGTGTCGTGCTGTAAATGAGTTGTCGGTGATGTGTGTTCCATTCATATAAACTGGGCGACGTAAAATGGCTAATCGTCCAGACTCAGTTAAAGTAAATTCCAGGACATCGGACAGTTTTTACTCTATAAATGAACGTCCAGTAGATGATATATCCATAGAATTATTTTATAGACCGCACACAATAACATTATTGGCAGTTTCAATAGGTGCAGTGATTTATTCCGCCTTTACAAGGTGAATTTAGTTATGGTGCTATAAAAAGTGACGATATTTTTATCGGACTACATTGTTCTGACATAATATTAAATTAACTTGTGGGGGGCTATTTATGGGGATAATTCACGGTATTTCAGCCAGGAGTTTTGTCTACAGTGTAGCTTGTTTGTCTTATGAATGGCTTTTATTTTCCAGAAATGAAGGTGATGTGCAGGACAACATATGGGCTGGAATGTGTTGTGTGGTTTTTTTCTTCTTAATAATTTCGGTATTAGCTTTTCCAAATGGGCCATTTACAAGACCCCATCCAGCAGTTTGGCGGATAGTGTTTGGGATGAGTGTCTTGTATCTTCTTGGACTACTTTTCCTCTTATTTCAAAGTTTCAAAACTGTAAATGGAATTCTGGTGTGGATAGACCCATCATTAAAGGATTTCCATATTGATATGGATAAGGTAGGCCAAGATGTTAGAATAGAAATTGATATTGTACATAACAGTTTCTAAATCTGACAGAGCATGACTAGGGCTCCAGAAATGCAATTCAATCCACTACCTACATAAGAAAAATGCAGTTGCCAGTAGACTAGCAATACACTCTGCTTTGTACAAATTTTGTTCTTGCCACTATGAAGTCATCTGTAGGGAAGGGTTTTCAGTGTTTCTGGAAACCTGAGCACAAGTATGCAAATAACTCTCAAGGAAACTTTACGTTTATTTGTAGTAGTAGCAGTATGGTGGTAGTGGTGTTGTTGATGGTGGTAGTACTTAGTAGTAGTAGTAGTAGTAGCAGTAGTAGTAACAGTACCACCACCATCATTGCAATTACCAAATATGGACTCTATTTTAGATTAACAGCTGTTAAATACTGTAAATTGTAGACTGTGCATTGCAATAGGTGTTTTTCATCCTTCATGTGCAATGTAAGAAGCTTCATGACTTATATACAAACAATTTTCTGTATAATTATCAGTCAGTATTTCATTCTCCAAGGCATCAGTTCAACTTCTTGTTGTAAATATTACCAGTGATAAAAGCACACATATTCATATGCAGTCAGTCTTGTACTCTTTCGTTATAAGCCCACTTTTGCAAGAAGGTTAGTACATTGTATCTTCTGAAGTTCACATCTAATGCCAGGTGATCTCTCGTATACATGAGACACTACAATGGGTGTCACTCTTAAGGTATTACTAATGTCACTGTATTTCCCACCTTATGGGATGCCACAAGTGATAAAATGCACCCTACAATTAGCAAGGTATAGTTGTGGATTTTGTAACAATTCATCATCTGGTGTTAGATGCCACATTATGTTTGTGCACTTTTTTTCAGGAAAAGTGTGTTTTATGGGGTGGGAAGTACGGTATGCTTTAGAAATTTTGTTGTAGCACCTAGTATTTTCAAGAGTACTTATTTATTAGTTTTGCTGTTGTGAAAAGCCCATATGAGCAGTGACTTTGTCACAGAACTGCCCATCTCTGGTAGTGAACATTAAAATTTGTATCTAACAGTCATTTGCAGTCATATATTTTACAATAAATTACTGACAGATATTTTGTTTTCATTGCAATTAGGTGATGTGAGGTTTGGCTTTTAATATAATTAGAAGGTACAGCCAATCCATATAGATCATTTGCAGGTTCCTGATTTTATATGACAGCTGCTGTTTGTCACTTCCTGCCGGTACTTGGATATCGATGTGGGTGGTCAGCTGAGTGTCGGAATATGTCAATACGATAAACAAGCTGAGAGGAAGTAGGTGCTGATAGTTATGAGATAAAATATGGAAATATGTACTCTGATGTTGAAAAATTTTATGGCTCATAAATTTTTGGGGCTAGCTCCTACCACAACCAATTTGTCTTGCCTTGTACTATCATTTTTTGGAATAAGAGATTGTGTTACATTTATGAAATAATTAAAGAGTCCAATATTTTGATGCCAATGAACAGCATATGCTTAAACTTCACCTCTTCACATGGTTGTGTTAGTCATGGTTAATGATACAGCACATTGGTATGCAAACCACCTTAGTGAAATTTTTATCTGCTTTTATGAGCATCAGACTCTCTCTTTTATATTATTACCAGCTGTAATATATGTTTATGTAAAAGCACATAGATAAGAAACTTAAAAATAACCAATGTTGATTGATGTAGACTGAGCTACTGGCAGAGTTATTAAATACATTAAAAATAAATAAACTAATGTTGAAATGAACAAATTCTTCAAAATTCCTCTCCATTTTTGTGTCTGGAGTAAATAGTGTCTGTGGTACAGTTTCTTAAACCATGGAAGTAGTTCATTGATGTAGTAGCTTAAAAGTCCTAGATAGCATGCCATCAAGAAATTGAGATCAAAATGCCTCATGATGATCAGTGTTGGTTATTCATGTCTGTAAAACTTCTTTCTTTCTTATAAATAATTATTATGTGTCTTAATGCAGGCAGATTTATAATTTAAAACTGTGACAGATTATGAATATTGAATATTCTCTTCAAAGAAACAATCTTGTGAAATGAAAACACAGTGCATATATGAGAAATGGAGGAAAGCCAAGACATAGGATAAAACAACAGACATACATTCTCTTCACAATCATTGCTTCCTTACTGAATAGTTGAATGCACATTCACCATTGTAATATAAACTAGAAGATGAATATATTGTATAGGTTACTAACATAGAACGTCTGAAGATTCAAACCTTCTGTGATGTGACACTGTGTCAGCTGGTAAACTGTTATAAGCATACAGGATGAGTATAGTTCTTCCATCTTCAGTGTCAAGTAGTCCAAGAAGACAGACTGCTTGTCCCTGAAGACAAGGGCACTATGCTTCTCCAAAGTACTGGCAACCATGTACCAGTTGACATGAGTCTTTGACACTGTTGTGAGAACCGCATATCTTGCAGGCAACAGCTGACCTAAAGAGACACGAAACACTGCTCTTACTGTAGGCACTGTTTAGGCTCTGCAAGTTGAAAAAAAAGTTAGTGGGTTAATTAGGACTCAGGGTGCACTGGTTTGGAAGTGAGGTCACTGTACTCTTCACATCAAAAACATATACTGTATGTTGCATGAGATAATGAACTGAATCAATATATTTATGTAGTTCTCTACTTTTCAGTTTATTTCTTCACAGTTCATGTATTTCACAATGCTGTGTCATGTTAATTGGCACAACCACTTAAGATGGGAAGTGCAGTGAGATAACTTTTGTTTATGATGAACAGGGTCATTATTGCTTTGAACAAAATCATTTGTATCTCTGTCTCACTCTGTCTTTGTCTCACACACACACACACACGACTCCACCATATACTGCTTACACCTGAGGTTACAATAACAACACAGCATTACATACAAGGAAGTGTATGTTTCATTACTTAAAAATTTCTATAGCATATCTTCGTGTTTGCCTCCAAGTGTGTTCAAATGAAAACACACAGATTTTACAGGATATGAGAGTGAAACATGTTCTATATTCTGCTGGCCAAGTTTCATATTTGACATTAATCAAATTATCTCTTGCAGGAATATGGAGTGAACTGCTCAGATATTACTGCTGAAAGAATCTGGAGTCATCTCGATGTATTTGCCTGGGGACACTTTCTGGGCTGGATGTTTAAGGCTATATTAGTTCGACATTTTGGCATATTATGGGCTATAAGTGTTATGTGGGAATTCACGGAGGTTAGCAGAATTGCTACCATTATCACGTATTGAGTTTTGAAGTGCATGATTATGTTTCAGTGCATTTGCACATGTTATGCAGTACTTTAAGTCTGTCGAATGTGTCAGTATTGTCATGTCCTGTTGGAGTTGTGAGCAGTAGTGTGTAATTTGCATGTAAATGTGATGGATATAGCAGTACACATTTTTATCATGTGATATATATACATTATTATTATTGTTATCATTTACAGATTGCATTTGCTCATCTTTTACCAAATTTTGTTGAATGTTGGTGGGATGCACTTGTATTGGATGTTCTGCTTTGCAACGGACTGGGCATTTGGGTCGGTCTTCAGATATGTAAATGCCTTGAAATGAGGGAGTACAAGTGGGTTAGCATCAGGTAAATCCTGCATACTTAGTTTATCTCTGAATGGCATGAAAATCATTTCTACAAGATACCTGCAAATTTGGAAACAAGTTTCCCTCTGAATTTTGCTTCAAGTTATTTTACCACTTTGTTCTCATGTCGAGCTCACCCCAGCTGTCCAAACCTAATTATTCATAATTTCCATGAATACCACTCTCCTGCCTCCAATGTAATTTTATCATAATGATTTTGCATAAGACATGTTACTGAACTTCATGCACATTACTGAACATGACAAAGGCTGATCACTTTAATGTTGTGGTGCATTTCCCTTCAGTTGGTGCAAGAGGTATCCTCCTTTAAAGCTTGCAGTATTCATCACATTAATATATAAGAATTGATCTCTTTGTTTAAAATAACCACAGCATGAATTCTGAAACTTTCTCTGGCCATAAAGGGTTACATTTTGTAAGTCTAATGCAGAAAAGAAACTGTACATCATAAGATACAATAAAGATCACATGTTATGTGGGCTTTTTAGTGACTGAAGTTTACATAAACACATACAAAAATATTTATAATTATCTCTTCAAAAAGAACTGTGAACATTGCAGAAGCACTTATTAGTAACACTACATCCAAACAGAACACTGATGAATATGAATATATTTTGTAGTATTTACAGTCCTTGTTAAAATGTGTCAATCAAATCCAATGTTGATCCAAACTTGTTTATACTGACTATGTACTGCATTATACAGAAGCCTCAGTAAATAATGGGTCCTTCAAAAACTGTCTCAGTATTGTGAAAAGCCTCTAATCATTAACCTCTAGCACACAACCTTTTAAATGTCAGGTCTTGGCTGTAGCCATAGTACTCATCAATTTAAGTGCCCACTGCAGGAAAGTGTTTTCCCTTTCAGATGAAAAGGGTAAATGTTTAAGGGGATGTTGTTCTATAGTTAAAGGTTAATATTTCTAAGTTGTGTGTATTTCATTGACTGTGTGAATACATGCATATAAAACATGCCTGTTTGTAACAGTCTAAGCACTTTGCCGATCTTGTTTGAATAGTACTGGTACTCCTCCAAATATGCAGTTTACAGTACACAATACACTCTAAGACTTCAAACAGAAAAAAGGGTAGGTGTGTGTACAAGCAAAATATGATGGTTTATTTTGAAGTAGGACTGAATTTAGACCAAAACAGAAGGATTCAAACAAGAATCAGGCTTTTGTTTGCTCTGAATAATGCCATGTAGGTATGCATTTGGTAGTAGGGTAATTGTGAATGTAATGTACTTTGGGAGTGCTTCAAAGATGTGGATGTGCTAAAAATTCCATATTTTGAAGAATGCTGCATCCCACAATCAGTGCTGCAGTACATTGAGATTCCAAACAATAGTTAATTTTATTGCAACTACAGTTTTTTTACTTGCAATATTGAATTTAACATGATCACAGGGACATCCACTCAACATCAGGCAAGATAAAGCGAGCAGTGCTACAGTTCACTCCAGGAAGTTGGACACATGTACGTTGGCTTGACCCAACATGCACGTATATGCGGTTCTTTGCACTGTGTCAATTGGTTGTCTTCTGGCAAGTCTCTGAGCTGAATACTTTCTTTTTGAAGCATATATTTGAGATGCCACCATCGCACCCTCTTGTTGTTGCAAGGCTGATTCTTATTGGTGTCATTGTAGCTCCATCAGTCAGGTGAGTCTCAAATGTATATTGGGGCCATCCACATATGCCCAGAATTGAGTGAATGTAACAGCATACCTTCCCTTCTAAGCTATGTGAAGTACAAAGTCCTTTCTTCTAAGTTTCTAATCAAAGAATGTTTTCTCTAAATTTTTTACTCACAGTATCTTTGAAGTTATGCTGATTTTGCTTCCCTCCCACCCTTATTCATATCACTTCACGTGCATTAGCTGCTCATTCACTGACTGGCTTGTAATGATCAGTATTTCCAGCAGTCCTTCTTGTGTACTGTAATCAACATAACTCTTCACTCTCACCAAAGTCAAAGTCTACATGTAACAGTAGAAATTTGAGCAACACAGCTCTCAGTTAAGATGCTAAAAGTTGTTTTTTGTTTATCACTGAATACACAGGTACTGAAATTTAAAAGACACAGTAAACGTCAAGATGTGTGAGCTCCAAAGTTACTGGTATGTAACACAGTGCAAATACTGCATGCTGATCAGTGGTGAATCCTGATCTGGGAGTTAGGTCTGTTAGAATGGTATAATGCCATGTTGTGTACCCTTCTGCTAGACCTGGTGGTTAAATTAATATGCAAACTGAGAAAAAATCTATTATAACCCTCCAAAATCATTTCATTATGTCAGAGTGCTTGGTTTTCGCATGTGTTATTATGTACTCAATTAATTTGCATAATTGACTGTAACTGTAATCAATAACATCATTGTTGCAGTCAGTAGCAGCACAAAATCATGTAACTTTCTTTTGTACCCATGTTCATTTCCTTATGGATGTTCAGCTCCAAATTAAACCACAGAATGTATTCACCACTGTAAATTACAACATGCTTAAAGTATTATAGAAAGAAGAGTATTCAAGGCATCAGACATTTTTCAAATTATTTAGAGTTATATGCAATGTTTCACACACTTGAAGTTTATTGTTATGTGTTATTTCTGACATATTCTGTAAGGGCATTCCTTCTCCTTTATGTTCTGTAATTTGACCATTAATTGCCATTGCACTTATATTAATTCTCTGAATGATCTTAGATGGCTGGAATGATATTACTAAAATAAATACACAAAGATCTTTAATTTTGTCTGACAGAATTAACTGGGCATAGATGTTTTGGTACATTCTTGTGACATAGGAAGGGTTAAACTCTTTGAATTGTTTGCATTTGTAGGAAAATTAGTTTTGCATTTTTGATGATTTTTTATGTAATGACTACAAACATATATATACTGGTAGTATAATAAAAATAACACATGGAACTACTCCAGAATACCACATTTTTAATCGTTGTATATAAAGAAAGACAAAGAATATAGGATTTGAAGCTTTTGCAATGAACAGCATATTCAATAAATTACTCGCAGGCTGTCAGCTGTATCAGTAATGGCCCATCACTGCCATGAAATATGAAAAAATGAAGTTATGTGGTTTTAAGGTGCATCCTTCACAGGTTTCCTTGTTAGATTTAGAACAACTTTAAGGCTTGTGATCCATTTTTCAGAGTTCAGTAGTATATCTTCAAGTATACATTCTTAGGAGATAATGTAAGAGGAATCAGAACAAATTTTATGATAAAAATTGCCCCTTTTTTTCTGAAATATTCTTGCATAAGAGAAGAATTTTGTATCCAACTTCAAGGCCCTAGAATGCAAGAAGTATGTTTGTAAATACTATGACATTTTCATTTAATATTTTAGAGTATCACTTTTATCATTATTGTCTGTTTATTGTTCTGGCTGCCTTTTTGTAAAGTAATGGGAAATGATTTGACCTAATGTGATAATACAGAGTCCTTTCTTTCTCTGACAACTATAGTTTGTTACTTCCCACCAGTACTCACTGAACATGTGGGCAGTTGGGTAAGTCATCTATGTTAATGCAACCAATGTAAGTAACAGGAAGTGGCAACCAGTTTTTATCAGATAAAATAACAATCCTGTTGACACGGTCATTATTTTATCTGACAACTATCAGTTGTAATGGGTTAGCAATATGGGAGAGTACTTGCAGGCAGTACTACAGCTATGTGACAGACACTCAATGCAAGCGAGTGGGGACACAGTGCTGGGTGTATGGAGCCATCATGGTTACTGAAGCACTCCTGTGCATAAAAAATGGCAAGGAGCTATTTGAGAGAACACAGGCCATCAACATCATAATCTGGCTGCTCCTGCAGCTGCTATTGTCAGTGCTGTGTGTGTATGGTTGTGTACAGTGGCACAAGTATTTCCAGGTATGTTGGATTTCCCCCATCCCAACTTATTTTTGGTACAGTGATATTGTTTATTCTGCACAACATATTATTACTGGCATGTTTGTCACTAATTTGAGTACTGACACTAGACTATAAAGCCTCAACAAAGTAAAAACATCAATTTCTTGCCATGGATTTTCATAAAATCAGACTACTGAAACATTAAAATTTTAACAGTCATGTATTATGTCTTCCTATTGATGAACAAAGTTATTGAACATAGATGTTCCTGTTATGTTACCAAACTTTTAAACTTCATGAATGAAATTATCCTTTCTTATCATTCAACAGTAAATAAATTACTGCAACTCATGCAGTATCATTAGATAAATATTATCCTTCTATCTGTGTGCAGATCATTGTTCTGTTCTCTTCCTGTCCATCCAAAATATCAAAAATAGTTCTTATTTGAATTAATATGGGCTACTGTGTAATGCATTAATCAGTGTGGAACAGAAGAATATCTGTTTGTTTCTAAGACATGGTCATATGCAAGTTCAAATAAAACGAACTGTAAAATTGATTCTGGTGGATATCAATGCAACCTTTTATTAGTTCAGAGAACAAAATAAGTGTAGTGACCTTCTTGCACATACATACTGACAGGCAGTGAGAATGTAAATTGATTAAAAAACTGCGTAACCATAACTGAGTTGAATTTGATTACTTATATCTCTATAAATTTTCCTTATGTTTTGGAACAGTGTGTGCTCCCCTCTCGTCTACAGTGTTTCATTTTTGATCAGGAGAGATTGTAGCTGGGTTTATTAGATAGAAGTACTGTCATATCTACAGGAATAAATGCCCCAAAAATGACCAAAAGCAAAACTTTGATGGAAACTCTTTTTTGCTCGATTGATTTTCTATGTATTTTGTATCTTGTAAATTTTTTCTGCATTTCATTTGGTCAAAATAAGCAAGGATCGAGATAAATTCTTATGGCCTCATATGCTGCTGCCAGAATGTACTATTATTGTTTAATATTGAACTGCAAAAAAATACATGTGAAAGCTGCTAATGGCTTTTGTTTGTCTGTATGTTAGAATCACAATGCACAGTTCCCAGTTCCGCACAAATAATTCTACTATACAACTATAGTCCACAAGACTTGTATTTAATTTAATTTGGTACATTTTTGCATGCCTGAATTTAATTGCTTCATTTGCAAGACACATATCCACCGTATGAAGTGTGAAACTGTTCATCATGCTGCTTCTCCATAGTTATACAATAATGTGGATTCATTTTTTTCAGAATGAGGAGGAAGTGTCCCGTGAATCATCCCCTTGCAAATCTCCTGACACTGGCATTAAAGAACAAGGAACAGGGTTATATCCTAAAGAACAGGCAACAGAATTAATTTCTAAATTTGCTGAAGAAACAGGTATGGATAACCAGGAGTTCATATGTTGGGGGGAGGCACATTCTTCCATTACAGTGAAGTAGTGAAACCTGGTAATCAGTCAGTAATTACTCAAAATAGCATGAATTTCATAAAGGAATTGGTATAAAGTTTTCTGTGAACATTAACGAGTTGTTACGTTTCGAGAGTTGGCAGTAGGTTAGTCTTTGGCACCATGCCTAAACACTGTGTAAGAATATGAACAGTGAGCATCTCTGCCTGAACTGTAAGGAACATGAGATGCATAGAAATAGATTCTTTCAGGAAGTAAAATATGATTGCATTAAGCTTTTGGTGTTTTTCTTTGTTCTTACCGGAATGTTTACAAGCAAGAAGATTGGGATTTAACAGACAATTACCTGTATTCACATTGGACTGTAATACTTTTAACTCAATTGCTGATGTGCTTGTGTTGCATAAAGATTGAACTATTTAAAGTAATTTACACTTCTGTAAAGAAATTTGGAAGTATGATATGTGTTTGGTATGGAAAGTGCTGAAACAAATAAATCATCATTACGGCATAAAAAACATAACTTATCATTTCATTATATGTAACTGAAACCTTATGATTAGTTACAGTTATTGCAACATGTGAGAAGGGATTTGTTTATAAAATGCTGTGTTTGTCGTCGGAATGTCTTGCCTGCCATTCCGTTCTTAACTTTTGGTGACACATTGATTTAAAAGTATAGCAAAGTTACAAGAGTGCCAGCGCTGTGATTTTATATTGTCACTGTTATCATAAAACTACTTTCAAGGGCATGTATTGGACTCAAGATTATATAATTACTAACACAATCTCAGTGGTATAAATTTAAGCAGGTCTGTTTCAGTATCATTTCCATTTCACTGTTCTGCTTCACATATAAATATATGATTATTGAGAGTCCATTTTACTCTGCTAGCTAGTATTTAGCTTGATCTTGATCTGTTAAGTAGACATGTTGATATTACATTTTTGGTCTCCAGATGCCATGCATGCTATTGTGCAAAAAAGCGAGGACATTAAAAGGAGGACCGTGACGTTTCGCAATGGTGATGCCGAGTCATTCTAACAAGCTGGAGCTTGCATTTTGCTCAGGTGTACAAATTGATAGCATATGTTGCGAAACTGTGCTTGGGTGTATACCACATTTATGTGAATATAAGATGGCCTGTATTCACAGCATTCAGTTTTCATTAAAATAAACATACAGAACATGTATAAGTTCGTAGATGGCTCCATCATGTTTCAGATGGTAAATTAGGAAAAAGTTCTCGTCTTATATTCAGGTAAATATGGTACTTATGCTCTGTGATATTTTTAGGGACTTCTCTGCAGAACCATGTTTTTTAGGGACAAAGCAAATTGGTCAGTGAGTACATAAACTATGAGCAATGTTAGTCTTTCCTGGTAATCAGGTATTTTTTGTAGTTAGCATTATTTCCAAAAGATACAATTTTTGTTTCCTGGTGCCAAATGTATCAGATTACATGTAGGAGGAGTAATGTTCATGTGGTTTCTGAAATGTTATCATCGCTTGAATTTAAATGTCAAGTCTCACTCCCCTTTGTATTACGTAAAAGACATGCCCACATATGTATATAATGCCATGATTTTGTCTTACCATATATTTGTCTTGCGATAATTTTATCGCTACAGCATCATAGCATTCTAGGGATATACAGCTATGTATCACACTTCACAGGTGTCAATCCAGAAGGCAGCGATTGTTTCAACTCTATTTTGAAATTTCTGTAAAATTACATCCAGTTTATTGAGTCAAATGTTTAGTATCAATATTAAAGTAGTGCATAATAAATGCAAAACTCAGAGTGCAACAGTAGCAATGTCAAAAGCTACAGAATCTCATGAATTTTGTTATGTAGTCTTTGCTTGCAGCAAAATTCGAATTTTGAAAAGAAAAGCTACTGTAACCCCCCCCCACACACAACCATAAATCCATAAATACATATATGTTGAAACTTGGTTGTACAAGTTATTGTGGTTCCACTGTTTCAAGTCTGCATATATTATAAGTATGCAGTCATGGTTTGATTTTAGATTAGTGATAAATGAGCAACAGAATGGAGCAATAATAACAACATTGTCCCTTCTGAATTACTTTATGGGATTCTTGTTTTAATAATTTCTTAAAATAAAATACAGTCTTGAAATTTGAAGTGCATGAGAATGTTTGGCAGAACTAGTCATTGTTCATCAATCTTATATCTCTTCAAGAATCTTTACTTCTCTGCTATAAATGCCAGTTAAACCTACATATCATGTCTTGCTAAGAACATATTTGAATTGTTTTAAATACAGTCAAAGGCATTTCAGTGTTATTAAGAAAACAGAGGCTTCACTTAATGTAATACTGTAATGCTCAACTTAACTGATTCCATATCTGTGTTATATTAATGTACTGTTTGAGCATTGAATAGTTTTTCTTTCATTCTGACACAGATTCTTTCTGTACATTGCCCACACTTAATACAATAACCTGAGTGAATACTGCACTTCAGTAAAACTTCATGAAGTTTTTCTTTTGTATTCTGTAATATCAATCACAGTCTGTTGTCATTTAAATACTATATTAATTTAACCTATTAGAATACATACTAATTAAGTCTAATAGAGAATAAGAGTTATGTGGATGATGACAGTGCCAGCAGTTATTTGATGAAAAAGAAACTGCAGATATAGCAAGAAGCTGCTAATATCTAGTCATACTTTAAATAATGTGTATAAACTTGAATCTTTAATCCTTCTCTTAAGGTCCACCGTTGATATTTGATAAACATCATAAATGGATAAACATTTATTTAATATAATGACCAAACTTCAGTGCAAAGATTTAAAAATTTCATGCAATCCTTTTGATACTATTTGTATTATTTTGGTATTATTTGTATTATTTATAAAGAATGCAATTTTCAGTGTAACTTCTGTATGTGGAATGCAAAAGCAAGCATACTAATAGGTGTGCTGTAACATCTTTATGGCTGTTGTCTGCCATTTCTAAATAACTGTGTTCTCTTTCTATTAAGTCAGAACTGCAATTAGAGATGGGACTGCATCTCACTTTGTGCTGCCTGTCCAGTTGCCTACATTACTGAATCATACACTTTTACAGAATGCTGTGAACACTTAATGCTTCAGAGGGTTAAACCAGATTTTTAAATGACAATGACATACTAGTATACTGAGATGGAATGACTCTTATGAATTGCATATTTCAATAAAATAAACTTCAAAGAATGAAGAAAGAAAATTTTACTGTTATAATCAAGAAATAGTCGTAGGCACTTGCTCTTGTAGCTTTATAAGCAATGAAGTCATTAATCAGGCATGTAATGTAATACCCACCCACCAGACTACAGTACATGGTGTTGTAACCCAAACATACACAACACAAATCTTCATTGTCATGAACACATATCAAGTCACTGAGTTCTGTTGGCAAGATGGGCAGAAAGTAAACATGATACAGTCTATTATTTCCACTTATTTGCTTGGATACTGTAACACTGTATCCTGAAATACACTGAGGAATGAGGCTACAGACATATTATGCAGAGTCTTGAGTCAGTTTCCCATCTCTAGTTGCTTAAAACAAACATGAGTGTACTTTAATTTCAGTTTTGAAGTGACTTGTTTGATTTACCTCTTACTACTTCTAAATATATGAAAACAGTTCATCAACAAATCGGTTGAATGCGTGTCATATTTTACATTTACAAGTTTGCCTCATCTCTTTCCTTGAATATACAGATTAGGTCTACAGAGGAGTTATGTTTATATGCTGCATGTTTGTTATTAAAGATGTTATGTGTTCAATAAAATTTACCAAAGTAAATGGTGATGAGTTTCTCTTTTCTAAGTTGACTTTAACTTCCCTCAAAGTTGCAAACTCATTTCTGTAGGAATTCATACTGGAAATGCCATAAGACAAGGCAATTTCAATAAAAATGTCCAGTGTTATCACATATCTTGTTTCATTCTTTTATCCAACACAGTGGATTGATTTAGGGTTTCAGTCTGGGGAAAGTATTTAAGGTTCAATAACACATCCTTTCTTCATGTTATAAATCCAAGTCTACACTCCACATAAGGCATGTCAGTCTTTAATATGCTACTACTAAAGCTACCACCACCACGAAAAGTCTGAGTGAGAGTCAAATGAAAACAATTTCAAGTTTACAACTGCATGTGGTAGGAAGAAATGCATAAAAAGTTTACACTGCATTTCATATCACTTAATAGTTCACTTGGTTGTATTGCATGTAATACAGACCGTTATGTGTCTGTGTGCATGAGAAAAGAAGCATTTCATGCTTGTCATTCATATTATTTTCTTGGGTATTTCCTGTTTCATGAAACAAAGGCATCATTCCCTTACAAATTTCCTGTACAAATCATCCTATACAAATCAATATTTAATAATATTCCTCCACTGATAGCAACATTATTAGCCTTTCACACCAGAATTAAATGCCTGGTTGGAGCTGCAGAGGCCAAGTAACTGACTCCATGGATCAGAGTCCTTCTTGTGAAGCTGACAAGTCCACAGCTAGACGAGAAATTCTCCACATTTTACAGAACCCAAAAGTTCACTATCGCATTCAAAAGTGTGCACCACCTGTCACTATCCGGAAACACAGCAGTCCAGTCCATGCCTCCCTATCCCACTTCCTGAAGATCCATTTTAATATTATCCTCCCATCTATGCCTAGGTCTTCCAAGTGGTCTCTTTTCCTCAGGTCTCCCCACGAAGACCCTGTATGCACCTCACCTGTCTCCCATACTTACCCCGTCCTGCCCATCTAATTCTAGATTTAATCACCCGAATAATAACTGGTGAACAGTGCAACAGATCATAAAGCTCTCTCATTACATGTTCTCCACGCACCTGTTACCTTATCCCTCCTTAGGCCCAAATCTCCTCTTCAGCACCCTACATACTCAAACATCCTCAGCCTGTGTGTCTCCTTGAATGTAAGAGACCAAGCTTCGTGACCATACAAAGCAATGGGCAAAATTACAGTTCAGTATACTGAAGGCAAAAAGATTCTGCACTGAGTGATAGCAAGCATTCCCTGTCTTCAGTCTGCTCATAATTTTTTCATGAATGGAATTTTGATTTGTTAGGGTTCCCAAATATTTGAACTCTTCTAACCTTTCAAAGGATTTACTACCTACCTTTATGTTGTGATTTTGTCCTGCCTGCTGGTCTCAAGACATGACCACATACTTAATTTTCTCAGTATTTACTTCTAGACAAATCTAATTTCTAGCGACTACTAAAGTTACTGTGCTTTTTATTTATAGTATATGTGCTTCCACCCAATACATGAACAACATCGGCATAAACCAGCAGGTGGTGTGTACCATTCATTTAAGCCCTCTTGATTTGCCAGAACCTTCCTAATGGCATATTCTAAAGCAAAGTTGAGACACAATGGTGATAAAGATTCTTCCTGTTTCAAACCATTTTTAATTCAAAACATGTCAGACAAATGTTTTCCAACCCAGATTCTGTTACAGGTTTCACTCTGACACAATTTTATAAGCCATATTAGTTTCATAGGGATACCAAACACCATGTATGTTACAGGACTAACTGAATACCAAACACCATGTATTATACAGGACTAACTGAATCATAGTGAGTTCCTGTAACCAAATCATGGCATGTCCTCAAGCTGCAGATGGAGGGATGGCCTCTTAGATGTGGAGGGTAGCTGTAAATATATTGAATTAGCCACTGCAGACAGCCGACAATGGCTGGTCTTCCAGTTTGGGTGTTGGGCGAGGTGCTAACAAATTTTCACTGTAAAAAACTTAACAATTTTATGAACCACTTCGCAAGAAAGCTGCAGAAGACTGGAATTTAAATAAGTCCTGCATGAGGAAAATTAAATGTCATTGCCTTAACCTGATGATGGGTGCTAAAGTTTTGGTACTCGCAGTGAAATAGAGTACTCAGTTTCACACTGCTTCTAGTGAAATTTCAGCAGTTTCTTGAATAAATGCATGTGAAACAAAAAAGACTGTATTTAGTCATAATTTACTTGGAAGAAGCCTACCATGACATCAGGAAATTGCTCAGTATGGATCATGTAAAACAGTTTATCCACATAAACATAACTACATCTCTATTTCCTTGTAAATTAATGAGGCATAACAAATGTATAAGTGAGCCATGAATGAGATATCTGAAATTACATAATAATACGTTTCATTTAGATCTCCCATTCCTACACAAAACCTGAATCCCCAAGGGCAGAGCATGGGCTGTCATTGCCAATGGAAGTACTATTTGTAAGTAGATACAGCTTAACATAAATGAATGACAGTTTCCATTTGACTCACCTCACAGAACCAAATATGAACTGAGCATTTCATATACCTCATTGTATGCCAATGATATTTGTAGATTACCCCAGAACAATAACATGGCCTGAAGAATACATAAAGAACTGTATGCATAGCATATAAATATGAGAAAACATTTTCTACATTGTACTGAATACTGGAAGACTAAAAAAGCTGTAATAATACAAAATGCTCAATCATATGTAATAAAAACCACCACCCAGCTGAATATTCAAATCATAACCTCTCATGGTATAATGCAGCTTCCATTTCATGCCCTTCATTTATGTATGTGTGTTTGTGTGGGACAGCCATAAATTATCGCCATGGATCTGTCTCCCTGTACATCCGTTCTACATTGTCTTTCAACATTTTTTCTTGATCTGAAACACAATTAATGATAGCTTTTAATACACAAATAATGATAATTAGAAAGCTGCAGTTTTATAACATTTACAAGGTGCCTGTGACTGCTACATTTACACAAATCTACAGGAAACTTACATTATCTAACATCACAGGCTTTCAAACAAAAATTGTTTTATATTTTCCTGTTGCCATACTGCAGATACAGAAGCTCTAATTACATTCCTGAGTACACAAACAGATGAAAGAAAATTACATAATTTGGCTGACCTTCTCTTAAATTGGCAATAATGCACTGCTTTCTCAAGAACTCCACACAGAGCTCCCTGCTGAGACCAAATGCATGCATGTTGCATGTGAATGTCCTGAGAACAAAACACAGTATATAACATTTATGAATTTTTTACAGATGTTGCAATTAAAATTGCACCAATATTCTCCAGAAACTAAATAGCTGTCTATGTTTGAGATTCTCATGCTATAAGAACATTGCCAACTGTTCAAAACCTGACACTGAAAACACTGTACTTTCTTAAAATTATCAGTTTCTTGGATGTTATGTCATGTTGACTGGAAAACAGACACATCACAGGGAAGTGTGCTGCATCCACCTACATGGTCTGGCAGTTACAACCCTGAATACAGAGGCAGCACACTCTGCAAGAATGGTGGCAATTATTTACTACCGTATATTCTCGAATCTAATCCACACCCTTTTTACAGTTTCAGAGGGCCAAAAATTCAGACGTGGATTAGAATTGCGTGCGGATTAGATTCGTGGTCGTGAGCTGGATTTTGGAAAAATGATAGAGCTGCTGTGTGTGCCGTAAGAACAATACAACACAATCATTATTTTATTTATTATTTATAATATATAATATAATATTTATAATTTATTATTCATCAGACTCGCCGTCATCACTCATAACTGAATCAGTCTGCCTTGTAG
>Ga0123355_10006029_pt1 | contig 17861 bp, 14 predicted proteins | sample TergutEmb28metaG_3_FD_89872 | JGI IMG/M metagenome (GOLD analysis project Ga0123355, IMG submission 89872) | Embiratermes neotenicus P1 segment gut microbial communities from Petit-Saut dam, French Guiana - Emb289 P1 | ecosystem: Host-associated > Arthropoda: Insects > Digestive system > Gut ... | reverse complement strand
ATATATATATATATATATATACAAAAAACATTAAAGTACGTGAATGTTACATTATCAGAATTTCAATCCATTTGGAAAGTAAAACTTATGATATTTTGAGAACCATGTTTTCCCTGAGTAGATTGTTGTTTAGTGTTGATTTTTAAAAGTTGCAGTTTTAAATTTCTTATGCACAGTAGAACAGCTTCTATTGTAATAAGATAGAATATTTTGTTGTCTTCAGTTTAAAATGCTGTCTCATTGGTTGAATCTTGGTATTATTGTATGCACACATGTCACTTGCAGTTTTATGTAACTATGCTGTTTAATGACCCTGTCAATTGCTAAAGCTCTGTAGTGTTGGTGATAGATGAGTGAATGAGTATAAAACAGTGATGGAGTGATATTGGTGCAGGAAAACTGAAGTACTTGGAGGAAAACCTGTCCCAATGCCATATTATGCACTGCAAGTCTTGCATTGACTGGCCTGGGATTGAACCCCAACCTCGGTGGTGAGAGGCCAGTGGCAAACTGCCTTAGTTACGTCATGGCCACTATTTGTGGTTGACTTTGTTGATATTTATAATGAAATAATATGTTGTAATGGTGGGCTGGGTAGCTCAGTCAGTATAGCAACTGACTACATGCTGGATGGTCCGGGATCGAATCCTGGTGGGGACGATATTTTCCGCCAGTCCAGACCAGCCCTGGGGCCCACCCAGCCTCCTGTACAATGGGTACCGGGTCTTTCCTGGGGGTAAAGTGCGGCTAGGGCATGCTGCTGACCACTTACTCCCTTCTAGTGCCACGGTCATGGGAGAGTAGAGCTATACCTCTACCCACTGTCTGGACCACAGCAGGACTGTAACAGGATCACTTTACCTTTTTTATATGTTGTAATGATTCTTGACTTTAGTTGTGTTATTATTTTAAGAAAATTTTTTCTTTCTTTCATTCATTCTTTGAGCCCTTTATCAGTAAAATAAGTAGTGTCCAATGTGTATTTTTTCTCCAGTTTCCTCCCTGCGAAGTTACCATTCACAAAATACATAGTGATCTATGTTGTAGAGTATGTGAACCACTGTTGTCTAATGTGGGTGCAGGTACAGCAGTTTTGTTCATATTGTACCGAAGGTGCGGACATGCCCATTTTTGTTGTCCAACTGAACAAGTGATTTGGTTGTAGGTGTATCATTCCAAGATTTCTGTCATCCAGTTGTTCCTCACTTAGCATGTATCTTCTGCATGTTCTTGTACTGTCTAGAATGGAACCTGTTATCCAAAACCTTTTCACATATTTGTGAGGGTTTTCTTGTTTGGAACAGGCACATCAGGAAACTTTTCTGAATTCCTGATAACACTTAGTGTAGGAACTGTATTTGTTGTATCATTCAAAAACACATGAAGGCTTAATGGGACTATAGATGATGTGTACAGACCTGACAGCTTCTCTGCAGTAATGAGTGTGGGAGTAAGTTGTTGAGGGGACTGGGATGAATATGGTAAGCAGCCCAACAGGCATGACTAGCAGTTAGGGTCATATAAACTAATGACCCTTTATGTTTAGTAGTTGGCAAGTGTGCGTAATTGTGGTGCCTGTGTAAGGCTACTGGCTCAGTGATGAAGTTGATGATGGTACACGAATGTCGAGAGTGGTTACAGACATGACTTTTATCTTGGTAATTCTGTAATGTTCAGGCTGTATTATGCACAGCACACACACAGTGGTTCCAAATGTGCATCAGACCTGCCTATTCAGTTACATTTGAAGTTGAGCTATTGTTGTATGGTAGTTATGTTGTAGGATGGCAAATTCTGAGTGTGCCTAATACATTTTGCATGATTTTTTAATGGTAGGATGTGACAAATAACAAAATCAGGGAATTTGATCACTATTTTTTTTTTTTCAAAGAAAGAAGCTTAAATTTCGTGTTCTCAAAATATAGGTGAATTATTGTGAGTCTGCTTGCATAGCTCAAAAATAAACAGAGTTGTCACTGCAGTACAATAATAATAAAAACATAACAATGTGTTCTGATGACACATAGCAAGCAGAGCATGATGCACTCTGTTTCATGATTGTTAAAACACTTATGTGTCCAGTGCCTATATGTAAAACTAATATATCACTGTGCTTTGGAAGAGCATCGATTTATGTTAATGGTGTTTATTGCAATATTTGTGAACTGCACCATTGTGTAATAGTTAATCAGTTATGGTAGCTTATTTGTCTAGATAACTTTTAGCATGTATCAATTTTTGTAGCGCAAAATACATAACATGGTTTGCGTGTTTATGGGCAATAGCTGTGAACATAAATTTTTGTATGGAAGTTTGTTAAAAGGTATATTTAGGTTACAAGTTGGTAGAGTTTTGTATATTTCAATGCATGTGATTGCCTTGCTTATTGAACATGTAGAATTGTAATGCAAGGCTGAGGTGATGGTGATTTGTTGCGTAACGTGCTGTAGTGCATCACCACAACTGCTTTGGCTTTGCATTATGTACATTTTATATACATGTCTGTTTTGTGTGGAAGAGAGACGAATACCTATAGTGTTTGAATGCATTCATTATATTAAAATGTACTGTAGGATGAATTTCTTGGCAATTTCCTTTTCTGTTGAGGTGTTTTTACATTTCCTCATGGTACGTCATGTATACCAACTTGATGGTCAGGAACAATACTGATAGTATGAAAAAGTGTGAGATCAGATATTTGGCTAGAAATGTTATCTGAGACACACCTGTGAAAGGTTTGATAAAGACTAGGGGTCTAATTTGTGTTGAGTAATTAAGAACTTGAAGTAGTCAGTGGTGTAACACTTAGTCTTTAAGCTAATATTTTAAAATGGGTAGGTTTTATAGTGACTAGGCCACAGGCTGTACAATCAGTGAATCATTATGTTCCAAGTAGGTGCAAAAGATTTTTCTGTGATCCGCAGCAACCAGACTGGCTTTTTGGCTCTTGCAGCTGCCCATTCTGTAGTTCTCAAACATGTGTAGAAATGTACAGTGTCACTGTGCTCATCTTGATAAGATTGCATTATGGACACGTTACTGACTTTATTTGCTTGGAATGTATATGGAAATTAACTTACAGTTAACTTGCAGTGTCATTCTTACATCACATAGCCACAGCCACTGTTAAAATAGTGTAGTGTGGCCCACACATGTTGTGTGCTACAGTGAGCCCCAACCCACTGTTTGACACTGCTTTATATGATAATGTAACGCTTATTTTTAAAGTTTTCGCCAGCATATGGCATGAAAATCTTACTTTATCGAATTTATTTTTGGATTGCATACCGGTAATGTAATTCAGTTTTCTCACACAAAAGCCAAAAATACTTTAATGTGAGTAAAAACTGTAAGGAAATTGTGTCATTTCAAATTTTAATCATCAGGATAGGTAGTGCACTGCAGGGTTCTGAGAAACTTAGCTAACACCTCATTTAATTGTGGGTTTAGTGTCCTGCCTTAAGGCAGCCTATGAAGTCAAAACTGCCACAGTACCTGCATTTCAGCTGCAAGATTGCATGCCTTGACACATGATTCTTTTTCAGAACCTGCCTGAGCAGAATTTCATGTTTTAAAGTTGTTGCAATATTGAGAGCCAGTTTGAAATGAATCAACTGACTTCTAGTAACCACTACTCTGTAGCATGTTAGAACATTATTTCTGTGCTGTTGGTAGTGTATATTATTATATAGTATTATTACTGCAGACCAGGCCTGCTGAACCTGTAGCTTGCAGGCAGTATTTTGCCAGCGGCTGTATTTCAAATAAAAAAATGTCTCTTAACCCTTCTCCTGGAAAAGCTGAGATACACTGAAGTAATTTTGAAAACTTACAAGCAGTTTATTTATCGAGACAGACATTACATTACTAATTCATTTTGTAAAAATGTGCTAAAAATGGCGATACTCTAGCCTACGTTATGAAGTCTGATTTTATAAATTTTTCTATCATTTTCAGTATATTTTTTATTACACACAATTTACAGCAGAATAGACAGTAAAAGTATGCATATAATTGTACGTATATGTCATTTGTATGTTGAATTCCATGTTGCCTGCATGCTGATCAAATTTGCCAAAGTTGCCCGCACCACTTAAAATGTTGAGCAGCCCTGCTGCAGCAAATGTGACATTATTTACATTATGTAGACCATTATTTCACTTGCCTGACACTTGGATAGGTGAACATATTCTTTAATGCTTCAGAGTTTTAGCACCTGCAAACACAAGGGGTTTAGAAGAAAACATGGTCATAGGAGCTAACTGGAACAGCAGCATGTATATGAATCAGATACAGGGTGGCACACGAAAAAGTAGCTGAGTCTTAGTGTCAGTGGTAATAAGAGTTTTATTTGTAATAAAAGAAGAAATGTTACATTATGCTGGAAAAGTTATTTTGTTGTTATTAAAGAATAATAGCCCCTGGGCATTCCAGCTGCCCATGGGACTACTGTGATCATGTGACTGCAATAGCTGCTGCTAAAACTGGGGCAGGCCTATTTTTTCATATGCCAGTCTGTATTTTATATTTGTATATATGATTTGTATAGTCAGGATATTGTGGCCAGATATTAGGATACATTTTACATAATCCAAAATGTGTGGGCACTTCATGTTCTTTGTCTGTAAATTGCATGAGATGTGGTATAATTATGAAACTAAGTCAGGCTTATGTGCCATGAATTTGCTGTATTTTGTTCAGCCAAGAGATTAAAAATTACCAGCTTATTCCTTTTGACATATTCCTCAGACACACATATTCTTGCTGTTGAATAATCAAGATATCATAACAAAAAGTCAACATTATAGTGTTTGTGTGTATGTGTGTGTGTGTTTATGACTTTGTAGGTATGAGAAGAGTGTGGATGAATGTGAAATAAGCATGTACATTATTCCTTTTTATATGCTGTTGTTTTTAAAATTGTTATGAACTTTGCATACATTGTAGTGTGACACAATAACATTTCTTGTTTATTTTGTATCTGACAGTTTGGAGAATATGTAGTCATTTAGTCAGTTTCTGTATATGACTTATAGATTTGTTTTATGTTCTAAAATTTAGTAGAGTTTATGTGTGAAATATTTTGTTACAATGCTCATTTTATTCTACAGACTTCGATTTTTGTCGTTATAATTGCCAAAGGTAATGCACAATGTCTGTAAATTGTGTCATATTGCTGGGGCTGTTGTCCTTAATTAAAATTCCATAAGCATAATTAGAAGAAAATTGAAGACTGCAGACAAACTTATAAAATGGCAAGCTACTGAATATTTACTCTTCCTTTCTGGACAGATTGCCTGCTTGTGTGAATTATACAGTAAAATTAATTGTGATAGGGCCTCAGTTATTTGACACAAAGATACAGAATTCCCAACTAGAGGGAGAATGCGTAACTAACCAGTAATGACAAACTGGTGATTGTTATTTGTGTGATATTGAGTTTTTAATTGTTATTTTTGGGAGTATTTCCATGGTTGTGATTTTGGTGCATGATAATTATTCTGCTGCACATCAGCCTTGCAGAAGTATTGCCCGTGTTAAGAATACTTCAAAAAGTATGAGACTTGTGTTTCTTGTTAACAAGGTAAAGATTGCTGGTGATGTAATTGCAGCTTGCTTGTAAAGATAATTTTTAAAAAGTACCTCACTTTCTTGTTTTTGCTGTTTGGTAACATCTTGAGATATGCTAGTGTTTAACCATTTCATAACTGTTCTGTTAGCTGCACCATTTCCTGTTTGCCAGAATTTAGATTTTCAAATTCACCAAGTAGTAAGTAAAGGCATTTCCTGATTTTTCTTTAAATAACAGATGTGATATTTTGATGGTATCTGACAGTGTGTTTTCAAAGACTGAAAATGCTATGTTAAATCTTGTAATAACAAGGTTGTAAATAGTGTAGTCTGTGATGTAGCACATGGACTTCACTGCCATGTTCATTACTTCCAGAATTTTATATGGTGTCATGGAACATGCATGTATGTCATTCTGTTGATGCCCATAAGTAAAGTGTGGCCTTCTGTTTGCACCACTTCTCATAAAACTCCCAAATGCTCAGCATTATGTGCAGATCTCTTAATATCAAATTTTACCCAGATTGGATATTAAATGTGGGAAGTATAGACAGAAATTCATTTACACCCGAATAAAGTTGAGGCTTTCACTGTACCGATATTCACAAAACACACTCTTTTTAAGTTGTTGTGGACATCTCTTATACCAAATTTCAACCAAATCAGATGAATAATGTAGAAAATACAGTTAAAATTTCATTTATGCCCATAAGTGAAAAAAGGCTTGAACTGCTCTTGATTTTCACAAAACTCACTTTTGTTGTTGGTATTGTGTAGGGGTTTTCTGTTCCAAATTTCATCCATTTGTGTCACAAAATATGGAAAATTTGGGTGGAATTTCTTATATGCCCTTTGGTAAAGTATGACTGTCACTGGCCATAGTATATAGGTCATTTAACATTGACTGGCAGGGAAGTTCTTACAGAGGAATCAGGAAGATGTGGAACTGATTGTGGCCTACAGTTGCAAAACTGTTTATTCAGTTCTGCCACAGGGGTGGAAAAAAAAAATCATAAAGATGTTAAGGCACAAATGCTTCTGTGGGGTGAGATTTAAAGCTTGGATCTCCCAGACATGAAGCATAACCACTGCCATGTGGTAGTACAAATTATTATTCACAATTAGTGCATGTATTAGAAGGAAGACAACAAATTGGGTTAGAGGAACCAATTATAAAAGAAATTGAACAGAACCAACTTACATGGTATGACCATGTTCAAAGAATGGCAGAAGGAAGATTACCCAAAATAGCATTGAAGTGGATGGCGAAACAAAAGAGAGCATGCGGAAGACCAAAGAAAAACTGGATGGAGGGTGTAAGGAAGGCCATGAACAAAAGAAACCTAAATGAAGGCCAGTGGGAAGATAGGAAGCAGTGGAGTCTAGGTGTCAGACAACGTAGAACAACATTTTGAAACGTACATACATACATGCGTACATACATACATTACATTACATATGTATGTACATACATACATGCATACATACACACATACATACATGCGTACATACATACATACATACATACATACATACATTACATATGTACATACATACATGCATACATATATACATACATTACATATGTACATACATGCATGCATACATACATACATATATACACATACATACACGCATACATACATGCATACATACATACATACATTAGAAAGAAGTGAGGGTATTTGATATACCATGAATTTCTGAGTTCAGACATAGACAGCAGTATTTTTTGAAAATATGTGTGTCCTTGATAGATGTGTAGCATCTCAAATATATTGAAAAGGTGGCTGGCTATTTTAGTAACATAATATGTACAGAAGTCCAAGAACCAAACTTTTTGTCGTATTTTCAGTTGTAAGTTATAGTTAATTCCTAACAAAGACTGTCTGTCCTGATATTTTTTATAGTTTTTGAGTTCCTTTGTGCTTATCCTGTGCTGTGATAATTCAGGACTGCTGCTTCTGCAGTTTGAAAGTCATTAAACTCTTGACAGTTCGATATTCAGAACTTCACTTGGTACATCAAGTTCTTTACACAAGTAATGGTCATACTTGCAGGAAAGACTGTTGGATTGGTCTATTGCTATTAAACTGTTTTAAGTAACTTGAGTAGTTGAAGTATTGGTTGTATCGAATATGATGGTGGTGATAAGATGTAAAGGAACATAAATTATATCACCAGTATTCAGTTATGTGACATCACCTGCGAAAAATACCGCGATGTTGCTAACTTCTGCAAGGCTTTAAACTGTATGCGGTAACAGGGGTGCTGCACCCTTGATTTTATGACTTTTTTATATATGACGTATTAACAAATAGGTAAGGTTCCTTCATTTGTTTCTTGTGTGTTTTAAACATGTTGATGCACGGGTTCTTTTTTAAAAGAAATGTTTTAATGGAAATAATAGATCTGAGACTGGAGCATGCAAGAAAGCACTGGTGACCTCCAAAGTTAGTAAATTGGAATCAGAAAATATGGATTGAGTAATATTATGGTTATGTAAAAATACCAAAAGCTATGAATGGCTGGTAATTAGGATATTAATTATGGAGCTTGCAATAGCAGTAAATATGTGTGTATATATATATATATATATATATATATATATATATTTGCTTTTATATTGTATTTACATGGCGCGAATTGTGGAAGTGAGCTGGCAAAAATTCATTTTTAAGCCTATTTGTTCACATGTAAAAGTACATTTTGTAATGGCAGTGTCTTACATTTTGCAGTACCATAATAAAAATACAGAAATTAGTGAACTACATTTTGAATATGTCACAATTATGATTGTATACATGTGGTACTTCCTTGACATTCCTAGGTTGTGATGTACAATTATTTTGTGATCTGTTATTTGACATATTTTGGTAGACATTGTGAAATCTGATTACAGTTAATGGACTACAGACAGACCTGTTTCCCATGTTCTGTTTAAATATCTGTAACTAATTTTCCAATTTTTATTTTCACAGCACTTTGCTACATGACATGTTCCTGATGTTTTAAATGAAGGAAATAAATCTGGTATGGTAATTTATGTTAACAATATGAGGAAGCTGGGACAGGAAATTTGTTTGATTAAAATCTAAAGGAGTTTGGTGGTGTGTAAATGCTACTTCATTGAAATGTGTGTTACTACAACAACGACAATAATTCAATTTGATGTTTCATCTAAATTAAGCTGGTGAAACAACACGGTATGGAGTTCAAGCGAGTAAACAACCATAACTGCACACATCTATGTGTATCAGCTAGTTTATTACAACTTCTGCATACACAGTTAAGTGTTTACACGTATAGTTACTTATTGACTGGTAAAGGATGGGCCTGGGAATGTATGAAATTTCTCATGTTATAAAACAGGTAGGCTGGGACACATGTGTACACATGGTGCTTAGATTAGTCTGTGAAGATTAGTGTAACATGGAGTGTTGAGAAGCACGTGGTAGAGTGGTTATCAAAGTAGAGAGTCGGCTTGCCTTCCATGGGAGGTACAGGTGTAGGGAAGCACTGTTTGATAGGTAAACACAGAAGTGGATACAGAAGCGGCAGAAGACAGGCTCAGTCCATGATGGGCCTGCTCCAGGACCAACCAGGACTGTGAGATCATCAGTGCAGTCCAGGTAACTATTGTGAGGTGTCCACAGCCATCATCACGGTAGCTGGTGCAGACAGTGGACACCTCTGGGACTGCAGTACAGTGCATATTGCATGTGTGTTTGAAGGTACATCCATACAAGCTGTTAGTTGTGCAGAGACTTACAGCTCACTAATGACACAAATGCCTGTATCACATTTTGCCAGTAAGTACTGGAGTTGAAAGTGGTAGGTGATACCTTCATGGACCACTTCATAATGAAAAATGAAGCTGAAGCTAATTGCCAGCTTTGTGGCAAAGTGAGTAAACTAAATTGCTGATATTTGTCTGCTGCCAATCCATGTGACTTCATGAAAAACCATTGCACATGAGGTCATGGTGTGGTGTAGTAGTTATGTCCAAGGCAACTTGGACTGTACTTTTTCACAGGTGACAGAGGAGGCAGGATAACAGTCAGTGCTGAGTGGTATTTGAAAACACTGTGCACCTTCTTGCCTGGTGAGATGGTGTGGCTGCAGGTAAGAGAAGGCACACGGTTTCAGCAAGATGCAGCAGTACCACACAAGGTGCATATCAGCATTATGGTGCTGCAGAATTTGTTCCCTGATTACCTTGTTTTGAACTTTGTTGATGTTGCTTTTCCCGCCAGATCTCTGAATCTGACAGCCACTGATTTCTTTGTGTGGGGTTGATTCGAGAGTGTTTTATTTTGCAGCCGACCAGCCAGTATCATGGACCGACAGGACAGTATTTGCCATTCATTAGTGATATTCCAGTTGACATGAAATAAAACAATTCCTGACATGCTGTACCTTGCTCAGAAGTGTCTCAACAGAATGTTGGACATTCAATGGACATCATCCATACGAAGGATGTGCAGTAAAGTGTACGTGTTGTGGTTGAACTCTCCCAGGTCTGTACTTTCATTTCAGATGTCTTGGATACTCTTCTGTTCAGTAGTGTACTTGTTTCCATTTAATATGCTAAACATCCCTGTGGCCCTCTGTACTTACTTATGTGTATGGTGAAAGGTGAAGTAGTTGAATGATATGCAGTATTTGAAACAAGATTTCAAAGATGAATACAAAATGGTTTCTAGGAAGTGTTGCAGGCACAAAGGAAACATTGTACATACAGTGCGATATTCAGTTTTCTGAAGAAAAAAATGGTAGGAAAGGTGCAGAATTGTCTTTAGCACTGCTTGTATAATGCATTGTAAGTGAAATGCATAGATTACCAATGTATTGAAAATTAGACCCAAAGCCTGGAATTGCAAAGGAAAAATTATTTACTTGTGTTTAGGCTGGAATGCCCCAGTAGTACACCATGCATCCAATGTGAAGATGTGCTGTTCAATGACTTGATTACCGTGCCACTGCACATGTATTTACATCAGGAATTTTGGAAACAGAGGAAGAAGAACACTTCTACAAGCAGTATAGCTATGGCTCAGGTGGTTAGTAACTGACCTGTCACTGCAGACACCCACGTTTGATCCCAGGCCAGACCATGTGGAATTTTTGGTGGGCGAAGTGGCAGTGGGACAGGTTTTACTCCAAGTACATGAGTTTCTTCTGTCATCATCATTCAACCAGCACTCCATATTCATGTTACATTCATGTACCCCTGACACTGCATAATCTTAGACATTGCTATTATCATACATAAAAAACACACACACCAACTCAGTTGGGTATTTTTACTGTGTTGCAATATCATTATATTTTTATTCCGTATTGTTTATTTGCAATCAATTTTCACATCCATAAGCCTCAAACTTTCATTGCACTAGTCCCTGTATTTGAATGCACTGCCCTTGTTCTGATTGAAGTTATGACCTCTTAACAAACTTTCTTTGTATGGCATGTTCTTGCCAAGACAATCACAGTTGACTATACTTGTGTTCAGATTGAAGTTTTCCATAAAACTTTCCTGAAGGAAGTTTATTAAAAAAAAAAAAAAACACATCTTTCAAAGAGTTTAAGATGGTTTGCTGATGGTAACTGCATTTTTCTAGCTTATAGGAATAAATTATATTAAGTCATTTGTATAACCATTGTATAGTTTTAAATATTGCAACTTGAAATACATGACTAGCAAACTGACTTGAACATATAGCAAATACAGTTAATGTGTGCCTACTTATATGTTATTTGGACAATAAATAGTTTATAAATTATTTTATACAAAGGACTATTAATCTAATAATGTGTTATTAATCAACATCCACATAGGAGGCAAAATACTCAAAAATGAGTTGCAGAAGCGACTGGTAACAGTTTGTATGTATAAACTGTACATAATTTTGGTCCAGAATCAGCATACTTCAGCTCTCCAGCACAGTGATGAAATTGATCTGTCAGTATTCTAATTCAAAGATCGTAAGAATTGAATGAAATAGTTTCTGGTTCTTTAGTGTCAAAGTCGCTTCCACTGTTGAATGTAAGAGACCCGAGCTGCCAACTCATGCTGTTTGATACTCTTAAAACCCATGATAAGACTGGTAACTCAGTTTTGGTTTAATTTTCATATCAAACTGGATCAATTTGTAGGTCTAGGGAGGGAATATTTTTAGAGTAAAACACAAATGCTTTGGTAAATAGTCATATAGTGTGTGAATGTTTGTTATGGACTAATGCACATGCACTTTTTGTAACCTCTCATATAATTCATGGCCACCTTTATCCACAATGTCTTGAACTTTATCTTTACATGTGTTAATTATACTGAACTTTAAAATGTTATGCTACTTTTTTTTTTTTTTTAAACTGGTGCTGAGCTGTATTTGAGGTTAAACATTTTAAAAGCCTTCAAGGCCAGACTTTTATTATAGTTGATTAGAAGAGATGGTTCTTATGTGGGTCCCTGCATAAATGCTGATTAAGCTGTACCAGAATTCTTGTTAAGACCACCATTTCATAAAAATCTGTGATTTCTGTTGCCACTGCAAAATGTTGCTGTAGATGGTTATGGTCAGCCACTCTGAAGATGTCTGATTAATAGACTACCTGCAGTGAGGTCTACTGAAAGTGATATATAACTCTTTTTTCTTTAATTTAAAGAAGAATTATCGTGTGATCATAACCTATTAAAATGTTGATTTTCTTCCATTTACATACAGGCACATGGTCCGTAATTTTGTATATGTATTTTATCATATTTTTGTATGACCTGTTGTATCAGTTTTCAGAAATTTTGCAGGAACATCTTCAAGGATTCAGCTTGCTGCTTGTATATATTCTGCAACATGGCTGTGTTCCATTGGTAGTATAAAGTTTATAAATCTGAATAAACTACTCTTAATCTGTCATGCACAAGAGAGGTTGATGTTCTCAGTCACTGCTTGTTCTAGTGCAGAAAATGCTCTTCAAGTTACTTCTTAACAAAACTGGGCAGTAATAAAAAACTTGACTTTAATATACTATTTCATTAAGAGTTATGAGTTTTTAAACTCTAGTTTAAATTGTCAGTTTGTTGCAATAATGTACTGAACAAAACTGTTTTCCCACTCAGAGCCTCAAGTAAAAATTTGTTCCCTTGAGAGAAGAACTGCTATACATGAACAGGTAGTTCTACTTAAAAAAATTCTTTGTTGGGGCCTTATTACTATAGAGGACTGAATTTCATCCTGTTATCCTACATATATATCTCTAAGACAGTGAGGCACATATCCTGGGTGCCAGGTTGCTGTGGTGACTAAATTTTGTAATGGTAATTTGTGGGGCCTCGGTATGGAACTTGCTACATGTCATCCATGCTTTTGGAATTCAATTTGTGGGTAACAGTTGAAGTTGAATTATGAAATATTCATGTGAACCATACTGTTAAACCTAAAAGCAATGGTACCAAACTGTAGTTATTCATTCTTAAATTCTTGTTTGAAATGACGCTTGTATATGATCATGGGTTTCTCGTGTAGTTTTAAATTCAAGGTACTGATGCAGTAACTACTGAAGCATTGTCCAAATACTTTTTAAGAAAATGTTGTTGTCGTGGTTGTAAATAAAAGGAGTTGGCAGCTCTGTGATGCAGGTCACTGTTAATTCATTCAGACAGTCCTAGGTTCTCCTCATATTCTGGTGGCTCAATTTTAATCTTTACTTCTACTTGACTTAACAGGTGGCTGTAATCCAGGATTCCAGCTGGATCATTAGTGTCAAAGTCTGGATCAGCCTTGATGTCTTGCCTCAGTTCTTCGGGACTGAGACGTCTTGAAACCATTTTACTCCAGCGATCCTTAAGGTACAACAAAATGGATTAGTTCCATTTATTTTCTGAGTTTGATATTTTGCATCTTCACTTCAATACTATAATGAGCAAAACAAGTTTTGGGATGTGTGGATAATTACAGATTACACTTTTGTTGTAATCAAATTAATTTGTACATCGTTTTCATCCACACATTTGATGCAGTATTCTGTCCCCTTGAACATGTTTGGAAGTAAGAACTCCATTTGTTTTACAGTTCTGCCAGGCTCATTTTTGCATACATCTAAGACATCATCAAGCATAAGAAATGAAGACTTTGCTCAGTGGCTTTATACATGTACAGAAAAACACAGAAGCTTCATTGGTTGGTAGTTAGAGGTTGGTCTGGAAGTAAATGCTGAGGCAACTAAGAACATGTTCATGTCTTGTAAGTAGGAATGCAGGACAAAATCATAATACACTGCAATTGGTGTGGCTAAGGATTACTGCTGCTGGTGTACCATATCCTAGTGACATCTGATACAAGTGTAGCAAATTTATTGAAAAATGTGAAGGAAAATTTGAATTGAACTTTGTGAATATGTTCATATATCATTGAATGTTGTCAGTTGATATTCTACAACATAAAAAGAAATATTGGTATTGAAAAGTAACTTATGTGAATATAGATGCAGCATATTGAGTTTGTTTTCTAAGTAACGACACATATGAAGCCCAAGTGTCGCAGTTGTGGAACAGTTTGGTACTGTCAGAATATCATAATACAATTATTTGGAAAGTATGGGATCAGAGGGATCTGTGTTGTTTGGTTTCTGTACTAAAGAGGTAGTCCAGTGTATTGTGTTAAGCGATTTGATATTCATTCTTGATCCTTACACAAACGGATGAGGTGATATAATATCTGAAATTATTTCCACAGCAAAGCACATGAGAGTGTCATTTTGCTAACAATGTAAATGTCATATTCAATATTTGTGAGATGAGCAATTTAGTTCTTTAACATACCTTGATGTTGTAGTGAAATAGATTGTTGTTACCTCGATCCTTCTGCAAATTGTGATGTTGATGGTCCCCTCTGCAGTTACAATGTTTGCAGCAAGAGCGACAGCCCTTCTTCGGCCTAGAACAATAGGGTCATCACTTGTGTGTGCTTGGGGCCAGTTATTTTAAGATAGTTTAAATAAGCTATGAAATTAAAATCACATTCATTGCTTTGCATTATATGAAATTTGAGTCTTCAGCAAGTACAACATGTATGCACTTCAGATAGAAGTCAAAAGCAGTGAAGAACACAAAGGAGCTGTGAAAATATAAGTTGTTCCTGTGCTTAAGCACCACACGATGAAGGAATGGGGAATGGAGGTAAAATTCCATACATTCTTAAGCTTGACATATGCAGGCGTGTGGTCACCATCATTCAGCTGGTTTATTCCAGTGAAGGAAATCCTGGTACAGACAAGATAGAATAGGATGGGTTAACCCCTAAATATGTCTTGACATGATTGAAAAGACAAAAATATATGTTCCTGTCAGGAGTAAAATTCTAGCTATCAAATAGGGAATCATGCTAATAATTCCACATTTGAAGCTGTTGGAACATCAATATGAAGGTAAATACACTTCAGTGATTACCATCCAGGAATACAGGATTTTAAATTCCATAGTGCTACTGAATAGCAGTTTGATTTTGACTTGTAGGTAATGGTACTGGTATTGAAAGAGTGCGGCACTCAGCCAGCCATCCATGATGCATGTTATATTGCAGTAGACCAGTGCAAAGCTATTGCACTTAGAGAGAGGTTACGTTTTGCATAGCATACCTGTGTTTCTTAGGGGAATCTTGACGATGGAAGTTTCTCATGTGCTTGTTGTAATCACTTTCATCTAGATAAATACAGGAACAAGCATCACATCGCATGCAGTCCTCAAGACGAATCTTGGTCAGGCCAATGAATTTCTTATCTGTAATGAATAGACTACAGTGACATTTGCACAGATAGTATTAATTTCAAAGATTCTTCATTACGTACATGTAATTACTATATAAGCTGCCGTATTATTCATAATGTGGTAGATTTCAGAAAGTAAGAATGGAAGAATTAATTATGACCACATAATTACCTTTTTGAACAAAAGATTTGTACCCATATGTGCAACTTCAAGACCGATGTTGCAAGTAAACCCACAAAGAATGCATTTGAAACATGCATATGTTCCAACAGGCTGTGTACCTTCCTTAGAGGTAACTGCATATCTGGTTTCATTTGCCATGATTTTGTATATCCTTGAGTTACATATTAAGGACAAAGTTTGCAGACATGGAGCATGGATGTAAATGTGCTAAATTGATGATGTTTCATATAGACTGAAGTGTAGTGAAGTGCACAGCCAAGTTGTGTGGTGTTATTTGCTAGGTTTTGTGGACAGTAGACGGCTGTTCTTACTTGGAGCACTGGACAGTAGCCGTTCATTGTTGGTTAGCGTGCAGCTGGACTTCTTAGTCAGCTGTCCATCATTTTGTGTTGCTCTTTTCTCGTCTTCCTTCTCTTTATGACTAGACTTAAGTTGGGCGTCACCATTTGACTCATGGACACGTAAGTGTAGCTGCAGGATTTGTTGATGTCCAAAATTTTTCTCACATCTCGGGCACTGAAACCGTTCTGAAAGCATTCATGCAATGCCTCCTTTAATTTAACAGGAAATTTCTTTGATCTTGGGTTCCTACATATATTTAATTTATACATGGAATGTTAAATTATGCAACTTTTTTTAAATTTTTTTGTTCTGTCTTCAAAGCCCTGTTGACAATTGCATAATTATGAACCATGAATGAAGTGTATATACATCACGCTTTGAAGTAAAAAATACTGTGGCTAGGAAGAATCTTTTGTTGAAAATCCATTAATGAAATTACTTATCTGTTGACTTTGTTCATTTAATTGTGTGAGAGACTGAGAACTAGAAGGATAAAGACATACAGAAATAACAGAAAATGTAAGACTTACATCAATCATAATCTGCCCTTCCATTAGGGGTAATTAAAAGCAGCGTCAAATCTGTTATCCTAAACTTGTCTTTCATAGCAAGACGTGCTCAAACAGGAGACCTGCAGTAATTATATTTGGATAGTAGTTCTCAGAAACGGCAAATTGGTCCATTATCATATATTGACATGCACAGATCAATTAGTGTACACTATTCCTATAGTAATACCAACTAGATGCAACAGTGTATCAAATTTATTCACTTTAGAATGACACTCTGCATGTTTCGGACGGTCTTTCCATCCATCATCAGGAGTTCAAGACTGTACATATAGCAACAGGCATCTGCTTGCTAGCGGGTACGCTAGCAAGCAGACAGCAGTATCTGTTTGACAAATGCCTGTTGCTGTATGTACAGTTTTGAACTCCTGATGATGAATGGAAAGACCTTCGGAAACATGCGTAGTGTCATTCTAAAGTGAATAAATTTGATACACTGGTGCATCTCGTTGGTTTTACTATAGGAATAATATTATGATGCATGGCCCTATGAACGTCAAATTAGTGTACACTAAATGCGTGGAACAGAGTTCTTCCTGAGAAGCTATTGAAGCTACAGACCCAAATGTCCATTACCACATTTACAAGTGTCTGCTACTTGTCCCTGTACTGAGCCATATGAAACTAGTACACACCTCACATCCTGTATCTTTAAGATACATCTTGGTGCATAAAGTTTTATTATATGTTTGTTTGTCTTAATAGTTCAAGTTGTCCAACCAAAATTTTATGTGCACTTATAATTTGTCCCATGCATGCTAAATGGTACACCCATCTCGTTCTTGTTTTTAATCAGTGTAATGCTATAAATGATCCTGTTACTTCGTCTCTCTCAGATCCAAGTATTCACTTTGGCACTCTGGCAGCAAACCCTCTCAATGTGTGTTCTTCCCTTGCAGTAAGAGAAATTTCACATTCATGTAAAACAATAATTGAAACTGTGGGTATTACAGAACTGTAGGCTTGTGTTTTGAAATGTGTGTTGTAGTAAGATGGCATTTGTGGCTTGGTAGTTATCAGTCACGGATGTGAATGAAGTGTACGTGCCTGTGAAGAAATAATAATAATAATAAACATGCTCGTCGTACATCACAGTTATCATAGTCAGCAGCAATAATAGCCACAACCCTGAGAAAGCGGCTGTAGTGACCGGTTGGGAAAAGGACTGCGGCCGTTACCCGCTGTCAGAGACACGAAAAAATCGGCTGTTTTACTGTTTAGTACAAAAGGTGCCACAATAAAAAATACTCGTTAATTACGAAACTAATTTATTGTTAAATATTGCGGAAAGTCTCAGTCCGCCTTAATTTTAGTAACAGCGGAGTTTGTGAACAGAGTGCGGAAGAGTGAGTTAGCCTGGGGGGGGGGGGGGTTTTCGGGAAAATTTACACTAAACTTGTTGTGATTGGTTCGGAATATTATTTATTTTT
>Ga0123355_10006028_pt1 | contig 17863 bp, 11 predicted proteins | sample TergutEmb28metaG_3_FD_89872 | JGI IMG/M metagenome (GOLD analysis project Ga0123355, IMG submission 89872) | Embiratermes neotenicus P1 segment gut microbial communities from Petit-Saut dam, French Guiana - Emb289 P1 | ecosystem: Host-associated > Arthropoda: Insects > Digestive system > Gut ... | reverse complement strand
GCCCCCTAGGGAAGATAACGCACCTGCCTTTATCAAAGCCTCTACAGACCTTTTGTTAATGTCTCCATCGCTACCTACCCGCATCAAAAAGTCGCTTAGGCTTAAAAACTGCCCTAAGCTCTCTCTTTGCTTGGTTAGCGCCGCAACCGTTGGCCTGCCTAGGTTTTTAATGGCGTTTAAGCCAAAGCTTATCTTGTTTTCATCAATAACGGCAAAGTTGCCAAAGCTGTGGTTAATATCAGGCGGGGCAACCTCTATGCCCATTTGCTTACACTCTGCAATATACTCCGCAACCTTGTCCATATTATCCATTATAGATGTAAGCAAAGCCGCCATATATGGGGCTGGGTAGTGGGTTTTAAGCCATGCTGTTTGATACCCTACAGTAGCATAAGCGGCGGCATGGGCTTTGTTGAAGGCATACTTAGCAAAATCCTCCATTTCATACCATATTTCTTCGGCAATAGTTTGAGATATGCCACGGGCTAGGCAGCCCTCCACCTCCCCTTCTATACCGTGTATAAAGTGTTGCTTTTCTTGTATCATCACTTCTTCGGTTTTTTTGCTCATAGCACGGCGTATTAAATCACTCCGCCCTAGGCTATACCCAGCTAGGAGCTGAACGATTTGCATAACTTGCTCTTGATATACAATCACCCCATAGGTCTCTTCCAGCAGGGGTTTAAGCTCTGGTAGCAGGTATTTTACTTCACCTTTGGCGTGTTTGTTTTTTAGATATTTGGGTATAAAATCCATAGGCCCAGGGCGAAAGAGAGATATGCCCGCCGTTAAGTCTCCTATACTTTCAGGCTTTAGCTCCTTCATAAAGCTTGTCATCCCTCGGCTCTCTAGCTGAAACATGCCCTCGGTTTTGCCTGCGGCTATAGCCTCAAACACCTGCTTGTCTTCCATATCAATCTTTGTGATGTTAATATCTATGCCATAACGGCGTTTTATCTCTGCCGTTGTGTGTTTGATAACGGTAAGAGTGCGAAGGCCTAAAAAGTCCATCTTTAAAAGGCCAAGCTCCTCCAAAACACCCATGCTAAACTGGGTTGTGTTTACCCCATCGTTTTGGCTTATGGGCACATGGCGGGTTAGCTCTTTGTCTGATATAACAACCCCTGCCGCATGGGTGGAGGCGTGGCGAGGCAGGCCTTCAAGCCTTTTTGCCATGTCTATAAGCCCTTTTGAGGCGGGGTTTGTGTCATACTCTTGTTTAAAGGTTGGCTCTATTGATAGTGCCTTATCCAGCGTCATACCTAACATAAAGGGGATTTTTTTGGCGATAGCGTCTACCTGTGCATAAGGCATGCCCAAAGCCCGCCCTACATCACGTATAACAGCCTTTGCCCCCATTGTTCCAAAGGTGATTATTTGGGCCACTCTATCATCTCCATATTTGGAGATAACATAGTCTATCACCTCTTGCCGCCTTTCGTAGCAAAAATCAATATCTATATCGGGCATAGATATCCGCTCAGGGTTTAAAAAACGCTCAAAAATAAGCCTATGCTCAAGAGGGTCTATATTGGTGATGTCGAGGGCATATGCCACAATGCTGGCGGCAGACGTGCCTCGCCCTGGCCCCACGGCAATGCCCTTTTTCTTAGCATATGCAATAAAATCCCACACCACTAGAAAATAGTCGCAAAAGCCCATAGAGTTAATGGTGTTAAGCTCATAATTTGCTCGCTTTATTATCTCTTCATCAAGCTTATCATATCGCCTCTCTAGCCCCTCAAAGGTCAGTTTGCGGAGTAGCTCTTTGGCACTCATCCCATCAGGTGTGGGGTATTTGGGTAGTTTGTATTCGTTAAAAGTAAGCTCTACATTGCAGCGGTGGGCTATTTTCATAGTATTTTCTAGCGCTTGCGGCAAATGAGAGAAAAGCTCCTCCATCTCCTCGTAGGATTTTAGGTAGAAGTTATCACTTCCATATTCCATTCTATCATCATCCGCCATTGTTTTGCCTGTTTGCACGCAAAGCAGCACCTCGTGGGTTTTTGCGTCTTCTTTATATAGATAGTGAACGTCGTTGGTGGCTACAAGGTCAAGGTCAAGGTCTCGCCCAATGCGTATCAAGCCTTCGTTAACCCGCTTTTGCTCCTCCATGCCGTGGTCTTGCAGCTCTAAAAAAAATCTATCTCTTCCAAATATATTTTTGTAGATGGCGGCCATCTCTTTGCCCTTTTCAACCCCATGCCGCAAAATATTTTTAGACACAGGGCCAGAAAGGCAGGCAGAAAGGCATATAAGCCCTTCGTTGTGTTTTTCAAGCAATTCCAAATCTATGCGGGGTTTATAATAAAAGCCTTCGGTGTAGCCTAGAGACACTAGCTTCATCAGGTTTTCATAGCCTATGTTGTTTTCGGCAAGCAGCACCAAGTGATAATAAAAATTATCTGCAGAGTGGTTTTTATCAAGACGGCTTTTAGAGGCCACATATACCTCACACCCTAAAATAGGCTTGATGCCAGCTTTTTTAGCCGCTTTGTAAAAGTCGACAACGCCGTGCATGTTGCCGTGGTCGGTTATGGCCATAGCCTCCATGCCTAACTTTGCTCCATGCTCTACAAGCTCGCTAATTTTAGCCATACCGTCTAGCAGGCTATATTCTGTATGCAAATGTAAATGAGTAAAGTTTTTCATGGTTTAATTATAGCACAAGCCAATGGCGAGGGCAACATATTCCTTTTGCTGGGGATGGCTAATCCCACACCCAGCGTCATTGCGGGCTTGACCCGCAATCCCCTGCCTTCATAACACTGCTTCGACTATTAGTTATCTCATAACCGAACCCTTCAGAAAGGAAGGGGATTGCGGGTCAAGCCCGCAATGACGAACTTGAGTAATCAGCAAATCGGAATAACATGAGCTCAGGATGACGAGATAGAGATTGTTCGCCATTACGTTTTCAACAAAGCCAATAAACAAAATAAATATTGACAAGCTTTTGTCCATATACTATAATGCGTATATCTTGATACTGCAATGGAGGTGATTTGTGTGGCGTTTATTTCAATGATATTAGGGGTTATTGCCTTGGTGGGTGCTTTTATTCCACTTCCCATTATTGGCAGCCTTATCTTCCCTATCGCTATAGTTGGCCTTATACTAGGCCTTATAGCTAGAAGTAAAGAAAAATCTAGAAATGCTAATATCGGTATTATCTTGTGTATACTGGCTTTAGTGGCTGGCATTGTAATGGCTATCATTTTTGGAGTTTTTGATTTCATTCTTAATCTCTTTAGGTAGTTTTAGTTAAAATAAAAATAACCCCTTCATGTTTAACTTCATGAAGGGGTTATTTTTTTGAGCTTGCCTTATGAGCCTTCCACCAGAATATCAAAGCTGCAATAGACTCATTGAGAAATTAACCCTACTCGTCATCCCGTGCTTGACACGGGATCTATGTATGATAGTGGACACCCAACTAGGTCTACCCTTCTCCAATTAGATCCCGTGTCAAGCACGGGATGACGGTAGGGGCGTAAATTAGATTGGTGTGTCTTGAGCTTGACCTAGGATGACGTTCAAGGTTTCAATATATGATATTGTGGGTATAATTTCCATATAATCACCTCTTTGTGCGATATTTGAACATAAAAAAGAGCCCTCAAGGTGGGCAAAAATATTCTAAAGACTAGAAAAAAAGTATTGACAATGGTTGAATACTGTGGTAGAATGGAGTTTCGAGTTGTGTGGGCTGTACAAAAAAGGCATTTTTATGTCTTTTAAAAAAGCCTATCTCCAAATGATATATTGCTTGATTTTAAAGGCTTTGAAGAAATGTCATGCCTTTACTATATTATTAGTATATCACATTTCAGGAAATAAATCAATAATTTTTTATTAATAATTTTTAACAATTAAAAAGTTTGAAACAAGTATAAGGAAAAAATGCTTTAAAAATCACTTTGGCGAAGGGGTAGATGGCTATGGAAAAAGCAAGGATGAAAAAAGCAACCTTGGGTAACGCCTCAAGAATAAGTTATTCTAGAACCAACGAAATTTTAGAAATGCCCAATTTAATCGAGGTACAAAAAAACAGCTATGAGTGGTTTTTGGCAGAAGGCATTGACGAAGTTTTTCGTGATATATCCCCCATCACAAACTATGGCGACACCCTCATTTTAGAGTTTGTTGGCCATTATTTGGACAAGGGTGATACAAAATACACCGTTGAAGAGTGTAAAGAGCGAGACACCACCTACGCTGCCCCTTTAAAAATTAAAGTGAGGCTTCGCAACAAAGAAGCAAATGAGATAAAAGAGCAAGAGATTTTTATGGGTGAGTTTCCTCTTATGACGGATACTGGCACATTTATCATAAACGGTGCAGAGCGTGTTGTTGTTTCTCAGCTTGTTCGCTCCCCTGGCATATACTATAACATCGACCATGACAAGGTGGGTAAGCAGCTTTTTAGTGCTACCGTCATCCCTAACCGTGGTGCTTGGATAGAGTATGAAACAGACTCTAACGACATCTTCTCCATTCGTGTTGATAGAACAAGAAAGATACCTGTAACCTGCTTTATACGTGCTATGGGCATTGGCACCGATGCACAAATAATCGAGCTTTTTGGTGAAGAGCCAAAGCTTTTAGCTACAATTGAAAAAGATATAAGCAAAAACAAAGAAGAAGGCCTTATAGAGGTTTATAAAAGACTAAGACCAGGCGAGCCACCAACGTCAGAGGCGTCTGAGTCTCTTTTGCGTTCTATGTTTTTTGACCCTAAGCGTTATGACCTTGCAAAGGTTGGCCGCTATAAATTCAACAAAAAGCTTGCTTTACGCAACCGTATAAAGGGCTATACCCTCTCTCAAGATGTGGTTGACCCTTATGGCAACACCATAGCACAAGCAGGCACGATTGTAAGTCTTAACCTTGCTGATGAGATACAAAACAGCGGTTGTAGCTTTGTTTGGGTTAAAGTGCAAAGAGGTGATGAAGAGGCAGAGGCAAAGGTGCTTACCAACGGCTTTGTTAACCTTGATAAGTTTTTAGCTTTGCGTGAGCTTGACCCGTCAAAAATAACCATAACCGAGCCTGTGCATTTTGACACCTTGATGCAGCTTTTTGTTCAATATGAAGATGATGCTGAGCTTATAGGTGCTATAAACGCAAACAAAGCGAGCCTTGTGCCAAAGCATATCACCATTGAAGATATGATGGCGTCTATCAACTATATTATAGGTTTAGACTATGGCCTTGGCCACAAAGATGATATCGACCACCTTGGCAACCGCCGCATACGTGCTGTTGGTGAGCTTTTGCAAAACCAGTTCCGCATTGGCTTGTCTCGTATGGAGCGTGTTATTAGAGAGCGTATGACAATACAAGACCAAGAGGGCTTAACGCCTCAATCTCTAATCAACATACGCCCTGTTACAGCTGCTATTAAAGAGTTTTTTGGTAGCTCGCAGCTTTCACAGTTTATGGAGCAAACAAACCCGCTGGGTGAGCTTACCCACAAGCGTCGCTTATCAGCCTTAGGCCCTGGTGGTTTATCACGTGATAGAGCATCTTTAGAGGTGCGAGACGTACACGACAGCCACTATGCTAGAATGTGCCCTATCGAGACGCCAGAAGGCCCAAACATAGGCCTTATAAACTCTTTAGCCACCTATGCTCGTATAAACGAGTATGGCTTTATTGAAGCACCCTATCGCAAAGTTGACAAAACAACCACCCCACCCCATGTAACGGATGAGTTTGTTTATGTAACCGCTGATGAAGAAGAAAACTACATTGTAGCACAGGCTAATATTGTGCTTGATGATAAAAACAATATTGTAGATGCACGTGTACCTTGCCGCCACAAGGACATTATTAACGAGTTTCCCGCTACGGATGTGGATTTGATGGATGTTAGCCCGAAGCAGATTGTGTCTGTGGCTACAGCCCTAATCCCCTTCTTAGAGAATGACGACGTTTCACGAGCGCTTATGGGCTCTAACATGCAACGCCAAGCTGTGCCGCTAATTAAGACGGACAGCCCGATTATCGGTACGGGTATGGAGTATAAAACAGCCAAAGATAGTGGCGTATGTGTTATAGCTAAAAACGATGGCGTGGTTGAGAGTGTATCTGCCACGGGCATTGTTGTTGACACAGGCACAAGTAAAGATAGATATAAAATTGTAAAGTTTACCCGAAGCAACCAAGGCACATGTATCAACCAAAAGCCTCTAGTTGAGGTTGGGCAAAAGGTAGAAGCTGGGCAGATTATAGCCGATGGCCCCTCTACCGAAAACGGCGAGCTTGCCCTTGGGCAAAACCCCTTAATAGGCTTTATGTCTTGGGAGGGTTATAACTATGAGGATGCTATCCTCCTTAGCGAAAAGCTTGTGCGTGATGATGTTTACACCTCTATCCATATTGAGGAGTATGAATCTGACGCTAGAGACACCAAGCTTGGCCCAGAAGAGATTACAAGAGACATACCCAACGTGGGTGATGATGCCATCAAAAACCTTGATATAGACGGCATTATCCGTGTTGGTGCCGAAGTCCGCCCTAATGACATTTTAGTGGGCAAGGTTACGCCAAAGGGCGAAACGGAGCTTACCTCTGAAGAACGTCTCCTCCGTGCTATTTTTGGTGAAAAGGCACGTGAGGTGCGTGATACGTCTCTTCGTGTGCCTCATGGTGAAAGCGGCATTGTTGTTGATGTTAAAATCTTCACCCGCACAAATGGTGATGAGCTGCCACCTGGGGTAAACCAAGTTGTGCGTGTGTATATCGCCCAAAAGCGTAAAATATCTGTTGGTGATAAAATGGCTGGTCGCCACGGTAACAAAGGCGTTATCTCTCGAGTTTTACCTGTTGAGGATATGCCCTTTTTACCAAACGGTCGCCCGCTAGATATTGTTTTAAACCCGTTAGGCGTGCCCTCTCGTATGAATATTGGTCAGGTTTTGGAGGTTCACTTAGGCCTTGCTGCAAAGGTGCTTGACTGGAAGGTAGCCTGCCCCGTGTTTGACGGTGCAAGCGAGATAGACATAATGGACACCCTAGAGCTTGCCAACGACTATGCCAATGCTGACTGGGCTGATTTTGAAGCCAAGTGGAAGGGCGTTATCGAGGCAGACATTTATGCCCAGTTAGAAGAAAACAAAGCCCAGCGTAAAAACGAAGAATGGAAAGGCGTGCCGATAGATAGGCACGGCAAAATCCACCTTCGTGATGGTCGCAGCGGGGAGTTTTTCGACAACCCTGTTACAGTTGGTTATATGCACTATCTAAAGCTCCACCACCTTGTAGACGACAAGATACACGCTCGCTCTACTGGCCCATACTCTTTAGTTACGCAACAGCCACTGGGCGGTAAAGCTCAGTTTGGTGGTCAGCGTTTTGGAGAGATGGAGGTGTGGGCGTTAGAGGCTTATGGTGCGGCATACACCCTTCAAGAAATCCTAACGGTAAAGTCGGATGATATTGTGGGTCGTGTGAAGACTTATGAAGCCATTGTAAAGGGCGAAAACATCCCCGAGCCAGGCATCCCAGAATCCTTTAAAGTTTTACTTAAAGAGCTGCAAGCCCTTGGCCTTGATGTAAAGGTGCTTAAAGGTGGCGACACCGAGATAGAGATAAAAGAAGATGTGGATGATGTTGTGGTTACATCTGGCGTCAACATGGAAGGTGTTGAGAGAGATGATGACGACAATAACGGCTTTCTAAAAACATCTAGGCACTCTTACGACGACCATAAAGAGATTATGGAGTCTGGCAGGATGTCTATTATAGACGAAGAGGATATAGACTCTGACTTTGAAGATAGCTACGAAGATTCGGATGACGACAACGAAGAATAGAAAAGGAGAGGATAAGCTATGGACGCAACCCAAAAGATAGACGACCAGTTGCAAGGCAAAGATGGCGAGGGCGTCATCGTGTTTGACTCTATAAAGATAGGCCTTGCCTCTCCTGAAAAGATTAGAGAGTGGAGCCGAGGGGAAGTTAAAAAACCCGAGACCATCAACTACCGCACCCTAAAGCCCGAAAAAGACGGCTTGTTTTGTGAGCGTATTTTTGGCCCAGATAAAGACTGGGAGTGCCATTGCGGCAAATATAAGCGTATACGCTACAAAAACACCGTTTGCGACCGCTGTGGTGTTGAAGTAACCAAGAAAAAGGTGCGTAGAGAGCGTATGGGGCATATTGAGCTTGCTGCCCCCGTATCTCACATTTGGTATTTTAGGGGCATCCCAAGCCGCATGGGGCTTATTCTTGCTATGTCGCCCCGCTCTTTAGAGAAGGTGTTGTATTTTGCATCTTATGTAGTGCTTGACCCTAAAGAAACTGGCTTAACGTATAAGCAACTTATGACGGAGAAAGAATATACCGACGCTGTAGAGCTTTATGGTGAAGATAGCTTTAGAGTGGGCATGGGGGCGGAATCTATTAGAGAGCTTCTAATGGATATTGACCTTGATGGAGAGGCTGTTGAGCTTCGAGAGATCCTTAAAAATGCCACAGGGCAAAAGCGTATCAAAGCCTTGAAAAAGCTTGAAGTTATCGAATCCTTCCGCACGTCAGGTAATGTGCCTTTTTGGATGATTTTAGACGTTATACCCGTTATCCCGCCAGACCTTCGCCCTATGGTGCAGCTAGATGGTGGTCGCTTTGCAACATCTGATTTAAATGATTTATATAGAAGAGTTATAAACCGCAACAACCGCCTAAAGCGTCTGCTAGACTTAGGTGCACCTGAGATTATAGTGCGTAACGAAAAGCGTATGTTGCAAGAGGCGGTAGACGCCCTAATTGACAATGGCAGGCGTGGCCGCCCAGTAACGGGCCCAGGCAACCGCCCGTTAAAATCTTTGTCTGATTTACTTAAGGGTAAGCAAGGTCGCTTCCGCCAAAACTTACTTGGTAAGCGTGTTGACTACTCTGGCCGCTCGGTTATTGTTGTTGGCCCAAAGCTTAAGATTTACCAATGTGGTTTACCAAAAGAAATGGCTATTGAGCTTTTCAAGCCCTTTGTTATGAAACGCCTTGTTGAGCTTGGAGAAAGCCACAATATCAAATCTGCCAAGCGTATGGTAGAGAGGCTTGAAGATAAAGTTTGGGATGTTTTGGAAGATGTTATTAAAGAGCATCCAGTTATCTTAAACCGTGCACCTACCCTTCACCGCCTAGGTATTCAAGCTTTTGAGCCTGTGCTGGTTGAAGGTAAAGCTCTTAAAATCCACCCGCTGGTGTGTACCGCATTTAATGCCGACTTTGACGGCGACCAAATGCCAGTCCATTTGCCGTTATCGGTTGAAGCTCAAGCAGAGTGCCGCTTCTTGTTACTCTCGCCAAACAACCTTTTAAAGCCTTCTGACGGTGCCCCTATAACCGTGCCTTCTCAAGATATGGTTTTAGGCATATACTACCTTACCATCACGAAAGATGGAGATATGGGCGAGGGCAAAGTATTTGCTGATGAAGATGAGGCTTTGCTGGCTTATGACAACGGCTTTATCACCCTTCACGCTAAAATCAAGGTGCGTCGCCTAGGTTATATTGTAGAGACAACGGCAGGCCGCATCGTCTTTAACCGTGCCATCCCTCAAACTTTAGGTTTTGTAGATAGAACAAACCTTGAGAACACGGGCAAATATGAGATTGACTTTACATGTGATAAAAAAGCCTTACAAAAAATCATCGACCGCTGCATCAGCCGTTTAGGCTTTACCGATACATCGGTGGTGCTTGATAGCATAAAAGATTTAGGCTTTAAATACTCTACCCGTGGGGCTTTAACGGTTTCTGTTTCTGATATGGAGATACCTGAAGCCAAGCCCGCCATCATCGCCGAGGCCGAAAAGGACGTTGAAAACGTAACCAAAATGTTCCGCCGTGGTTTAATGACGGATGAAGAGCGTTACAATAGAGTTATCGCCATTTGGAACCAAGCCAACGACGTAATAGCTGATGAGCTTATTAAAAACCTTGGTGAGTTTAACAACATTCAAATGATGGCTACATCTGGTGCTAGAGGCTCTAAAGCCCAGATAAAGCAGCTTGCAGGTATGCGTGGCCTTATGGCATCCCCCTCGGGCAAGATTATTGAGTTACCTATCAAATCCAACTTCCGTGAGGGCTTATCGGTTTTAGAATATTTCTTATCTGCCCACGGTGCTAGAAAAACCCTGTCAGATACAGCTTTAAAAACAGCTGACTCGGGCTACCTTACCCGCCGCCTAGTTGACGTTTCACAAGACATCATCATCCGTGATGTAGACTGTGTAGGAGATAGCCAAGACAAGCCAGGCATGTGGATATCCGCCTTCTTAGACAAGGCTATGAGCCAAGGTGATGCTAAAGAGGTTATAGTGCCTCTTCGTGATAGATTGATGGGTCGCTACAATGTGCATCAAATCACCCACCCCGAAACAGGTGAGGTGCTTGCAGAAGCTGACACAATGTTCACCGAAGATATGGCAGATGCCGTGCAAAACGCTGGTATTGAAGAGGTCTTCATCCGCACCACCCTCACCTGCCGCTCTAAAATAGGCCTTTGCTCTAAGTGTTATGGTGCTAACATGGCATCTGGTCGCATTGTGCGTGCTGGTGAAGCTGTTGGTATTATAGCGGCACAGTCTATCGGTGAGCCTGGTACACAGCTTACTATGCGTAACTTCCACACAGGTGGTATCGCATCGTCGGTAGATATTACCCAAGGTCTACCTCGTGTTGAAGAGCTTTTTGAAGCAAGAAAGCCAAAAGGCCTTGCTATTATAGCTGATTTTGACGGTGTTGTAACTATCTCTGACACTAAAAAGAAGCGTGAGGTTATCCTAACCGACCCACAAACAGGCGAGACGAAAGAATACCTTGTGCCATATGGCTCCAGCATTTGCATACACCACGGTGAGCATGTGGAAGCAGGCGATGAGATAACCGAAGGCTCCGTCTACCCTCACGACATCCTTAAAATCAAGGGCATACGTGGCGTGCAAGACTATATCTTAGGCGAGGTGCAAAGGGTATATCGCTTGCAAGGTGTTGACATTAACGACAAGCATATTGAGGTTATAGTCCGCCAGATGCTTAAACGTGTGCGTATTGAGGAAAATGGCGATTCTAACTTCCTGCCAGGATCTTTAATCGACTGGTTAGACTTTGAAGAAGAAAATGCACGCTTAGAGCGTGAAGGCCTTGAGCCTGCCATTGGCCAGCGTGTGCTTTTAGGTATCACCAAAGCCTCTCTTGCAACCGACTCCTTCCTCTCTGCCGCCTCCTTCCAAGAGACTACGAGAGTTTTAACCGAAGCCGCCATCAAAGGTAAGGTTGACCCTCTTATCGGTCTAAAGGAAAACGTTATCATCGGCAAGCTCATCCCAGCGGGCACAGGCATGAAAATGTACCGCAACATCGACGTTGTAGGTAGCTCAGCCGAAAATGATATAGAAATACCAACTATAGAGTACACCGAATATGACACAGAAGAGCTTGAAGCAGTAGAATAAACAAAACACCCTAGAAGCAATATGTTTCTAGGGTGTTTTGTTTAATTCAAAAACTCGATGAAACGCTTTTTATCCTCTTCACTCAACTTCCCGATAGGCATTTTATTCTTAATGAAAAGCTTTGGCAAGTTGATTAGTGTGCCAGAATCTACATATGATAGTCTATCAAGGCCAGCTTTATCCCAATCCTCAATTTTAAAATACTTTGAGCGTATAGGCTCGCTTTTAGATTCAAACTGCGTGGTGATTTGATACACTCCCACTTCCATATTATCAACCACATACACTAAAGCTGGACGCTTTTTGCCGCCATCAGCCCATGTAAGGTGTACAATAAACAGCTCAAAGGGCTTCACTAACCATTCACCGCCCAATCATATAAATCAGGATGCTTTTCTTTGTCGATAACAACATTGCCGTTCTCATCTACTTCTAGCCTAATCCTTCTAGGGTTGCTTTTCTCTAACGCAGCTATCAATTGCTCGTCAAGTGTAGGTTCTACCTTGGGAGTAAAAGGCAAGCCTCTCTCCGCTATTATCCTACGATAATACATATCAATGGCTGTCGTGTGATCAAGCCCCATACTTTCTAGCATTTGTGCCACTTTTTCTTTTACATTTTTATCAATTTTGATATTGAGCGTGGTTTTTGTTGCTGTGGATTTTGTAGTTGCAGTAGACATTTTCATCACCTCATAATTAATATTATTATCATAATAGCACTTTTTCATCCCATTGTCAACACATTAAGCTTATTTTGGGATGAATTTTAATGTCTCAAAAATTTTTTAATTTTTTTAAAAATATACATTGACAGATGAGGTATGTTGTGATATAGTATACATATCAGCAAGAAGTATATAAAATACTATTCGTCATCCTGAATCAAGCTGAGGATGAAAACGTAAATAGCATATCGAAAGGAGGGGGGCTATGTCTATAGCATCAGACCTCATTAGAGGCCACACAGACACCATCATCTTAGCATGTTTGATGGATGAAGATAACTATGGCTATGAGATAAACAAATCCATCTTACAAAAAACCGATGGAAGATACGAGCTTAAAGAGGCGACACTTTATACCGCCTTTAGGCGGCTAGAGCAGGCTGGACACATTTCATCCTACTGGGGCAATGAAATGACTGGAGCTCGAAGAAGATATTATAGCATCACCAACTCTGGCAGCGAAGCTTATCGAACATTGCTTAGCGAGTGGAAAAATGCCAAAGAAATGATTGAAGAATTGATTAAAGTGAAGGAGAATGAATAATGGAAGACAAATTACACAGATACATCGAATCTATTTTTGAAGACACAACACCAACAAAAAAGGCAACGGAGCTTAAAGAAGAAATGTTGCTAAACCTGCAAGACAAATATAGAGGCCTTATAGAAGAGGGCAAATCACCCGAGGCGGCCTTTAACATAGCCGTTGCAAGCATAGGTGATGTAAGGGTGTTGCTAAGGCAGCTAGAAGAAGACTCTCACCTGCAACCAGATGCCCAAAGGCTTGAAAAAGCCCGCAGAAAATCCGCAATGCTAACGTCTATCGCTATTATGATGTACATCTTAGCGGCCTTGCCTGTTATCATTTTTGAGACTATAGGCAACGGCAATTCTGAAGCTGGCATACCTATACTTATCATCATGGTAGCAGCCGCAACTGGTCTTTTAATCTACAACAACATGACAAAGCCAAGAATGTTGCATAAAGAAGAAGCAAAAATAGCCGAAATAAAAGACAAAGATGAGGAAAATGAATATTACCCAGCCAACCCTGAGGGCAGAAAAATGCGTGCGTCAATATCTACTGCTCTTTGGTCCCTCATTACTGTAACATACTTTCTCGTAAGCTTTACTACAAATATGTGGCATATATCTTGGGTTATCTTTATAGCGGGTGGCCTTATAGAGTCTCTTATCAACATCTTTTTCGCAGCCAAAAACAAAGGGGAATAAAAAATGAGCAGAACAAAACTTATTACAATTATATGTTGGTCCGTCAGTGCTTTGGCACTTTTAGGGCTTATTATATGGGTGCTTGTGGGCAATATGTTTACTTTTAGCTTCGGCTTTAACACAGGCCCTTTTACACCCGCCACCACCCAAAGCGTCAACACTCAAAACATCCACACCATAGACATAGACTGGACAGCAGGTGCCATATACGTTAGAAGGCACCAGGGTAATGAAATCATCGTAACGGAGCTTACCCAAAGAGAGCTTAGAGATAGAGAAGAAATGTATGTATCAACCAGCGGCGGCGTGCTAAGCATAAGGTACACCCAGCGTGGCGGCATAAACATAGGCATAAACAACCTATCAAAGCGGCTTGAGGTGCTTGTGCCCTACTCTATGGCGGGTGATTTTCAAGGCTTTCGTATAAATAACACATCAGGTCGTGTTATCATTAGCGATATTGGTGCTGATAACTTTAGCATTAGAACAAACAGCGGGAGGATAGAGCTTCACAACATCACCGCTACCACCTTCTCCGCTACCACTACTTCAGGCAGGGTTGAGGTGTTCAACATATATGCAGAAGACATCTCCACCCGCACCAATAGCGGCAGAATAGAGATGCGTGATATAATATCAAACCAGCTATCCGCCACCACAACTTCAGGTCGTATTGAGCTTTTCACAGTAGAGGCAGAAGACATTAACCTTCGCACCAACTCTGGCATGATTAGGGCTTCAGACACAGATGCAGGCTCTATCACCACCCAAACATCCTCAGGCAGGCATGAGCTTTTTGGCAGCTTTGGCTACGTTAACGCCCGCAGTAACAGCGGTAGGTTAGAGATTGTAAGCGATATTGTGCCAAGCCACATCACAGCCCGTGCCACTTCAGGCAGAATAGACGTTACGGTGCCAAACCAAGAGCCTATAGCTGTGCAATACTCCACATCATCAGGTCGCTTTTCAAGCGAAATACCCACCATCGCCCACAGCGGGGCAAATGCACAATTTAACCTATCTACAAGCAGCGGTAGAATAAGCATTTTTCAGCGTTAATTTTTCGCCATCCCAAACCATAATCGGGGTGGCGATTTTGTAAAGGCTTTAGAAGGAGTATGTAATAATGAACAAAATCATACAGTCAATGAGAATACACGCATGGTCGCTTGCCTTTGCTATATGGCTTGTAGCGACTGGCTTGTTTATATCGCCTTTGTTAAGCGAGGCATTAGGTATAGAGGGGTATTATAGCTCTATTTTGTTGATGGTGCTGCTCTACATCCCCTTTTGCATAGCTTATCCGCTAGTTAATGAAAAAACACCTATCAAACCCTATCGATTTAAATTATCATCAAAGCAAGATTTTGTGTGGGCGATGGTGATAGGCGTGGCCATATCGGTGGTAGGCATATTTATCTTCTTAACGCCTTGGTCTTCTTTAGACATTATCGATAATAGGATTGTTCCATATCCACTTTGGGTGCTTTTCTTAGGCACGGGCTTGTTTATATCTATTGTAGATGAGTTATTTTTGCGGGATGCACTTCATAGCGACTATAGAGGGCAAGGTGTGTCTATAGGGCATGCAGCCGCCGCTATAGCTATAATCTCTACAATACCCCACAGCGGAGGACCTCTCCTAAACCTACTCTTCATGATCGGGTTGCGTTTTATGTGGGTGTTCACTATTCACTTTACCAAGTCTATTTTACCTGCCATTTTGCAACACATCATCATCAATGTGGCTATTATCGTGTTTTTCTCTCAAGTATTTTCTTTTGAGAATATGAATGTGCTTCGTATCATCTTTGGCGTGTTGTCGGCATTTGCCGTTGTAGCTATATACCTTGGATTAAAAAGCATGAAGGCAAACCATGCTAAAGACCACCCTGAGGATTTGATTGAAACTCCAAAAAAATCTTTCTGGCAAGTTTTTAATTGGCTGTTTTGGGTGTTTGTAGCCTTGTTGATATTTATGCAGTTTATATTTTAAGCTAGAAAGGACGACACAGTCATGCTAAAGAAAATCTCAACATTAGCTTTTGTACTAATTTTATTACTAGCTTTCGCCATGCCCATATATGCCATGCCAAACGACCAAAGAGACGCCATCCAACAATTTGTAAATGACGCCCAGCGTCTATCAAGGTCGCCTGGCATGTCGGTTGCGGTAGTAGTTGATGGAGAGGTACATTTCTTCTCATCAGGGATAGCTAGCCGTGAAACAGGCATAGAGGCAGGTGAAAACACTCTATTTGAGCTTGCCTCCGTCTCTAAAGCCTTCACCGCCTTGGGGCTTTTATATTTGGAGGAGATGGGGTTGTTGTCTCTTTCAGACTCCATTGCAGACCATCTCCCTTGGCTAACATTTACATATAATGGCCAGCCCGTTAATATGCAAGATGTAAGGTTGTATCATTTTATGCACCACACAGTAGGCATCACCCAACGCCACCCTAACCGCATCCAAAATAGAGAAGAGCCTGATACCCTACAAAACACCGTAGAGGCCTTAGTTGGGGCTGAGTTAGAGTTTTTACCAGGCACTAGAATGTCTTATGGCACAAAAAACTATAATGTGTTAGGGCTGGTGATGGAGGTTGTAGCAGGGCAAAGCTATGAAAGCTTCATGGAGGAGCGTATATTTGCACCGCTAGGGCTTACCCAAACATTTGCAAATAGAGACAATGCAATAGCCACGGGTCGCCTCGCCACAGGCTATACAACAACCTTTAACCTTTTCACAATCCAGCGAGACTCTTTTGAAGCTAGAGGGAGCGTCCCCACGGGTTATATCATTTCATCAACCAGCGACATGGCACGTTGGATGGGCATCCAAATGGGGCTTGTGAATGATGTACCTGAGATATTTAACACAATCATCCCCCGCTCTCATCAGATGGGCATGGCTGTAGCAAGGGAGGATGGAAGCTTTTATGCAGCAGGTTGGTTTGTAAATGAAGATGCTAGCTTCATCAATCATGCAGGAGGCAACCCAGGTGGCTTTGCAACAAATGTCTTTCTCTACCCAAATGAGGTCATCGGCATCACCATGCTTTCTAACGGCATAGGCACAAATGGCAATATGTTGCACAATATTAAGGATATTTTGGATGGCAACCTGCAACAATCATACACCCTAAGTCTCACCCAATTATTGGACATTATGACCACAATCATAACCGTTGTCGGGGTTTTATTGGCTGGCATATTTATAATCTTGGGATTAAAGAGGAGAAAACAAGGCCTTAAGCATCCCTTGTCGAGAAAGAGAGTTGCTCTTATATCGCTTTGGGCAATAATCACCCTTGCTGTATCCATTATGTCCTTTATGTTCCCAAGATTCATTTTTGTTCATGGTTGGATATTAACTTTAAGACAAACGCCATTATATAGCTTTTTAACGGCATTTATTGCATTGGCAATTTCAACCGCAAGCATCACTTGGTTTGTGCTTTCTTCCACAACAAAAAAGAGCGATACAAAATAGTCGCTCTTTTTTGTTGTTATTTATCATCATGTATCATTTTGCCTCTTATGGCTTTTTATAACACTTTGTCAGCTTAACAAAACCCTCAAAATCTAAAACTTCACCACGTATGGTGGGGCTAAAGCCAGCCTCCTCCAAAAGCTTTGCGGCATCTTCTTTAGACAGCCCCAGCTCTCCACATTGGGCAAGGTTGTTTTGAAAAGTTTTTCGCCTATTAGTAAAAGCCGCCCTCACAAGGGGGAAAAATATGGAGCCATCAACATCATAACGAGGGTTAACGTCTATTTTGATAACGGCGGAGGACACGTCGGGGCGGGGGTGAAAGCAATTAGGCGGCACATTTGCAACAAGCTGACAAGTGCCATAATATGCAAGGGTTAAAGAGGGCAAGCCATAAGCCTTTGTGCCTGGCTTGGCCAAAAACCTATCTGCCACCTCTTTTTGCACCATCACCACCATAGAGGCAACTGGCAAGGCCTCCTCCAGCACCTTGAAAATTATAGGCGACGTTATATAGTAGGGCAAGTTTGCCGCCATTTTGACGTTTTTGGCGTCTCCTATAATGGCTTTTAAATCCGTCTTTAAAATGTCTTGATTAACAATCTCGATATTATCATAAGGTAAATTTTCTTGAAGGATTTTTACCATGTCTTTGTCTATCTCTATAGCTACAACTTTTTTGGCTTTAGCAGCAAGCTCTCTAGTAAGCACACCAAGACCAGGGCCCACCTCTATCACCACATCATCAGGGGATATATCAGCCGCAGCCACTATTTTTGAAAGCACATGAGCATCTGTTAAAAAATTCTGCCCAAAGTGCTTTTTTGCGTATATGTCGTTGTCAGCAAGGAGCTGCCTTATATATGTTTTTGATGAAAGTTGGTTACACATGCTAAATACCTGCCTCTAGCAAATCTGCCATTGTATATAAGCCCGCCTTTT
>Ga0123355_10006027_pt1 | contig 17863 bp, 17 predicted proteins | sample TergutEmb28metaG_3_FD_89872 | JGI IMG/M metagenome (GOLD analysis project Ga0123355, IMG submission 89872) | Embiratermes neotenicus P1 segment gut microbial communities from Petit-Saut dam, French Guiana - Emb289 P1 | ecosystem: Host-associated > Arthropoda: Insects > Digestive system > Gut ... | reverse complement strand
GGCGTAAACGCCAACAGTGCGCTTTTAGTGGGGGTCTCGCCGACGGATTTCGGGTCGGCGCACCCCCTGGCGGGCATTGATTTCCAGCGGGAGATCGAACGGCGGGCCTATGCCTTGTCGGGACAGTATTTGGCCCCCGCCGTCACCGTGGGTGAGTTTCTGACGGGAGAATCTCGGAAGTTTTCCACAACGCAACCGAGCTATCAACCGGGGATCGTCCGCGCCCTGCCGGATCAGTATTTGCCGCCTTTTGTGTGCGACGCCCTCCGGGCGGGGCTCACGGCTCTGGGGAGGAAATTTCAGGGCTTTGATCACCTGGATGCAATACTCACAGGGCCGGAGACCAGGAGTTCCAGTCCCGTGCGGATTTTGCGGGACGAGACGGGGTGCAGCGTCAATCTGCCCGGCCTCTATCCGGCCGGTGAGGGGGCGGGCTACGCCGGGGGGATCGTCTCCGCCGCCGTGGACGGGATCAAGACGGCGGAGCAAGTATTGCTATCGGAATAGAACGGTCATCCATCGGATGATCCAGTTCCACATGTTGGGGAACTCTTCTCGGATTGCCGCGCGGACCTGGTTGGCGTCAATCTCTGAGAAGTTGTATCCGGGAGGCGTGGTAATAAACGTCCGCACGCCCTCGGCAATGCGCCCGACGGCGATGTGGCCGTAGGCGTGGTCACCGATGGCAATGTGAGACGCCACGGCCAGCGCCCCGGTTGAGAACATGCCGATGGCAACGGCGCCCAGGGCGAATATGCCGATTGCAACCGCGCCGATGGCAAATGTGCCCACGGAAATGGTTCCCACGGCCAGGAGAAGGCCGAGAGAGAGGAGCCCTGTGCTGACTAGCCCCGCGCTCAATAGGCCGATAGACACGAGCCCCGCCGACAAGAGGCCGATGGCCACGATGCCCCGCGCCATATTTCCGATGGCCACAACACCTTTTGCCCGTTTTGCGCCCCATCCGATATTGATGTGTACAAGGGGCAGGCCGAACGCCGTCCGCTTGCTCTTGTATTCATAGGACCTTCGCCAAGATCCACAGGGGACGGCGTTGCAGCCTCCGTGCTGCGGCTCGCTGCGTCTCAAGGGCTCATCGTCTTTGACCAGACTGTCCAGGGTGACGCCAAAGATATTGCTGATGGCGATCAGCTTGTCCGTCTCCGGATACGTCTGTCCGCTCTCCCATTTTGAGACCGCCTGCCGGGAGACGTCAAGCATCTCGGCCAGCATCTCCTGTGACAGCCCCTTTTCTCTGCGGAGCATTTGTAACTTTTCATAAAACTTCATTTAGTATCCTTTCTTTTTTCCGTATTTGAATTATGGCACAATTATTACACTATATCTTTGCGCCAGAGGCTACCAACGTGCATTTGCACTTTGTCAACTACAGGTTGCATTCTCGTATTTTCCCGCCGCAGACGGAGAAATACAGTGCAATACTACCACATACCTGTAGCAGATTGCAAAGGCTTGTCCTGCCTGTGGAACGTACGGGATAATTTATATTTTTATTTTGAACAGGACATATAGCTGTCATGTTTTGTATGATATGATTACTTTAATAAAAAATGAAGGAGCGAAACGAAATGCTAAACTTTCCGTCAATTCGTTTTCCGGGTAATTGTGATGAGGCCATTACCTACTACAAAGAGGTACTTGGAGCAGAAGTAAAAGAGATCGCTTATAACGGGAGCGACTCAGCAGACCCTAATATGGACAAATCTTTACCGCCAAACTTTGTGACATATTCGGAGATACTGCTCTTCGGTACGCCTGTAATGATGACGGATGGGGCTGAAAAGAAAATGTCCTGCGACAACTTTTCATTTACCCTTTCTCTCAATACGGAAGAAGAGGTGACTTCTGTTTTCAATAAACTTGCAGACGGCGGTGAAATTGTTGAAGCGCTCTCAACTGAGTTTTGCGGTTATCTGATGGGTTGTGTGGATGACCGTTTCGGTATTTCATGGACTGTTTCAATTTATTTTGAGTAACTTGCGAATGCTATAGTCGATTGACTATAGGATAAGCACTGGCCCCAGCAAGGCGCAAAGCCGCCTCATAACGTAATAAGCCAGACTGTATTCAGTGAAAAGGCTTGAAAGATGAAACTTTCATTTTTCAAGTCTTTTTTGCAATTTGTCCTTGGCAAATCGCTCCGAAACGTTGTGGGATTGTGTAATTTCTGATATGATACAGCCCAGGAGGTAGCGGCATGAATAATTTTGTATTTCAAAATCCGACAAAGATTATCTTTGGAAAGGACACCCATCTGGAAGTGGGCAAGGAGATCAAGCCATATGCGGACAAGATCTTATTTGTCCGGCTGGCCAAGGCATCTATGGAGCGGATTGGGATCTATGACAGTATTATAAAATCCTTAGAAGAACACGGGATCGAATATATCGAACTAGACGGCATCCAGCCGAACCCGCGGCTCTCCAAAGTGCGGGAGGGGGCGGAGATCTGTAAGCGGGAGAATATTTCGTTTATCCTAGCCGTGGGCGGCGGCAGTGTGGTGGATACGGCGAAAGCCATTGCGGCTGCGGCCTGTATGGACAACGACTACTGGGACATTGTCGAGGGAAAAGTTAAGCACGAAAAATCCATCCCCCTGGGAACGATCATCACCTATCCGGCCACGGGGACGGAGATGAACGGGAGTTGTGTTATCACCCGGGACGAGGATTTGGCAAAGCGGGGATTTATCCTAGCCAATCCCACATTTAGTATTCTAAACCCGGAGATTGCAAAAAGCCTGCCGAAGAACCGAATCGCCCAGGGGGTGGTGGATATCTTCGCCCACGCCGTGGAGCGGTATTTCACAAACGTGTCCAGCGTCGACCTGACAGATCGGATGCTGGAGGGGACCATGAAGACCGTGATCCGGTTTGGGTCGAAATGGTATCATGACGGGTACGACTATGACACGGTAGCCCAAGTCATGTGGTCGGCGACGATTGCCCACAATTTCTCCCTGTGCGTGGGCAGAGTGAACGATTTTGCCTCCCACCAGATCGGCCACGAATTGAGCGGGGAGTATGATCTCTCCCACGGGGAGTCCCTGTCGGTGATTATGCCGTCATGGATGCGGTACGTGCGGCACCACGATCCGGCGCGGATGGCCCAGTTCTTTGTGAATACATTTCATATAGAGAACAATTTCTTTGACCCGCAAGATACCATCACCCGGGGGATTTGTGCCATGGAGGCTTTCTTCCAGAGCCTTGACATGCCCATCCGCATTTCACAGACAGATATTGCGGACTGTGATATTCAAAAATTGGCCAACCGGGCCACACAGAACGGGAAAATCACAAGGGGGAATTTTGTTGTCCTCCAGACGGAAGATCTCGTCCGAATCTATGAGAACGCAATGTAGAAAATATGCAAAGCCCCTTGCAGCTGATAGAGGTTGTAAGGGGCTATGATTTTGCTGTAAGAGATGTTGTCATTTTTAGAATTGACAGATCAAGGCGTGTCCTGTAAAGTAGGGGGCGTGTGCAACAAGAAAAAGGACGGCGGATCACATGCTTGTAATCAGTTTTGACGGCGTTGGAGACTGGGAGTTTGAGCAGATGGCAAACGACCCGGTGACGTATCCGAATATTGCGAGATTTAAAGCCCAAAGCCTCTATCGGGGCGATGTGAAGACCATTTTTGTATCCAACACCTATCCCATCCACGCATCCATATCCACAGGAAAATTGCCGAAAGAACATGGGATTATTTCTAATCTCACCGGGCCGAAGCGTGCCCGCAGATGGGCCCAGGCGGCAGAGGCGTTTCGATCTGAGACCGTTTGGGAGGCCGCCGCCAAGCGAGGCCTGTATACGGCGGCGATTTTATGGCCCACCACCTGCGGGGCGAAACAGATCTGGTGGAACTTTCCGGAGGTACACACCCACGGGAACGAGTATCAGTTTGTGGAGCATATGCGCCACGGCAGTGTATGGTTCCAGATCAGAGCCCTGCTGGTTCACGGCCTAAAACTCTGGGACGCCACCGCAGTTGCCCTTGACCGATTTACCACGGCGATTACCTGTGATTTGCTCCGCAAGAAGCGGCCGGATTTGACCCTGCTCCACCTGCTGGCCTATGATTTGATCAGCCACAAAGTAGGCAGCAAGGCGAAAGCCTTGGATAAGGCGAGAAAATCTCTGGATGACAGTCTGGGTAAACTTTTAGACGCCGCCGGAGAGCGCCCTGTGCTCGTCTTTGCCGATCACGCCCATCTGGATGTCCAAGAGGCGGTCAATTTGGAGAAACTGTTCGACACAGAACTGTTTGAGCAGTGCGGCGGATGTGCATTTTTTGAACAGCCGATTGAAGATATCGAAAATTATCCCTGGTTCAGGCGGTTTTTGACAGAGCGGGAGATGGACGAGAGCGGATACAAAGACAAGGCGGCCTACGGGATCGCCGCAAAGCTGGGATATTGTTTTGCAGAGAAGAAACAGGGTTCTAACCACGGGTACCCCACTGACTACGAGAACTACAGAGTGTTTTACGCATTAGGCGGCAAACACGTGCCGCCGGAATGGCCGACAGAACCGGTCTTTGGAGATGTGCGGGACATCACGGCGGTCATAGGTAGCGAGTTGGAGCTTAATTTGCAATAGGGGAGATTCCAAAAGGCGCATCAAATGCAGTACACAGATTATGCAAAAAAGGCGGAGTTGGATGTTTAGGAGATTGAGCAAGCAAGAAAAAGCTTGGGTGTTGTATGACTTGGCGGAGTCGCCGTACACCATAACGGTAATGGCGACGATTATGGGCATGTATTTCTTAACATCTGCCGAAGCGGCCATCGGGGATATTGTTGTCGCCAATGCCTATTGGAGCTTCGGAACGGCGGCGGCAATTGTGTTTATCGGTTTATTGGCACCGATTATCGGAACGCTTACGGGGTACATAGGGAAGAAAAAGTTGGTGTTTAACCTGTTTGTCGGGCTGGGCGTTTTGGCCACGGCGGGGATTGCGTTTGTACCGGAGCACATGTGGTTTGGCCTGTTGTTTATGTATATTCTATCCCTCATCGGATATTCAGGTGCCAATAAGGTGTATAACGCATTTTTGGTGGATGTCTCTCCCAATGAGCGGATGAATCGTGTTTCAACCTTTGCCTTTGGCGTGGGATATCTGGGCTGTGTGCCGCCTTTTCTCGTCAGCATTGCGCCGATTCTGCTCATACAACTGGACCTCATTTCCATGTCCATGGTCACGGCGTATCGCATTGCCTTTTTGATCACTGCCGTGTGGTGGATTGTGCTTACGATTCCCATGTTTCGCCACGTCAACCAAAAATATGGGACAGCAGTGGAACCCCAGTATGTACGCAAAAGTTTTGTGAGCGTGTGGCGTACATTCAGGGAAATCTGCAAACATAAACCGGTTCTGCTGTTTCTCCTGGCATTTTTTCTCTATAGCGACGGATTAAACTCCATTGTCAGTCTGGCGACGGCCTTTGGTGTGACGATTGGGATCGGACAGGTTGACCTCTTGCTTGTGCTTTTGGTGATGCAGCTTGTGGCGGGTCCGTGTGCGATTATATATGGACGAATGGCGGATAAATTCGGCACAAAAAAGACGATTTATTTTGGCATCGGGACGTATGTCGTGGTCTGCCTCATTGCGCTTTTGATGAATCCCGCACGGGATGTTCGCTTTTTAACAGGTCTGTTCTGGGGACTTGCTATGCTGATCGGCACGGCACAAGGCGGTATTCAGGCGTTGAGCCGCGCATATTTCAGCAAAGTTGTTCCGAAAGAAAAATCAAATGAATTTTTCGGTTTTTATAATGTCTTTGGGCGCCTCGCCTCTATTATTGGAACTACCTTATTCGGGGTGATTTCCCTGTGGACGGGACAACCGCACTTTGGCATTGCAGGCATTGCGATATTGTTCATTTTAGCGGCGATTATTTTCAAATTTGTACCGGACGACAAAGAGATTTCTTGGACTGAAAAAACTTGAACTTCTTTTCAAGGGAGTTGACTATATGATAAAAGAGGTGGGGCCAGATGTTTAAGTGGTTGAGCAGACAAGAAAAGGCTTGGGTGCTGTACGATCTGGCGGAATCGCCGTACACCATAACGGTGTTGGCGACGATTATGGGCATGTATTTCTTAACATCTGCCGAGGCGGCGATTGGGGACATTGTTGTCGCCAATGCCTATTGGGGGTTTGGAACTGCGGCCGCGACACTATCGATCGGTTTATTGGCACCGATTATCGGAACGTTGACGGGGTACATCGGAAAGAAAAAACTGGTGTTTAACCTGTTTGTCGGGTTGGGCATTTTGGCTACGGCAGGGATTGCGCTTGTGCCGGAACACATGTGGCTTGCCCTGCTCCTGATGTATATTTTATCATTTATAGGGTATTCCGGCGCCAACAAGGTGTACAACGCATTTTTGGTGGACGTCTCTCCCAACGAGCGGATGAACCGTGTTTCAACCTTTGGCTTTGGCGTGGGGTATCTCGGCTGTGTTCCACCTTTTCTTATCAGTATTGCGCCGATTCTTCTCATACAGCTGGAGCTCATTTCTATGCCCATGGTGACGGCGTATCGCATTGCCTTTTTGATTACTGCCGCGTGGTGGATTGTGTTTACGATTCCCATGTTTCGCCACGTCAACCAAAAATATGGGGCGCCGGTGGAGCCCCAGTATGTACGCAAAAGCTTCGTGAGCGTATGGCTTACGCTCAAAGAAATCTGCAAACATAAATCGGTTCTGTTGTTTCTCCTTGCATTTTTCCTCTACAGTGATGGGCTGGGCTCCATTATCAGCCTGGCGACGGCCTATGGTATGACCATTGGAATTGGACAGGTTGACCTCTTGCTGGTGCTTTTGGTGACACAACTTGTGGCGGGCCCATGTGCCATTGCATACGGGCGATTGGCGGATAGATTTGGCACAAAAACTATGATTTATTTTGCTATAGGAACATATATTGTGGTTTGCCTCATTGCGCTTTTAATGAATCCCGCACGGGATATTCAATTTTTAACGAGACTTTTTTGGGCGCTTGCCATGTTGGTCGGTACGGCGCAAGGCGGCCTACAGGCATTGAGCCGTGCTTATTTTGGGAAAATTGTTCCAAAAGAAAAATCAAATGAATTTTTCGGCTTTTATAATATTTTTGGACGCCTCGCTATGGTGATTGGAACCACTTTATTTGGGGCCATTTCCCTATGGACGGGACAAGCGCACCTTGGAATTGCGGCAATTGCCATATTGTTTGTCTTAGCGGCGATTATTTTCAAATTTGTACCGGACGACAAAGAAATTTCTTGGGTTGACAAAACGTAATACGATGAAAGGGGTGCAGTAACAGTGAAGCGATTCTTCCAGGAATTCCGGGAATTCGCCCTCCGGGGCAATGTGATGAGCTTGGCGGTAGGGATGCTCATCGGCATGGCGTTCCAGGCCGTGGTGACCTCGTTGACGGACAATATTATATCCCCGCTGATCGGCTTACTCATCGGGCAGAATTTTGACGCTTTGACGTGGAATGTGATGGGAGTCACCTTGGGATACGGTGCGTTTATCACGGCGGTGCTGAATTTTATCATCATGGCCTTTGTGGCGTTTTTGATCGTCCGGACTATGAACCGATTGCAGTCTGCAAAGGAGCAGGAAGTGGAGGCATCCCAGCGCCACTGTCCGTTTTGCCAGACCCAGTTGCACCCGGAGGCTGTCCGTTGTCCGGCGTGTACGTCGGAGATAGTGCAATGAAATAGGCAGAATCTTGATAAAAGAACCCTGATCTGAGGCGTATGCTCCAGATCAGGGTTTTCTGTACATGATAAGGCAAAGGATTACCCAATCCTCTCACCCCGCAGAAATACTGCACGGATAGACAAGTCCTCGTTCAGAAGCACAAGATCGGCATATTTCCCCGGCGTGATACTGCCCCGCTGATGGAAGAGGCCGAGAGCTTTTGCCGGGTTGACACTGGCGCACTTGACGGCGGTGGCCAGGGGGATGTCCATCTCTGTCACGGCGGTGCGCAGGCAGTCCATGAGATTCACCACGGAGCCCGCGATGGTGTTGTTCTCAGCAAGACAGGCCTGTCGGCCCCGGACCTGGACAGCCAGGCCGCCCAGATCGTAGATTCCGTCCGCCATGCCGGTTGCCGCCATGTTGTCACTGATGAAGATGATCCGGTCGTCGCCGAACATCCGCAGGGCCGCCCGGACTGCGCTGGGGTGGACGTGAACGCCGTCACAGATCAGTTCCGCACGGCAGTCCGGCGTATCCAGTGCGGCGCCGATGACGCCGGGGTCCCGGTGATGGAGGCCCGGCATAGCGTTGAAAAGATGAGTCACTTGCCGGGCGCCGTGGGCGAAGGCCGTCTGCGCCAATTCATAGTTTGCCTCCGTATGGGCCACAGAGCAAGCAATCTCCCCGCCGAGGGCGTCAATGAGCTCCAATGCGCCGTCCATCTCCGGGGCAATGGCCAGGAGTTTCACCATGTCCCACGCCTCGGCCTGTAGGCGTCGCACCAGCTCCGCGTCGGGGGGCTGGATATAGGCGGGGTTTTGCGCGCCGCACTTCTTCGGCGAGAGGAACGGCCCCTCCAGGTATATCCCCGCAAAGGCCGCGCCCTTTGGGTCGGCGTGGGCGGCGATTTGCCTGCAGGCGGCCGTCAGTTGATCCTCCGGGAGGGTCAGGAGGGTGGGACAGATGGCGGTGATCCCGTTTGCCGCCAGGTACCGGGCCATATCCCGGAGTCCTTGGGCGTCCGTGGCGGAGAAATCGTGGCCCACACAGCCGTGGATGTGGAGATCAATCAGGCCGGGGATGGCGTAGCACCCGGCGGCGTCGATCACGTCGCAATCCGGGGCGGTGTCGGCGAAAAACTGCCCGGAGATGGGGATATCGCCGGGGGCAAATTTGCCGTTTTCTTGGAATACCTTTGCGTGTTTGATAAGCATATTGTTCAGCCCCTAAGAGATCGTATTTTTGCCAGGAGCGACGATTTCCGCTCTGGCGAAGTGTGCCGGCAAGTGGAAGTTGGGTTTTTCCACCGGGATGGGGTGATAGGCCCCGAAGTGCAGGATGGCGGGATCTTCTGCGATCTTGTAGAAGTTGCAGAAAAACGTGTCTTTTACTTTGAATTTGGGTAATCCAAGCCGCTCCAACAGGGGATCGGGGATCAATAGCTCTGCCGTCCAGCGGTCTGATTCGATAGCGGCTTTTGCGCCGGTCAGGGCATATTCTTCGTCGGTGATGAACTGGCGGCCCTGTCTGCCGGGACCGTATTTTGCGTACATGGCACCGTTGGCGTTGATTTCGAAATTTAAATACAGGCAATCGTTAGACGGCGGTGGGGTCTGCCGCAGATTTGGGTCGGGGAAGGCGAAAAAGGCCTCCATAGCGCTGTCCTTACAGACCATGTCTCTGTGGTTTTGGAACTCCCGTTTGGGGTCTTGTTCCATGCAGGTCATGCGCAGGAATAAGCCCCGGCCGTCGAGATAGGCCATCTGTCCGAAAGTCTCCGGCTGGCGTAGGGAATCCCATAAATAATGGTTGACCTGGAAGACGGGACAGTGATCCAATTTTTCTTTCGATTCTATAACATGAACTGGATAGGTCATAGGCGCCTCCTAGATGTAAAATAGACATAAAATAGAGGGCGGATGCTGCCTCATCCGCCCCCTGTGGGTCTGTGGTTCCGTGTCTATGCGGATGCCAGTATTATAGCATCTTTTGAATCTCGTCTGCAACAAATTGTACCTTGGTGCCGACGATTACTTGGACAGAGGTTTTGCTGGGACGAATCACACCGGCGACGCCTGCGGATTTGATCTTCTTCTCGTCCACTTGCAGATAGTCCTTGACCTCAACACGCAGACGGGTGGAGCAGTAGTCCACGGAAGTCACATTGTCTTTTCCGCCGAGGCCCTCTAAGATGATACCGGCGACTTCGGCGTAGTTCTCATTGGTGAGAACGACAGCTTTTTCCGCCTCCACATCTTGGTCATCTTCCCGGCCCGGGGTTTTGAGGTTGAACTTCTTGATGAGGAAGTTGAACAGGAAGAAATATAGGAAGAAGTAGAAGACACCAAAGAGAAGCAACCAACCCTGACCCATGGCGAAAGGTACCCTTGTGCTCAAGACGAAGTCAATGAGCCCGGCGCTGAAAGTGAAGCCCGCAAACCACTGGAATGTGGCGACAATAAACATGGATATGGCTGTCAAGACGGCGTGTACTAAGTACAAGAAAGGTGCTACGAACATGAAGGAGAACTCAACGGGCTCGGTAACGCCTGTGACGAAAGCGGTGAGGGCCGCTGCCGACATGAGCCCGTAGACGATTTTCTTGTTCTTATCTTTGGCGTTTCTATACATAGCCAAACATGCACCGGGCAGACCAAACATCATAATCGGGAAGAAACCAGCCATATACATGCCGGTGACCCCATACACGCCTGGGCCGTCTAGGCCGGCGGGATTCCAGAAGTTGCCCAAGTCGTTGATGCCAACGAGGTCAAACCAGAACACCGCATTGAGGGCGTGGTGCAGTCCGGTGGGGATGAGGAGACGGTTGAAGAAACCGTAGAGTGCGGCACCAAAAGCGCCTAAGCCAGCAATCCACTCGCCGAAGGTTACCAGGGCACCGAAGATGACAGGCCAGATGAACATGAGGATGAGGCCCAGCCCACTCATAACCGCGGCCGCTACGATAGGCACCATTCTTCTGCCGGAGAAGAAGGAGAGGGCTGCGGGCAGCTCTTTTTGATAGAGCCGATTGTAGAGGAAGGCGGCAAGACAACCAACCAGTATGCCGACGAAGGCGTTTTCAACTCTGCCAAAGGCTGCGGCTTCGATTACTGTAAGCTCTCGACCCCAGAGCCACTCTAGGTTTCCGGGGTCAAGAATGTTGGTTACGACCAGCCAACCAACTAGGCCAGCTAGAGCTGCGGCACCGTTGTTGTCTTTACTCAGACCAAAGGCGAGACCGACAGCAAACAGGACGGGAATATAATCCAAAATACCGCCACCGGCAAGGATTAGGAATGTGCCAATGGTGGCGAGGACACCTTCTCCGCCCCAATCTGGGCCGAGTATGGCATAGCCGATGCCGATCAAAAGACCACCGGCGGGCAGAGCGGCGACTGGCAGCATAAGTGCCCTACCCAGTCTTTGCAATGATTTCATCATAATAAAAACTTCCTCCTTCTTATAATTGCAAGATCTATTTTGTCTTACCGCCCCTGCTGGCAGCACAGAGCCGATAAGTGGTTCACAGATTTTCTGCCAAAAATGCTTCCAACCCCTTTGCGGCCTCTGCCTCGTCCAGGCCGTCAAAGGTCATGGTGAAGGTGTCCCCCGTCTTGAGGGCCAGCCCCATGACGCCCATGATCCGCTTGGCGTCCACCATTTTGGCGGGGGTGCCGATCTGTACGGCGCTTTGAAATTCGCCGGCCTTTTTGACCAGGTGGGCCGCCGGGCGGGCGTGGAGCCCCAGTTCGTCTTTGATCGTATGCTGAATCTCTACCATATATCACAGTACCTCCTTTTTTGGGGAGCGGACAAACCCACTGAAGATTTTCTTGTTTTCTCCCGCCGATCGCGGGGGAAACAAATTTAAATCAGTGTAATCAATCCATATCCCTGATCCGTTTTCTCATCTCCAGCACGAGGGCCGGGGCCACGGACAATTCATCAAACCCCATGTTGACCAACGCGGCGGTCATGGCGGGGTCGGCGGCCAGTTCGCCGCAGATGCCGGCCCAGATGCCGTTGTCGCTTGCGACGTTGGCGACGATTTGGAGCATTGCCAGCACCGCCGGGTGGTGGGGATCGTAGAACCGGTCCAGCTTATCATTCTGCCGATCAATGGCCAGGGTGTATTGGGTCAGATCGTTGGTGCCTACGCTGAAAAAATCTACCTCTTTCGCCAGGGCGTCTGCAATTAGAACGGCCGCCGGGGTCTCGATCATAATGCCCAGCTCCACGTCTGGGAGGGCAATCCCCTGGGCGGTCAATTCCTGCCGGACGGCCGCCGCCTGTTCTTTGCAGTGGAGGACTTCCCACAGAGAGGTGATCATGGGGAACATGATGGCAATATTGCCAAAGGCGGAGGCCCGGTAGATGGCCCGGAGCTGGGTGCGGAAAACCTCCGGCCGGTCAATACAGATCCGGATGCCCCGTAATCCCAGGGCGGGGTTTTCCTCTTGGTCTAGGCCGAAGTAGTCCACTTTTTTATCGGCCCCCAGATCCAGGGTGCGGATGATGACTTGCTTGCCGCCCATGGCCTCCGCCACTTGGCGGTAGACGGTGAACAATTCCTCTTCAGAGGGGAAATCTGCCCTGCCCAGATAGGAGAACTCACTGCGGAACAGGCCGATCCCCTGGGCGTCGTGCTCTAATACGGACTGGATATCCTGGACGCCGCCGATATTGGCGAACAGGCGTACGGCCTGGCCGCTTTTTGTGACCGTAGGCAGTCCCCGCAGGCTGTCCAGGGATTCTTGGCGGCGTTGGGCCTCTTGTTGCCGCTGGGTCATCTCTGCCCGGGTCGCCTGGTCGGGCTCCAGATAACAGAGGCCGGTTGCGCCGTCTACAATGATCTCTTTGCCGTCTATGGCGGGATCCAGAGGGATATCTGTCTGGATGAGGCAGGGGATGCCCATGGTCTGGGCCAGGATGGCCGTGTGGGAGTTGGCCGATCCCCGGCGGATGACAAAGGCGGCGATATGGGCCCGATCCAGTTGCAGGGTTTCGCTGGGGGTGAGATCCTCCGCCGCCACCACTGTGGGGCCGGTGAAAATATGGGTCTGCCGCCGATCCAACAGGACATTTGTCAATCGGTTGGAAATATCCAGCACATCAACGGAGCGGGCCCGCATATAGGGGTCATCCAGGGCGGCGAAAAAGTCAGAAAATTGCTTTCCGGCCTGTGATGCGGCGTAGGGGGCGGAGACGTGATCGGTCTGGAGCATCTGTTGGACGGCGTCGTTGAAGTCGCCGTCTTCCAGCATCAGGCGCTGGACGTCGATGATCATGGCCTGTTCCTCGCCCAGCTCTGCTGCGGTTTTTTCAAATAGCTGTTTTAATTGTGTATCGGCTTCGGCTTTTGCCGCCAGGAACCGTGTCCACTCCTGATCGGGGGTGCCGCTGGGGGCCTGTCGGATTGCCGTATCTGCTTTCTGCAAGAGATAGACATGGCCGAAGGCGATGCCGGGACAGACGCCTTTTCCTCGGTATGTGGTCATGGGCCACCTCACTTCTTCAAACGGATGATCTCGTCACCTTCTCTGACGGGGTTCCCCGGTTGGGGTTCAAACGCTGAAAAGGCGTCACTGTTGCAGATGACCACGGGGGTTACGGGGTCAAATCCGGCGGCGGCGATGGCCGCCAGGTCGAACTCCAGGAGCAAATCCCCCGGTTTGACGGCATCTCCCTCCCGGATGCGGGGGGTGTAGTGGGCGCCTTTGAGTTGGATGGTGTCCAGCCCCACGTGGATGAGAATCTCGGCGCCGTCGTCGGAGGTGAGGGTCACTGCGTGGCCGGTTTCAAATAGTTGGGTCACCCTGCCCTGTACCGGGGATACCACACGCCCCTCCGTTGGGCGGATGGCGACGCCGGGACCCAGCATCTCTTCCGAAAAGGTGGGGTCGCTTACCTCTTTGATGGAGATGAGCGCCCCCCGCATGGGGGCCAGGATGGAAATCCATTCCGACTTGTTTTTTCGTCTCCCGAACATCACTTCGATTCCCCCGTCTTTAATCTCACATGGCGGATGTGGATGGTGAGCCTGCTGATCTCTTCTTTTGACAGCGTGTACTGGTGGGTCTGCAGCGTTGCCGCCGCCACTGCTTTGGCGCACTGCATCTCTTTTGGATACTGTGCCGCCAGAACTTCAAAAAATCCGTCATCGCCGTATTCCGGCAGGGGTTCGCCCTGGATGATCCGCTGGGCCAGGTAGCGGAGGTGGGTGAAAAACCGCTCGCAGTGGTAGCTGCCTGTATCCATGACATACCCCGTCTCGTCTGTGACGGTGGCGAGGATTTGATCCATGAGCTTTGTGGCCCGGAAGGTCTCGCTGATGGAGATATCGTACTCTGCGTTCAAGATATGCATGGCGATGGATGCGGCCTCGTCCTCTGGCATGTGGATGCCAAACTGTTTCTGCATCAACCGCAGGGCGTATACGCCGATCTCAAATTCCTTGGGATAAAAACGGCGCACTTCCAATAGCAAAAGGTTCTGAAATTCCATCCCCTGCCTGTGCCGGGTGACCGCAAAGCTGATGTGATCCGCCAGAGTGAAATACGCGGCCTCGTTGAGGCGTTTATCCAGGTGGGTTTTCGCGTAGGTGAGGATCTCATCTGTGAGCGCAATATATTCCATAGGGAGAGAGGCAAACAGATCTTTCAGCCGGTCCATGTTGTTTTGGCTGCTCATGACAAATACTTTGTCGATCTTTTCGGCCGGGATTCTCGTGCCTGGATTGGCCTTGTATCCCAGGCCTTTGCCGATGACAACGACTTCTCTGCCGTTGTCGTCCAGAGCACTGACAATATTATTGTTGATTGGCTTAAATACTTCCATACGCCCCCCAAAAAACAAAAAACCAAACTCCATAACTGCGCAAAGCTACGCATTCATAAAATTTGGTTTTGCCTGCATTACCAGTTACAGCCCAAAGTTATTCACTTTTTGTTCACAATTTATATGTAGATTAAAACGCAAAACCAATCTGTTGTCAATAGCCTCGGCGCAAAAAGAATGGAAAATTCCAAACATTGGCGGATTTGCACATTCTGGCCCCTGTACATTTATTCAATATACCGAAAAAGGGACGGCGTGTGCAAGAGTAACGCATTGCAAGATCTCAAAATAAATAAGAGTGCACTCAAATTTTTGAAAAATACAGGGGAATCAAAAAATGAGCACACTCAAATGTTTTGCGATTTTTTCTGTTCTTCTCTGCGGCCGGTGGGGGAGAACGCTACTCAAGTGCTATAATCAGAACTTGGACAGGGCCGCCTGGTCTGCGATGACGATCAGATTGTCGTGGAGTTGCAGAATACTGGCGGGGACGGCGGGGGTGATGGGGCCTGTGAGGCTGCGGTGGAGGGCCTCGGCCTTCCCTGGGCCGGTCACTAAGAGCAGAGCCAGTTTGGCGTTTAGAATGGGCCGCATCCCCAGGGTGTAGGCCTGGGTGGGGACGTCTTCCCGGCGTGCGAAAAATCGCTGGTTGTCGTTGATTGTCCCGTCGGTCAGATCGACAATGTGGGTATCGGCGACGAAATGGTCACTGGGTTCGTTAAAGGCGATGTGGCCGTTGGATCCGATGCCCAAGACTTGTAAATCGATGGGGCCGAGATCGGAGACCAGTTGGTCGTATCGGGTGCAGGCATCTTGGGCGTCCAGATTTTTTCCGTCGGGCAGGTGGGCGTTCTCTGGGCGGATGTCAATGTGGTGGAACAGGTTGTGCCACATAAAGTAGTGGTAGCTGGCCGTATCGCCCGGCCCTAAGCCCACGTATTCGTCCAGGTTTATGCTCCGGCAGTGGGCGAAACTGATTTTGCCTTGCTGATATGCCGCCACCATATGTTGATAGGTACCCACGGGGGTGGATCCGGTGGCCAAACCCAGCACGGAATCCGGCTTTGAGCGAACCTGCTCCAGCAGGATCTCCGCCGCCCGTGCGCTCATCTCCTCATAGTTTGCAACAGGGATTATTTTCATCGTTCACACCTCTTTCATCGTATTGTTTGCGAAGCGATATAGTACGGTACTTATTATGCCATAAACAGAGCGTAATTTCTATGCACTGCACTCCAAAATACGCTATAAAAATTTGTGTGCGATTCTGTTTAATTTATCTATAAAGTATCGGCTATGACAACTTAATCGGCACAGGCGTTCCGACAGTCAGGCTATTTTCTGTAACGGCACAATCCAGGGCGGTTACCGTTACGCCTGCGCCCTCGGCGGCGATCAGCGCTTTTGCAAATTCCGGATGGGTTCTGGTGTTGGGGGTAAAATAGCGCACATTGCGCATTTGGATCACAAACACCACCTGGGCCTCGTATCCGGCTTGGACGCAGTGGATCAGCTCGTTTAAGTGTTTCACGCCCCGCTCTGTAGGGGCGTCGGGGAAGAGGGCTACGCCGTCTTCCTCCAATGTGACGCCTTTGATCTCGATGAAGATTTTGCGCGCCCCGGTCTCCACGTAGAAGTCAAATCGGCTGTTGCCGTATGCCGCCTCTGATTTGATGTGGGTAATGCCGTCTATAAACTGTCCGGACTGTAGGTGCTCCAGAAATACCTTGTTGGGCGCCTGGCTGTCCATATTGATGAGCCGAGGGCCTTTCCAGACGGCGATCAGGGAGTATTTCGTTTTCCTGGCCGGGTTGTCTGATTCCTGCAATACCACGCTTGCGCCGGGGAGGAGTAACTCTTTACATCGCCCGGTGTTTTTCACGTGGGCGAGAACTGGTTCGCCGCCGACCTCCACATGGGCAATGAATCGGTTGGGGCGGGAGAGAAATATACCGGGGTGCGTGTTGACGTAGACCATGGTGAGGGGATTCTCCTTTGGGGTGCAGAGGATTCGAAAGGGGGCATGTGCTTTTTAAAGCACATGCCCCCTGGTTACACGTTTATACGGTTACGACATAATCTTCACCGGCAAATTTGAGGTCGCCCGCTAATTCGCCGGATTTTGTCAATGCGAGATATTTGTCATAGTCTAGTTCTGTGCATTTGATTGTCTGCTCGCAGGCTTTGCATGCGGTGTCGAATAGGAATTCACCTTTGGCTGCGATGCGGTCAAATAAGTCTTTGATTAATTTTTCATCGTGGCTGTCAAAGCTGTAGGTTTTGACGACACCTTCGGAGTAGCATACCTTGAACTCCAGACTATACACTGTTTTGGCCGGTGTGGCCTTGGTCTGAATACAGAAATCCGTTGCATCCATTAAAGGTTCTGAGATCTTGTTTTTAAATCTGACTTTTGCGTTCATAACTTTGCCTCCTTAGATGATTATTGAAGATACGAGTATTCTACCATACGTAGGGAGATTTGGCTATACCATAAAATTGCGGGGCGTGACACACGCATTTGGCCCGGATATATGCCATTTTATTCTGCATTTTTAACACAGAGTACATTCAATAAAACCATAAGAATAAAATATTGAGCAAGCTCAAAAAGCGCCGATTTTTGCTTTTTTCAGAAAAACGAGGGATTTGGATAATGAAACAAACTGTGAACAATTAGGTAAAAATGCTACAAATATGTTAACTTATCGTGAAGTCAATTGACTATATTGCACTATGGTCCTATAATGACGCTAAGTTACAATGCATTATTATACCATTTTGTGCTCGTGTGTGATGTGAAAGGGGTGTGTCATCGTGAAAAACGCATGGAAAGTTCTTATCTTATTACTTGTACTCGTCTTACTCATCGGGCCGGCGACACTTCCCGCATTTGCGCGGGAGCCGCAATCGTGGGACGGCAATTACGAGGATTACCCGGATCTATATCCGGATCACACTGTCGTCGTCGGACAGAGCGGCGGCTTTAGTAGCCCCGTGGGTCAGTATACCACGGCGTATGGGGCGCTGCCTATTCCGGAGAATATTACCGGGAGTATGGCGGGCCTAGCACTGGGTGAGGTCTGGACGGGCCGCTATGTCACCTACGAACTCGCCATGGACAAGGACGGCTATGTCCTTATGTATGAGGCGGATGAGAGTGGGCAGATGCGACTCGTCGGCTACGAGAAAGACGGCATCTACTATGATTTGGATCGGGTCACCGTAGTAGCCGCATTAGACGCCGCAACGTGGGATCACGACTACAGCGGCTGGGTCACAGCGACCCT
>Ga0123355_10006026_pt1 | contig 17863 bp, 20 predicted proteins | sample TergutEmb28metaG_3_FD_89872 | JGI IMG/M metagenome (GOLD analysis project Ga0123355, IMG submission 89872) | Embiratermes neotenicus P1 segment gut microbial communities from Petit-Saut dam, French Guiana - Emb289 P1 | ecosystem: Host-associated > Arthropoda: Insects > Digestive system > Gut ... | reverse complement strand
GCTGTAAAAGGAATTGAGCTTTATGATATAAAGTTTGAGTTTGGGCGCGCGAATGGTGAGATTGTGTTGATAGATGAGATTTCCGGCGGGAATATGCGCGCGTTTAAGGATGGAAAGATTGTTTCGCCGCTTGAGCTTGTGGAATTGGTGCTGGGGGTGTAGATTGTGCAGGAGCGAGTTGAGCTAAGAGATATAGGGTTTGAGAATGTTGACAGTGTGCTCAATTTGGCTCCCTGCCAAAATCAAAAGCGATTTGTCGAGCAGGTGTCTAAAACGATGCACCTTAGATTTAGCCGGAGCGTAATATAATTCTTTCAAATAAAGGTGGTAAACAAATGCAAGACATCATCTCCTACATTACAGAAAAATATAACCCCGTTTGCATAATTCTTTACGGTTCATATGCGAACGCCACAAACAATTCCCTAAGCGATTTTGACTGCATGATAGTAACTGAAAACAAAACCATTGCTCACGATACATCCTTCGTGGGCGGTATCCAGCTTGATTTGTTTATCTACTCTCCAGATGAAATTGCATCCATTGACTGCATTCCTTTGTTTGACGCAAAAATAGTTAAGGATTCCAATGGTATTGCCGAAAGCCTGATTAATAAAGCAAAGTCATATATAAATGCCAACTCAATAAAACCCACAGAAAAGAAAGGGTCTTTGGTATCGTGGCTGAACAAAATGCTTGTACGTGCCAAGGGTGATGATGTTGAATCCATGTTTCGCCGCTGTTGGGCGCTAACAGAGAGCTTAGAAATTTATTTTATTTTACGCAACAGATTTTATTTCGGACCCAAAAAAGGGATAAGTTTCTTACAGCAGAATGATAAAAAAGGTTATGAGTTATTCGATGAAGTTTTAAAGAATATGAATTATGCTAACTTTGAAGCGTGGATAAACTATGTGCTGACGACTTATTCGGAATAGGTATTGCTTCACTAATTAACTCCTTTGCAGAAGGTGATAGTATTGAAATCAATTATAAGTGCTACGAATTTAACCAAAATATACATAATGGGCGAAGTCAAGGTCGAGGCGCTGAAGGGCGTTGATTTTGAGATATACGATGGTGAGTTTGTGGTCATACTTGGGCCGTCGGGCTCAGGCAAGAGTACTATGCTAAATATTATAGGAGGCATAGACCAGCCGACAGAAGGGACTATTTCCTATAAGGGAAAATGCCTTGCCAAAGCGAGCGAGAAAGAGCTAACGAGCTATAGGCGGGGAGCGGTTGGGTTTGTGTTCCAGTTTTATAACTTGATTCCGAACTTGACAGCTAAGGAGAATATTGAGCTGGCTGCAGAGCTGTCGAATGATCCTAAATCGCCTCAGGAGCTGCTTGAAAAAGTGGGGCTTTCGGAGCGCGCGCTTAATTTTCCCAGTCAAATGTCCGGCGGGGAGCAGCAGAGGGTAGCTACTGCGCGTGCGCTTTCTAAGAATCCGGATATATTGCTCTGTGACGAGCCTACGGGTGCTTTGGATATTAAAACAGGTATCCATGTGCTTAATGTGCTCAGGAGTTTTAACAGAGATTACGGTAAGACAGTTATAATAATAACCCATAACGCCGGTATAGGCGCTATGGCTGATAGGATTTTCCATATCAAAGATGGGCTTATTGATAAGATTGTGATTAATGAGGCTCCGGTTTCGCCTGCGGAGGTAATCTGGTGATTTTGTTAAAAAAGGCGCTTCGTGCCATGTGGAATAACAAAAAAACTTATTTGGCCTGCTCTGTGCTTATATCTGTGGGTGTGTTCATATATGTGGGCATGGGTATAACCTCGTTCGCTTTTGAGGACAGCATGCATATATATTATCGTAACTATCGCATGGCTCATGCTTTTTCGCGGGTGTCGCGTGCGCCGAGGACTGTGGCGGAGGATTTGCTGCAAATCGAGGGCGTGAGTGCGGTATGCGCCAGGATTAAGTATGACGCCAGGGCGGAGCTTGAGGGGGTTGACAGGAGAATTACGCTCAGGCTTATGTCGGCGCCGGAGGGTGAGGAAGCGCTAAACTTGCATCATATTACCCACGGTCAACCGCTTACGAACGACAATGACATAATACTGGGTGAGAATTTTTTTGTTGCACATGGGCTTGCAGTGGGTGATTCCATCGACCTTATAGTCAGGGGCAGGCAGTTTAGCTTTAATGTTGTGGCTGCGGCACTGAGCCCGGAGTTCGTATATGCAATACAGGATATCGCGCAGTTATATCCGGATGATCTTTCTTTCAGTTTTGCTTATGTTAGTTATGACGTACTGGCGTCGATGCTTGATATGCGGGGCATGGCGAATGATATAAGTTTTTTATTTGAGCCGGGTGTAGAGTTCGATGATATTAGGGTGGAGCTTGAGGACGCGCTTTCTCGGTATGGACTTATCAGCTTGATATCCAGGGATAACCAGCTGAGTCATTCTCTTTTGGAAATGCAGATACAATCTGTGCAGTCCATGTCACAGTCGCTTTCGATGGTGTTTGTTGCGGGCTCTATGGTGATGCTGTATTTGATGTTGAAGAGGCTCATTGAGCAGGACAGGGCGCAGATAGGCACACTGAAAGCGTTTGGATTCAGAAATTCCGAGATTTTGCTTCATTATCTTACGTATGGTGCGGTAACAGGGCTGCTTGGCGGGGTTATAGGTGTTGTACTTGGAGTGCTCAGTGCAGGGCCTATGATAGAGCTGTACAGTGAGTTTTTCAAAATGCCTGAGATAGTGGATTATCAATCGACGAGCATTATCATCCAGGCGCTTTTGGTAGCCACGGCGGGCGGCGTTTTGGGCAGCTTCATGGGCGCGTATAATGCTATTAATCTGCATCCGGCGCAGGCGATGAGGCCGGAGACTCCGAAGCTTGTAAATCATGATATGCTGTCTGTGTTCCCGTTTATAAAGGTGTTTCTGAACTCAAGGGGATTCATGGCAATGAGAAGCATTGACCGTAACCGCGTGCGCTCGCTGTTTATAATAGGCGGGGTTATGTTTTCGTTTGGCATAATAGCGTTCATGAATTCCATGACAGATATGGTTGACATGATGATGATAGATCAGTTTGAGCGGGCGCGGATGTATGATGCACGGGTGAACTTTGTTAATCCGATTCCTGCGGTGCATGCGGTGGAGGCGCTGCATGCGATAGAAGGTGTGACAATTGCTGAAGCGGTGTTTGAGGCGCCTGTGATGCTTATCAATAAGCATATCAGGGAGGGTGCGCTTATCACGGGTTTGAACCCTGAGTCTGATTTGTTAAGAATATACGATATGAATACAAATCGCCTTGTTCAGCTTGACGGGGGCGGACTGGTCTTGTCAGCGACACTGGCTGAAAATTTGGCTGTGCAGCCGGGAGATAGAATATATATATCCTCGCCGCTTTTAGTACATGAACGTCCTGTGTATGTGACTGAGGTTGTATCTGAAATGGTGGGTGGAGGCAGCTATATGCCGCTTGAGCTGCTGGCGGACTTTTTGGATATTGAAGTGATGGCGTCTTCTGTTATATTAGGCACAAACAATCTATCCTATGTGATGGAGCACCTGCGTGATGGCGAAAATGTATTGTCCATTGACGATATCAACGACTCTCAGGCGGCCATGCTTGAAATGATGGCGACATACGATGTGCTTCTGGGCACTATGTGGATCATGGGAATACTTGTGGCCTTCGCTATTATTTACAATACATCGAGTATATCGCTCAATGAAAGAAAGCGAGAGTATGCCACCCTCAGGGTTTTAGGGCTTGAAATCAAAGAAGTTGCTGAAATTATGAGCTTTGAGTACTGGTTTCTGGCGGTTATTGGGATGATCTTAGGCATACCCTTTACGAGACTGCTTAGGATAGGTATGGTAGAAATGATAGATGTGGATTTTTTTGCTATCCCGCTTAGCACGGAGCCATCGGCGCTTATGGTGGCGGCATTCGGGTGCGGTGTGGCGGTTTTTATGTCCAATTATATATCCAGGCGGGCAATCAGAAAGTTTGACATAGTAGAAGTTCTCAAGGAGCGTGAGTAGAATGAAAAAAAGAGTCAAGTTGGTGGTTTTTGCGTTGATAGCTGTGGTTTTGGCGGGTTATGGTATATATGCTGCGACGAGGCCGCTGGAAGTCGATACCATTGTTATTGAGCCGCGTCATGCGCACATGTACTTTATACAGCAGGGCTATGGGGTGCAAGGCTCGCTTGTATCAGTATATCCTTTGGTTGGCGGTGAAATTATTTCGCTCGAAGTTCGCGAGGGTGATAGGATTACTGCGGGGGACGTTATTTGCCGTGTGGACTTGTCTGCCCTTGAGCTTCTAATTCTGCGCAGTGAAACAAACATAGCTGCACTGGAAGCGCAGGTGCGGAATTTGCAGCTTAACGAAACAAGGGAGAGGAATGCCCTGACTACGAGCAGAAACGACCTTATGTCTCAGATGGAAATTCTGAATGCTCGGAGCGATGCAAGGGTGCTGTCCATCCAAGAGCAGGTGAATTTACAGGAAACGATAAACAGGCAGCTTGAGTCAACTCTTGAACAGGCCGTGAATAATTATCGCAATATGGAAGTGCTGTATGCTGTTCAGGCTGTTTCCCGGGTAGAGTATGACACGGCACGAAATCGTGTGGAGGAGGCTCAGAGTCAGCTTGACCAGGGAGTACTTGCCCTTTCGGGAATATATGCGGGAACATCATCAGCACTCGGTTCGGAAGGGTACTTTGAAGCGGCGCGCGCTGCGATAGACACGCAGATGGCAGGTATTAACAGAAGTCTTGCGACTAATTACTCAGCGGCCATGGAGGATTATTTCCAAGCGCTTATAGAGGGTGAGCATGTAAACATTGCTCAGCTTAGAAGGGATATGGAAAGCGGCGTAATCAGAACACATGTTTCAGGCAGAATTGAAAGCTTGCCTGCACAGGAGATAAACATTATATCTCCTAATACACCTATTGCTGTTATTCGTACTGATGATGAAGTTTCGGTGGAAGTATTTGTGCGTACCAGAGACGTGGTGAACTTGAATATAGGTGATACTGTCGAGGTTATATTCAAAGCCAGGGGTAATAATATAGTTTTCCCGGGGAATATTGTAGAAATAGGCGATCGTGCCGAGGGACGCATGTCACCTTTGGGAATTGTTGATCGCAATGTCAAAGTCAGCATATCAATCCCTGAAAATGAAATTATAAGAGACGGCTATGATGTGGATGTGCGATTTACATATTTTGAGGCGAGTGACCGGATGGTGGTTCCTCGGACGGCGCTGTTTACTCACGAGGGACGGGATATGATCTGGGTGCTGGCAGGCGGCCAGGTAGAGATGAGAGAAGTTGCGCTTGGAGCAGAGCTTAGGATTGATACAGTGATCGAGGCGGGCTTGCAGTTTGGCGATGTTGTGATAAGAGATGCGAATGATAACAGGCTTAGAGAGGGTGTGGCGGCGAGGTAGATATGTAAGGCGATATAACTATTCAGTTAGGAGGAGTGTGAGGCATTGTGAAAAAGAGGAATATATGCAAATCTGTAGTAATGGTTATAGTGATTGTGGCTATTACGGCTTGTTCTGAAGCATGTAAAAATGAGTGTGAGAGCGCATATGATGCCTATACAACAATTACGATAGCCGATACACCTGCATATGTTACACCTATTGTTTTTGAGGAGACTGACCGTATAGTGAGGTCGCTGAGAGGCTTTGCTTCGACTGCGCAGGTTGATGGGCGTCAGTATTTCTTTGAGGATGACAATGACTATAACAATACGCTTCTGGTGCATAAGACTGAGTCGCTTATTCAAGAGTTGCTTATGATAGAGCCGTTCAGGCACTCTGGCTTGAGGATTAATTTTGCCTCGGATATAGAACGATATAGGCTGGCTGGGGCGGAGGTTACTACGAGTTTTGACAATAGCAATGTTGATACAATTGGATGGATAGCCCATGCTATGAGCCTTTATAGAATACCGCTTTGGCTTTCTGTTGGTGTGGAAGCTGTTGTGCGGGGCGACTTAGGGTTTTTTGAGCCATATGGTGATGTTTTAGATAGCTTCGGGGATTTATATTTTGCTCCTGCCGTATGGGGTAGTACAGAGAATAGACAAGCTGTAACTACTGCTTATTATTTTGTCCGTTTTCTTCAGGAAAATGATGACTTGGATACGCTACTCGAATTGTACAATGATAACGAGAATATTACGGCAAACAGGCTTGCGGCGGGCTGGTTTTATGATTTTAATGGTGGAGTGATGGACACTATATTTGAGGTGAGGCTTACCGGCGGGCACAGCCCGGGGAGCTATTTGATAAGTGTATCGCCTGAAAAAATATCTCCTGATATTGGACATATACATTTTATATTTTATGAGTTTAGTGAAGTTATGACAAGGGAAGATATGGAAGAATATCTGGATTTTGTAGAAGATGCGTTCCGATTTAATGAAAGCTTCTATGCTGGTTTTGGAATTGCCACATATGATATGGATTTAAGAATAAACCTTCACTATACTGACTCGTTAGTAGGCGGTATGGTAGGAGGTGGAAGAGATTTGTTGGAGCTCTTTAATTTTGGTGTACGTCCAATATCGATAGTGGCTGCGCATGAGTTCAGTCACGTTTTCACACATGTATTTAGACTACCAACACATCCGATACTAGATGAAGGCCTGGCCACTTGGCTGGGATTTTTTCATTATGCTAGCTACCATCAACAAAATGGACTTAGCCTTTCGATGAGTGAAGGTTCTGATCTCATGATTGCCTATGAGGTATTCGCTATGTTCCCATATGAAAATATCTCAGCTGCTGTGCTGAATAGAATACTAGAAGATTATGACATGGGGCTTTATCTTGACTTTACTACCTATTGGCATTTGAATTTTGGTGATGAGCAAATTGTGGCTTGGATCGAAAGCGGTATGTTTCAAAGCACTTCGGCTTGGAATTGGCCTCGGCCTGCTTGGGTTACCTATTTTGCAGCAGGTTCGTTTATGGGTTATCTGATTAACAACTATGGAAAAGAACAATATGCGATGCTGGAAGGTTTTGATAACTTTGAATATGTATATAGTATGAGTGTAGATGATATGGTCGCTGAATGGAAAGTGCATCTCAGCGACACTATGGCGGCTTTTAGGTGAGATAAGGCAGATTTGCGACGATAAGAGTTTCGCTGATTTTGCGAAATGCCGAAAGTGGGCAAGCGAAAGAAAATGCTGCGAAACAGGTTATGAACCATTGCCAACTGCGTTTTATGCAACATATTTTTAAGTTAATCATTATAGTAGGATAAACTTGCACACTTTGCACAACTAAAATGTAGTATAATGCATAATAAGGATTGGTGTAAATACGGTATAGTTCTAGAAACCGCTTATGGCGGTTTTTTTGTTGTGGCTTTAGTAATGCATGGCAACGAATTGAGAATGAGAGAGTGTTAATTGGATTTGGGATTGCGAAACGGGCGCTCACGAGGGCGATCCTGAACTGATTCACTATAAAAACTATCAAGAAAGGAATGAATTTATGGAAAAGATTCAGGTTAAGAAGTCGGTTGCTTACTATGCTGATTTGCCGGATTTGAAGGGCAAGAAGTCTAGCGTGAGCACGGGAGATTTGTATGTAGTGCGTCATGATGCGGCGCACGGCAGTCAAGCGGCTTTGTACAAGGCAACAAAGACAAAGACTTGGGAATTTGTAGCATTGGCAGGACGTGAGGATTATCCTCTGGATGTGGGGCATTTGTACGATCCGAATATCGCGAAGATATTGGACACGGATCCGGTGAGGGCGAGCACGAGTGTTAATCCTGTGTTTACGCAGATTATCAACAACGTTGAATCCATGAGGCGTACTTTTGAGGCTAAATTGGAGGCGCTTACAGGTATGGTGATAAGTGGCAGTGTGGATGGGCATGTGAATTTGCCTGATCCGGCAGGGCTTACACCCGGAACACTTTTTATTGTGCGCAATGACGAGACAAACGATGGACAAACAACCCTTTGGGAAGTGTCTGCGGGGCATGAATGGGTATTTGTATCTGTGTTGAGCTTTGATTTAGATTTGGATGGGGTGTTGGCTGACTTTGTGACGATTACTCAGCTGAATGCGGTGATTGCAGGAATTGATTTGAGCAATCTGGATGTTCCTGTGTCCAGCCGTGCGGAAGCAGCTGTTATGGGCCTTAGGACAGACCCGCCGGCAGGGGCGGTCAATAATGTCAATACAGCCATAGCATATTTAAAAGGCATCCTGGCCAATCAGCTAAGCGGTGAATTACGTGGTATGAGAGTACGTGAATGGTGGACGCCGGGAAGTCATTCATGGCAAGTGCCCGCGGGTGTTACTGAAATATTCGTTACCGGCTGCGGTGGTGGTGGCGGTGGCAGCGGATTTGTCAGGGATCCAAATCCAAATGCCGGAGGACGTGGGGGCGGCGGCGGTGCTGCAACTATTGGACAAAGGTTTGCGGTTACTCCGATGACTATCCTTACAATAACTGTTGGTGCCGGGGGTTCTGGCGGTTCCATAAACTCAGCCGGATCAGCGGGTGGTGCTACTTCGATTTCTGGAGTAGTAACGTTAGCAGGCGGTGGTGGTGGCTCAATTTCATCAAATGGAAGCGCAGGTGGTACTGGCGGCGGTGCCGGTGGCGCCAATAGCTCAAATTTAGGTGGCGCAGGCGGTGGAAGTCTAGGCGGCGGCGGTGCCGGTGGGGGCTCCAGTGGAGCTGCCACAGCTGGAATAGGAATCAATGGTGCTGCTGGATCTAATACCTCAACTGTGATAGGATTAGGTGGGGGTAGTGCTATTGGCCGTCCCGGTAATTCTACAGGTGCCGGTGGCGCAGGTGGTATCGGCGGCACAGGTGGCGGCGGTGGCGGTGGCGGCTCAGGCGCGGGTGTAGCGGGTACAAGCGGCGGTGCCGGTGGCAATGGAATGTTAACAATCAGATGGTAGGAGGGGTTTTATAATGAGATTTGCGATGATTTTAAGTAATAGAGCGCATTGGATTTTTGAGCAGGATATTATTCCTGATTTCCCGCCTGACCCGGATGGGAATCCAATGGTTGTAATAGATATAACCGATAATCCAGAAGTTCAGGAGGGGTGGATATTCGACCCAAAATCAGAAACATTCTCTGAGCCGGAATATATACCTCCGGTAGAAGGACCGGGGGATGGCAGCTCAAAGGATATATCGAGCGTGATTATGCCGTTGCTTTTCGGAGCAGCGACACTAGCGGCGGGTAGTGCAGATAATGCTCGAATAGTGGCATCTATGGCAGCCCCTGCGGCAGACTTAATTGATGCCAGAGCATGGTATGTAGGCATGACAACAGGCCCCGGCGATTTGGTTTATGACCCGGATAAGCGTCATATATACATCTTCACAGGCGCAGAGGCCATGACGCATAGTAATCCTCTATTCTTCCCGGGTGCAGCCGGGGTTTTTTATTGGACAATAGTGCCTGAAATGCACGAGGGATTTAGGGTGTACCCGGATGTCACAGGCATAATTGTGGCTGTAAGGCGAGATGAAATATGGTGGAATCAGGACAGAACAGCAAGATTCAGCTGGGACGCTGTGGACAATAGTGCCGCTCACTGGCCGCCGGGCGCTCCGGGTGTGCATCAGTGGGTTAGAATCGATGAGTAGGTGATGCTATGAGGGACAAACAAAAGAGGTTTGCGGACGAATATCTTATTGACTGCAACGCGACTCAAGCTGCTGTCAGGGCGGGGTACAGCCCGAAAAGAGCGGACAGCACGGGGTGCAGGTTATTAGGGAGGCCGGATGTACGTACATATATCGATGAACAGCTGGAGAGCTTGAGCTGTGACAAAATCGCTGAGGCGCGCGAGGTTATGGAATATTTAACGGCGGTCTTGCGGGGTGAGAGCAGAGCTGAAATCGTAGTTATTGAATCTCAAGGCGAAGGGCGAACGCGGGCGCGGCACTTGGATAAGGCACCAGATGAAAAGGAAAGGCTCAAAGCGGCGGAACTCCTTGGTAAGCGATATGGAATATTCACAGAACGGATTAATCTGGAGGGTTATGTGAGTATTGCTTTTCTTGATGACTTGGGGTGATGGCAGGCAAGACTAAAGCAGCAGACCGACCGGGTTTGGGTGCGTATTTTGAGAGAAATGCCCAGCTTGCTTCGGTCTCATTAAAGGAAGTTATAGGCGAGCACTATACTGATTTTTGGCGATTTAAGGGGAGATATCGCGTTGTTAAAGGCAGTCGCGCCAGCAAAAAGTCGAAGACTACCGCGTTGTGGCTTATATGGAATATGATGAAATACCCGGAGGCGAATGCGTTGGTGGTGCGTAAGGTATTTCGCACGCTGAAAGACTCATGCTTTACGGAGCTTAAGTGGGCAATACATCGCTTGGGTGTTGCCGGACTTTGGAAGGTGACGGAGTCACCTTTGGAGATGACGTATATGCCTACGGGGCAGAAGATTTATTTCCGAGGGCTGGATGACCCTTTGAAGATAACTTCTATCGCGGCCGGAACAGGGCATCTATGCTGGGGCTGGGTAGAGGAGTGCTATGAAATTGACGAGGAGCGCGATTTTGATACACTGGATGAATCATTGCGCGGCAAGCTGCCTGAGGGGCTTTTTTATCAATGGACGCTTACTTTCAATCCATGGACAGAAACATGGCTGAAGAGGCGTTTTTTTGATGCGCCGAGCGACAGCATCATGGCGATGACAACGAATTACCTCATGAATGAGTTCATTGATACGGACACGCTGAAGATGTTTGAGGAGATGGAGCAGAGGAATCCTGAGCGCTACCAGGTGGCAGGGCTTGGTAATTGGGGTATTCCGGCGGAGGGGCTGTATTTTAAGAGGTCACAGATTGGCAATTTTGTTCAAAACATACCGGGTGATGTTATCAAGTGGGTGCGCGCATGGGATTTGGCGGCGACGACGGAAAAAGAGAACAAGGATGCGGCCTATACCGCGGGAGTTTTGATAGGAAAGCGCAAGGATGGGTCGTATATTGTGGCTGATGTAATAAACGCGCAGCTGAGCGCGGCTGAGGTAAGGCAGACTATACGCAAGACTGCACAGGAAGATAGGGCGAAATTTGGGCGCGTAACTATCAGGCTCCCGCAAGATCCAGGGCAAGCAGGCAAGGCGCAGGCACAGAGCATGGTTAAGTTGCTGGCGGGGTTTAATGTGAAGGCTTTGCCTGAATCAGGTAGCAAAGAGACTCGCGCTGAGCCAATGGCTGCGCAGTGGCAGGCGGGCAATTTTGACCTTTTGGCCGCGTGCTGGAATGAGGCTTATATTAGGCAATTGGAGGCATTTCCTATGGGGAAGTTCAAAGATATGGTGGATGCGTCCGGGGCGGCGTTTAATGAGATTGAAGAGGATGTGCCGTTTAGTTTGGAGGATTGGTAGGTAGGGTTTTACAGGGAGCCCCCTGCTTGGAATACGTTTAGCTGCGTGTTCCGGGCAGGGGTGTTTAGGGCGTGTCAACAATAGATTTTTGAAAAAGGTGGGTTGAATATAAGTGGGACTATATAATGAGAGCAAATCAAGCTCGCGAGATGCGCAGCAAGCTGTGATGGATAAGATGTTTGGCTGGTCGGAAGAGGTGAAGCGCACAAAGGGCGGTGCGCAACAGGCGAAGATTAATATGATGAACAGGTTGTTTCATGGAGAGGATGCTGAGAGTGATGATGAAAGGCAGAGCAGCGAAAAAACAGACTATGATACATTGAAAAACACTAGCAGTCATGATACACTGAGTGCAACGGGAGCAGGGCAAAAGAAACGTTGTATGTGCCAAGGTTGTAGGGCGCGGCGAGTGGCTGAGAAGCTGGGGATTAAACTGGACAGTAATCATTGGCGGACGCAGCCGAGAGATGAGCAGGGGCGATGGACGACTGGTGGAGGAGGGCGTTCTTTTGGAGGCGGAGCCGGGAGACGGCAACAAACACAGGAAAACCAGCTACAAAGTAACGCGCCGACTAGTGAGACTGTCAGTAACGAGCGAGATGCGGATGCAATTTTGCGAATCATGAATAAGGTTCTTGATGCGATGCTTTATGTAGAGGAAGCTCGTGAGGCGTTAGAGCAGGATAGCGGGAGCGAAGCGCCTGACAGAGAGCGAGATAATCGTAGTAATCCGATGGCGACATTAGTGCCACTGGGGGCAGGGTTGCTGGGGACGACGGCGAGGGGCGTAGCGGGGGCAAAGCGAAGAATTAATGTCACGCCAAAACTATGCCAAGTACTAACAATTCATCAATAGATATTGATCAGAAGCCCGAGGTTTATAATGAAAAACTTAAAAATATTATCAATGACATATACAAAGGGCAGCGCGGAGCTCACGTGATTGGCAATGGTACAACAATGGATGCTGTTAGGTATGAGATACAAACGGGATTGCCGACCAATGGAAAGTTTCACTCAATAAAAGCCCAAGAAACAATAAATAGGCTTCGTCGTCGTTTACGTGCGGGAGACTTGACGCCTAAAGAAGTTAATATAGCGAATGAGTTAATTAAAGATCTTCAGAATGCTCTGAACGGGAGATAAAAAAGGGGGAATATGATTTGAAGTTAGAGTATAGCAATGCAATCAATATATTAATAATTACATTTCCTGAGATGAAGATTGTTTATGAAAGTGATGAGGAGTATACAGATTTGCCATACGCCCTTTACGAAAGTGGATTTGTTCCTTTAGTTATGACTCAGTTACGGCTAAACAATTTACATGAACTCAACAAGATTTTTGATTTTATTGAAACGTTGCTTTTGCATGGCGACGAGATGGTGGTAAATCTCGTTGCGGTTGCGGTAGTGGAAAGTCTTGTTTTTGAAGATGAATATGATAAGTTCAAAGATATCATTTTAAACATGTGTGGTGAAAGAACACGTAAGAGCTTTAACGAATGTATTGAATGACAGACTAGCCGTACTAATCGTTTTTTGTGAAGCTGGAAGACGGCAGTTGACACAGGAAATCCCGCCGCAAAGCAATGTGACAATCAATGAGCCTGTCAGTAACGAGCGAGATGCAGATACGATTTTAAGGATTATGAATAAAGTTCTTGATGCGATGCTTTATGTAGAGGAAACTCGTGAGGCGTTAGAGCAGGATAGCGGGGGCAAAGCGCCTGACAGAGAGCGAGAGGAAAGACAGCGAGGTAATCCTCTGTCAACTCTTGTACCGATAGGGGCTGGGTTGTTGGGAACGGCGGCGAGAGGTGTAGCGAGTGCAGCAAGGGCTAAGGAGCGCATACTATCTGGACTAACTCGTTCTCAAAAGAGAAATGTGGAAACTTTAAACAATGTGATTGAAAACAATTTGACAGAACACGACTTTTCTGGAACGTTAAAAGATTTACAAGGAAACCCTATATCGAAGTCGGACGGAACCTTCTGGGATCATAAGACGGAGATGATATACTCCTATAGGGCGCTTCAGAAAGTTAAAAAGAGTTTGAAAGGTTCTTTGAAAAATCCTAACTTAGAGTATTTTGAAAGAAAATTTTTAATTGATGAGCTGAATAGGGTTCGTTTATATATGCATCGAATCGAGGAACTATTCAGGCCATTTGGAGGTGTACGATGAAGTCATTGAAAATTATATACAATTTATCATATGACACATCAGGGTTTGATAGTGGACTGATAAATTGGTATAACAAGCTGATTGATAAATCCTATGAGGAATTGGTATCTGCTGATGTGTGTAAAATGATAAGACAAGGTATATTAAATGATGTTGCTACTCAGAGGGCAGTAGACTTGTTTTTTGAAGACCCTTATGATGGGGAGCATAATGATGGAGAGTTGTTAGGCTTACTTGTTTCGTTGAACTTTAATCAAATATGTCGTTCAGACATTATTAAACTAACAGAACTGCTAAGACATCTAAAGCAGGATTATACAAGATTTGAATGGCTTGATGAAGAGTCGCAAGCGAAGTATGGTGAGGACATTGACAAAATACTTCAAAAAAAAGAATTGTTAGAGAGCTGAGTTTTTAATGGGGTAGTAACCATGAGAATGCGAGTGTTGGCAGCGGCGAAATCCTTTGTCAACTCTTGTACCGATAGGGGCGGGGTTGTTGGGTGTTGGTGGTAGTGCTGCGAGAGGGCTCAGGGCATTGATTCCCAACGCAAACTCCGGAGATGTGGAGAGTGTTACTAGGAGAGACCAATTACTGGATAGTGCGCATAACGATAAATTGAGAAATGCAATTAATGAAATTTATCGATCTAATGCAAAAGTTGGTGATGGAGGTTTGGCAGACGCTGTGCGACACGAGTTAAGAACAGGTGAGCTGGCAGGTGGTAAGTCTCATATTATTAAAGCTCAAGAACGAATAAGAAATCTTGAGAATATTATCAGAAGTCAATCATTAAATCGGCAAGATTTACGTATAGCATATGAACTTTTGTATGATCTAAAAAATGCTTTAAGGATGGCAAAGTAGCTATAATAATTGTTCGAGGTGCTGTTAATGAAGAGTAGTGAGCTAAATAAAATGTTGATAGAATACTTGCCTGAGCTTTATTCAAAATATTTAGATGAAGTTAGCTGGCAAGAGGGTGATGATACAGGGTCTCATATTGTTTATGGTGATGTTTTGACACCGCACTTAATTGAATGCATACTACAAAAAGAGACGAAAGAAATTATAAAAATTTATGCATTTCTTGAATCTGTGCTGAGTCTGGAAGACGAGTATTCAGACGAGGTGATTGCATTCAGTGTTCTAGAAAGTATTGTTTATTTTATTAAAGAGGACATGTCTTCTATAGATTTATTGGGGCCGCGCTCAAGAAAATGGTTTGAGGATTTGGTTTTATAGTGGTCTTATGTAAATGAGAGAAGTGCTTGTTATAAAACCCATAGTTTTAGCAGCACTTCAAAAAATGAGGAGTTATTTTGAAGTGCTGTGAAAAAGTGTTGGTTTTGATTGGAATACGATAAATATGACAGGAGTGATATTTTGTGATTGAGTTAAAGAGACATGTGACAGATTTTGATAAAATGCACACATTTTTTGAATTTGTTAACTATGATGGATGGGAAGATTTTGATGGACTTGTACTTATTTTAAGCAATCTGCTCGGTTGCAAGGTAAGAGAGCAGTTCGATGGGCCATATTCTAGGCATTGTGTTTTTAAAAAAGATGATTTGATTTTTGAATTAATGCATCACGATGACATTGGGAACTGTCTATGTAACATGAAAAAACAAAGTCAAAACTACTACGATAAATTGGAATCATTGGGAAGAGAGGTAGTGGCAATATTGCAGTCATACTATCAGTAAAGCAATACATATCTCCTCTCGCATAGGAGGGGGGTATAAGGGCATGGGGAGGATAATGCGGGGGCTGCTGGACGGGCTAAGTCAACTTAAAAGCACCTTGTTTGGAATAAGCCGAAGTTGGCTGTTTCAAGCAGGGTGTTTTTATATACAAAAAAATATTATATAAGGTGGTGCTTAACTTGTTTAATGAACGTGCTTTTGCACAGGGATTGTTCCCGGAAGATGATGGGCGGATTGTGTTCGTCGAGGATATGGAGTTGGCAATTGAGTATGAAACAAATGGGTTGTTTGCCCGCATAATAGATGCGCCGGCGGAAGAGGCTGTGAAGCATGGCTTTGAGCTTGGCGGGTTAGATGAGGATGTGAGCGGGTACATATTTAGCAAGTTGGATGAAATTGATGGGGTTAAAAAAATGACTGATGCGATGAGCCGGTCGAGATTGTTTGGCGGAGTAATTGTTGTGATGATGGTGGATGATGGAAAGGGCTTAGAGGAGCCTCTGGAAATGAGAAATGTTCACAGGATAGTTGATCTGAGGGTATATGACCGTACTGAGGCTGTGCCGGACTATTCAAGTGCGTTGGATTATCATTCTGACAAGCCCCGGAGGGCTGGAACGCCGGAGTTTTATGATGTGCATTTGGCATTTGGTGGAGGGTTTAGGGTTCATGAGAGTAGATGTTTGATTTTTACTAATGGGAAGCTGGCGTCGCAGTCGATTTATCAGCAGTATTTGCATTGGGGATTGCCAGAATATTATCGTATTGCAAAGCCTTTGAGGGACTTGATGAAGGCGCATGATATGACTACCAAGATGCTGGAGAAGTCTGTACAGCCGGTGTATAAGGGTAATTTACGCGGTACGTTGAGTGCTGCTGAGGGAGAGCAACGTATAAGTCGGAGATTGAGTGTTATTAATAGGCTTATGGGCAGGTTCCGTTATATTGGGATTGATAAAGAGACGGAGGATATAACATTTGCACAATCGAATGTGGCGGGCGTACAGGAAGCTATCACAGCTGCTGCAAACTTGTTAAGTGCGGCGTCGGGAATCCCGCAAACGATACTTTTTGGGCGATCACCGGTAGGGATGAATGCGACCGGTGAGGCGGATCTTGAAAACTGGTACAGCTTGGTGGAAAGAAAGCAAATGCTTTGTCTGAAACCCAATATTTTGAAGCTCCTCGATGTAATAGTAGAAGAGGGGCTTTTTAGTAGAAAAATACGGGAGCGGCCTGAAATTAAGCTGGAATTTGTGCCTTTGTGGAGTATGTCTGAACGTGAACAGGCGGAAATTGACTGCCTTAAGGCGCAGACGGACGATATTAAGGCTAAAACGGCGGAGTTGTACTGTAAAATAGGTGCTCTTGAACCAGAGGAAGTAAGGGAAGGGCTTGAGGGTAGATAGTTAAGATATGGCTGTATGACGTGAAAAGACTCTGTGCCAGAATGTGAATGTGTATTTTGGTGCAGAGGCTTTTTTGTTTATAGAAGGGACGAAAGGGCGGGTTGAATATAAGTGAGATTGCAAAAAAATAACAGGTCAGGTTCACGAAAAGCGCAACAGGCTATGATGGATGAGATGTTTGGCTGGTCAGAAGAAACAAAGCGTACGACAGGTGGTGCGCGGCAAGCGAAGATTAACATGATGAACAGACTGTTTCACGGAGAGGGCGCTGAGGGCGATAGTGAGGAGTCTGAGAGTAGTGAAAAAGTAAGCCAAGACACATTGAAAAACACTAAAAGTCATGATACACTGAGTGCAACGGGAGTGGGGCAAAAGAAGCGTTGCATGTGTCAAGGTTGTAGGGTGCGGCGAGCAGCTAAGAAACCGGGGATTAAACTGGACAGCAATCATTGGCGGACGCAGCCAAGAGATGAGCAGGGACGCTGGACTGAAGGCGGTGGGTATGGCGGTAGCACTGGCGGGGCGAGCATGGGGCCTGCGCCGGAAGATGATGTAGTAGTTATTGCACAGCAGGAAAATCAAACGGCGCGAGAAACGCAAGAACACCAAGTTAGCACAGGTGTGACGGCGGGTAAGGGTCATGAAGACTTGGCGGCTGAGATGGAAGCTATTGCGCATATGATGGTTGATGCTCTGTATGCGGGCATGACGAATGTGAGGGAAGAGCGCAGGGCGGCAGAAGAGGCGCTGGCTACACCTCTTGGGCGTATGACGCAGGGGGCGCGGAGATATTTTGGATCGGCGGCAGACGATCAGGTGCATTTTTTATTGGAAAGCGGGTTTGTGCAGGCGCTGGGGTTTGATGTACCTGATGGTTGGCTGGATGAGGACGGGCGAGGTCGTCATGTTGATGCTGATAAGCTGCGATATGCGCTTACGCTGACCATGGCTGACGCGATTTACAGTGCGGCGGATGGTACGGATAGTGATGTTGATGTATCCGGAGCTGTTGGGAGGATAACGCAGGCTGTTACGACTCATTTTGGGTTTGGTCCGTATGGGTTTGGGATGAGTGAGGGCGATAGACATGATGCTATGATGCGGTATGTCTATGAGCAGGTGAGGATAGAGCAAAT
>Ga0123355_10006025_pt1 | contig 17864 bp, 12 predicted proteins | sample TergutEmb28metaG_3_FD_89872 | JGI IMG/M metagenome (GOLD analysis project Ga0123355, IMG submission 89872) | Embiratermes neotenicus P1 segment gut microbial communities from Petit-Saut dam, French Guiana - Emb289 P1 | ecosystem: Host-associated > Arthropoda: Insects > Digestive system > Gut ... | reverse complement strand
TCTCTGTGGCAGATTTGTTGAGTTTCACACGAAACTTGATAGCGTACCGTTGTTCGATATTTTCCTGCATCGCAAACGTAACGAGGTGTTAAAACACGACCACACACAAACAGCAGTAGCGCACTACTGACCCGACCAATCCAGTTGAAACAAGTATGAACATGTAGCCAAGGTCACTACCAACACGCCAGTATACATCGAGGTGCTACACTACCAATTCGTACACAAGAAAATCAGTACACTTACTTTTGAGACAGACCATGTATGTATTCTAAACTAACCACTAGTCTGTATTAATTGGCATGGCCTGTTCAAGTCATTATACTTACAGAGGTCTACTCCGAAGTCCAGCTGGTCATATGCATCCTTTGTTCAAACTTTTTCTGAAACCAAAGAGCAGCTCCAGGTAGAACTGAGATTAACTTGATCAAGAATGTTAAATTGATCCCGGATTCTGTTGCCAGCCTTAGAAAGCAACTGAAAGAAAGATGTTTATTTTAAATTATTGAGTAATTATTGATGCTTTCATTCAAGCAAGTCCATATTATGCCCACCTAATGTAGTTCACATTAGCATATAGTGTCTAGCTCTATCATGCCCCTGCTATTTGTGATGCAGGCTGGATTTGAACCTTTCAGCCATTATTTGGCTGTCACCAGATGGGCGCAGGCCCACTGATGGTAAGGAAATACCACCTCAATGCCTTCTTGAAGGTTTGGCAGCACTGTTGGATGTGACCTGTGACGTGGCATTTGTTACTGTGAATATTATTGGCTTTGGACTACTAGGAACTGTTCTCATTATCGCTTTCCTCTTCGTCAAGAGAAGGTTGGTAATATTGCATTTTTTTGTTACATAATACCTTATGAACTCTAGAGTAGCATGATGATGATTGAGGATGTGGCTGATGTTTAAGACGATACCCCCACATTCTTATAAGGGGACTCCCCACAGTTAGTTATCTCCAGAGCTTGCATGTTGGACTCATATGTAGATGAAATTCTAGTGGAGCCAGATTCCAATTGCTTGCAGTTGTAAATGTGTTTAGTAATGTTCATTGTTATTTAACATTATCATCATCACCATTCTGATCTTCATTATTCTATTATTGCTGCCTTTATCATTATTATTATTATTATTATCATTATTTTTTAATAAGAACTTAAGTATGGATTTTCTCTGTGTTAACCCTTGAATGATGCAGGGGTTTAAATTCCAACCACTACCCTTGACACAGGGGTTTTAAATTTGTATTAACGTTAAATTCATTTGTGACTATGGTGCACTGGGGGGTGGCAGTGTATGAAGAATTAAGCATCTGTACGGTGCACCAAGGCTGGCATTGCTGATCAAGTGAGTTTGATTACTTTCGTATTTTATGTAATAAGACTCTTCTTTTATCATTTAATATATTTGTTCTTATAAAAGTGTATGTATCTTACAAAACACAATGTTTCATACTTTTTAAATTTATTTTGTGTTTTTATTACCAGAATTTCTTATGTTTTTGGAAACAGATAGGTGTTTGACATGGAAAGTGGATTCTAATTTTTATGATTCCCACGTTTGTGACAGTTTATTTGTTCCAATTAATCATGAACATGGACACACTGCTGTTTTTTCCAGACTTTTCTCACCCATCTTCCTTTTCTGCAAGAATAGTTGAATGTATCATTTTTCCCCACACTGCATGCCATTCAGGAGATACTCTTGTTCAACCTGCCTTCTCCAATTCTGTGTCCTGTCTGTTCATAAGTGCTTGTATTTTGTAACAGTTTGATGTTTCATCTCTGTTAGTTGGATAACCATGAATTCCAGTAACAGTTGGCTGAAATTTAATGTTTCTGTCCCTAATTTCTTTGTGTGGCACATATTTCATGTTCATCATTATCCTTTTGTTTCATTGAATTCAAAATATCATATGCAATATTATAACATTTTTAGACAAACCTTGAACCATCCAGTAATGCCTGATGCTCAGATATTCACATGTACTAACATTTGTGTTTTTTATTTTATTTTATCTTCTTTTACTCATTGAGGAATGAGGCATGGAGCATGTGACATTGGATCTCTTGACTGTGTCTCACTTACAGATATGACAAGAAAGTGCAGCAGACGCAGAAATACATGACATCACTTGGTATTGACTTGCTGGCAGCACAAAACATGAGCAGCCTTGACAAGTGGGAGATCTCACGTGATCGAGTAGTGATCAACCGCAAGCTAGGGGAGGGAGCATTTGGCATGGTGTATGGGGGGGAGGCGCTGTTTGAAGACAAAGGCTGGGTGAGCTTCATACTTGAGTCATTTCAGTTAGACAGAAATGAATATCCTGCATCTTACAAATTTCTGTTTTGCAGGTAGCTGTAGCAGTAAAGACATTGAAGGTTGGCTCAACAATGGAGGAGAAGCTGGACTTTCTGAGTGAGGCAGAAGTGATGAAGAGGTTTGAACACAATAACATTGTTAAGCTGTTGGGGGTGTGCACAAAGAATGAGCCTGTCTACACCGTCATGGAATTCATGTTGTATGGTGAGGCACACAGGTCTCTGCCTTCTCTAGCTAGTTAAAGACAGGATGCTAACACTGTTGCCCTCTAATTCCATGACATTATTGTAGGTGACCTGAAGACATTCCTACTTGCACGCCGACATCTCGTCAATGAGAGAAACTCTGAGGAATCGGACGAGGTATCCAGCAAAAAATTAACAATGATGGCAATAGATGTTGCACGAGCCCTCAGTTACCTCGCCGAGCTTAAATATGTACACAGGTGAAGAACCCGTTATTGTTACAAGATTTGATGTGACATTATTTTCCTATCATAAAACCCCACTTGCACCATTTGCCTGCCTGCAAAATTAGACCCTTTTGCAGCAGCAAAACAGTAGACATGTCGTGGGGAGAGACCATACTGTAACCATCATACTTGCAATGTTAAACTGAAACAAATTGTGCTGAAACCTTGAGGGAGATGGTATGAAGTGCATAAGGTGAATGCATAATAGAGAGATCATGTTTCATCTGGCAAACCATGTATAAATTTCAATATACTTATTAGAAACTTAACTCAAGGTTGGCAAGCCAATTTTATGTAGAGTTTAATTTATCCACTATATCAACATATATCTGTATTGACATGTCACTACTCAATACATTTGTAACTAACCTATTTACTTTCCATTTTGTAGACTGGCAGACCATTACATAAATCTCACCATTACATGAATCTCTGTAACAAGTCCTAAGTATTCATGATTGTTTACAGGGACGTGGCATCTCGTAATTGTCTAGTCAATGCTTCCCGGGTTGTGAAGCTTGGTGACTTTGGCATGACACGCCCCATGTATGAGAATGACTACTACAAGTTTAGTAGGAAAGGTAAATTGACACTTTAAAATATGAGTATCTTCTTCATCATCATCATCATTTATTATGTATGGTTTTTCAGTTTTATTGTATCAGTTACATATAATTATGAACTGAACGTTGAGAGTATTTATGGAAATTGGAATTGGTGAGGGAGGCATTGGGCCTGGCCTGTTACCCTGGACAGAACAAAATAAATGATGTGAAATCAACCAGATACCCACTTAGATTGTTACAAGTATCACATATTACCAAACAGATAATTTACCTGGCATAAGCACTTGATAGATTGAAACACAGAGCACACGCATTCATGCTGAACCGAGACAGTGTTGTGGTTTATTTCTGTTTAGGAATTTTATTGGCATGGTGGAGGGCACCAGAGAGCCTGGCATTTGGTGTGTGATGGATTATTTCTCTTTAGAAATGTTACCAATATGTCAGATGGCACTAGAGACCCTGGCATTGCAAGTGTTATGGATTGTTTCTGTTTAGGAATGTTACCAGTACGTTGGATGGCTCCAGAGAGCCTGGCATTGGGTGTGTTTTCACCAAGTTCTGATGTCTGGTCTTATGGTGTTCTGCTGTATGAGATCATGACATTTGGAAGCTTCCCATTCCAGGGAATGAGTAATAACCAGGTTCTGGAGCATGTCAAGAATGGAAACACACTCTCAATCCCAGCAGGAGTCAAGCCTCAGCTGTGAGTATTGGTCTTCTTCTTAGAAATGTTACAGAAGTTAGAGGCTTTTACAGAAAAATAACTGAAAATTCAGGGCAGAGAAAACCTTTTCAGAACAAACACTGATTATGTAAACACAGTGGAAGAATGCCATGAATACAAAAAGGTTCTGTTGTTCAACATGTAGTACAGATGACCGAACCTATTAATGTGAAGGGCGATGATTTATTGATTGTAAAACATTATAAAAACTCTTGCCATAACACCAGAATGATTATATAAAAATGTTGAAAATTCATCTCCCTTATCAACTATTAACCTTTCAGTGAGATCACATGAAACAGAAAATTATATTGGTATAAGAACTGGTAGGCAACTCCCTGCAAAAGCATTCTAGTATAGGTCTTATTATGGGTTCAAATTTTTCTGGTAATGACGATATGAATGGTGAATCAGACAGAGATCTGTTTTGTAGGAATAGTAAAAGTGTGTTATTGTTTTGCTTTTGAATTCAGGGAAGGTTTGATACGATCTTGCTGGAACTTTGATCACAAACGTCGCCCCCAAGTGTCTGAAATTGTTGAGTTTCTTGCCAATAATCCACATCTCATCTCACCCTGCCTGGATGTGCCTCTGGCATCTGTCCAGATGGATGATGACACAGGGCAACTACAGATGAAGTTACCAAACATGACATTCAGGAAGTGTTCTCTGTCCATGAACTTCACATCACCAGCTACTGCTGCTGCTTGTGCTTATTTGAGAGAGCCCCTGTTGTCCTCCACAGACCCTTTATCCACAACAGAACTTAGTCAGAACATGGAACTGAACAGTAAGACTGAGCCTGAAAACATGCAGGCAGTGAGCATGTTCTGACTTATTGCCAGTTACAGCTTCTGGTATATATATATGGTGCCATGTTATTACCAGTTCTTACATCTGAAGACAGGAAGAGTACAATAATTATAAATAATGTTGTTACTAATTGCTTATGTTTCTTACATTTTTAAACAAATGAAGAGTACAATATTTATAATGGAAAGGCACTAGTCATTTGTATTTCATAGATTTTAGTTGCCAGAAGGTTTCAATTTGCTGCAGAAATACTGAATTGGGGCTGCCTCTGTACACTAGGATAGTGCCACAATAGACAGCAGTCATGGCTGAAAGGCATGCTCTAAACATCTTGTTTCATGGAGTGCTATATATTGTGGCTACATGGTAATGTGTTGTGAATGTAACTACAGTTATCAGTAGAAACTGCAGCAATCAGGAGGCATCCTTAAAATATCTACAAAATTTAGTCACATTGTGATGTAGAATTTTTTGAACCTGTATGTAACACTGCAGTTCAGTTGCGACAATGCACCTACACGTGCAGAAATGTACATGTGAATCAATAATTGTGAGATTGTCATAAATAGATGATTTTTCTTGTAATGTGATACAGATTAGAGGTTTCCTGTTGGTCCACTTCAGTGAAGTTGTATTTATTGTTGAGGCAAATTATGTAAGTCATGTCACCAGGGATCGTCTAATGAAAGGATCAAGCCTGTCACAAGACTCCTTTTGTCATGCCTTACACTTCATTACCCATGGCAATATGAAAAACGGTAAAACAGTATAGTAATGTGTTGAAGTGCCTACTACTGACAACAGTAGCAATGGGCCATCTGCCTTCCCAGAACGTCCTGCTCTCTTTTTATGTTGATCTGTATAATATTTGTAAATGTGGTGGGAGTGGTAAGATCACTTAACAGGAAAGGTTTGGCAAATAACAGCACTTGGTGAAGGAAGATGGCCATTTTCTGTCTTCACCTAATTCATCTTCAGACAGATGGACATGCATGAGCAATCACAGCCAACTGTCATGCTACCATTTACACACTGTTGCAGGTGAGTACAAAGGGTGAAGAATAATTTGTTGTGTACATCACACTCATCATCACCATATCAAGGAGACTGTCAGCAAGGATATGTAGAGTTTAACTGCTGGGAATTATGTAAGATATATTTGTTCACAGTTGTGGCACCAAATCACAAGCTCATTGGAAAGGAATTTGTCTTTACATGGTTGGTCATGTCACTAGTGATATGAAATTTCTGTGCTGACTTGAAAGCCAGACCATCAGTCTCACTGCTTGAATATTATCACTCATATTGTTGCCATTTTCTTGTATCCATGCAGGAAGTACCACCATCCATTGTTATCAAGCCTTTCTGCTAGTCAGATAACCATGCAGTATTGCCCTTTATCTTCATGTGTGTAAGATTGCCAGTCTAAATTGCAGTTTATCTTTGTGTGTGTAAGTCAGATCATAATTTGATTTTTTTTATTGTTATTATTATTTTTTTTTTTTTTAATGCAGTTTATCTAACTACTGTGGCAGTAAATTTGTATGTGTGCATCCTGTTGTTTGCACTGGTTCAATGCAGTGTTCCCTCAGTCAATATAACAAACACAACTAATATGACAACTTTTATGACTTTTGTATTGGTTGCATGCTTTTGATATTGCTGTACCCAGTTATCATCATCATCACACCAAAATGTTTAATGTGTGCTCAAACAGCTTGCTGCGCAATATCCTTCTCTTAACAGTTCTTATAAATTTCTTTATTATCTGATTGGGTATTAAAATCTATCATAAATGTAACTTACTACAGGAGATAATGTCAAATTAATACAGTTAACAATATGCACAGTACATTTTAGAGAATGAATGTAGGTACATATTGGAGGATTGAAGGTGTTGTGGAAATGTTATATTATATTTGTATAACCAAAAACACCTTTACCTGAAGTTGAACGGTTACAGAGATAATGGCAAGTGACATTTTAAAGAAAGAGAGCTGTTGTACAGTTATTGATTACCAGTGTGTATTAAAACTGGGAGGAATTTGTAGTTTCTGTAATGTTAACACTTGTACTTAAGGTCTTAGTGACATAAAGACGTCAAGTCAGAAAAACTGGCACTAATTTCATAAAAATTGCCCACAGGTTTGCAGGTACTGTAGATAGCACACATGCCACTGCATGGTTTGTCTTCAGTATCGGCTCAAGGAGGATATGCAGAGTGTACAGAGAATACACCATGCCAAACAAGTACAGTATGTTGAACCACAAGAAGACGACTTTTTTTCTTGAGTCATTAACTGCATAACCGTTCAAAGTCAGATGTAGGTATTTTTCGTTATAGTGATGTAGTTTAACCTAAGGAACATTCTCCCAAATGGCAAATTCCCCCTGAAACAGCCTGCAGTTTTTGAATGTAATGAAAAAAAAAGTAAATTTATAAGAACAGTCAGCAAAAGATGTGTGTAAATAAAATTTTCATGCATAAAAGAACAAATTTTGGAAGTGTACACAGTCAAAGTAATAAATAATATGTACCCCTTCCCCTTCTAAAACTAAACTACTGCTGTCTCTACCACCATTTTCAACTACCCCAATAGCTAGACAAAAACACTACCAGACAATAAAAAGTCCATTTTCTAGATAAAGATAAAACAATGTCGTGCGACACAATCAGCCGTGTACAGGAAATGTAACCCCATATAATAAATAATGGGAGCTGAAATATAGTTAGTAACGGTACCTCATAACCAAACGGTTCAAAACGTAATGTTGTATTAAAAACAAGAATAATGTTGTAGTAGTAGTAGTAGTAGTAGTAGTAGTAGTAGTAGTAGTAGTTAGTAGTGCTGTTAAACATTTGCAGAAATGTGAAAAGACTGCCATACAAGCTTTAAAAAGCAGTAGTCAAGCTTATGCAAATGGAAAGAAACAATAATCATACTTTGGTTAGTACAAGAAGTAAAAACGTTACACAGGAGGAAGAGCACATGTTAATAGTCTTACATGAACAGGTTCATCTGGCCTCCATAACAAAGAATGGCAATGGGTGAGTGATAAAACACGCATTATGAACGTAAGACAAACTAGTAAAAAACGCAAAATACAGATGATATTAACAGAGCGCCAAGAACTAACACTTTGAAAATTTTAGTGAATCAATACATGCATATTGCATGGAAACAAATACAAAGCAGCAGTCATACAAAAACTTTAGAACAACACAAAATGAAGTAAATTTAAGATTGACAAATGAATGTATTCATATACATCAAAGAATGACAGTATAATTGATGTAATATTAAGAGCCAAAATTAGTAAATGTAAAAGTTTTAATTAATTGCTTGGTAAATAATAGATGTATTATTTTATGTAGCACTGTTTTGACTGGAGGAACACTATATTGAATGCTGTCAATAACTGAGATGGCATTACATGGTAGGATGACAATGAATAGTGAGTTGTTAGAGATGTGGAAGAAGTGGTCATGGCCTAATTCAAGGTACTATACTGACATCTGTCTGGCTTGACTGAGGAAATTCACGAAACACATTGAGAATAGGTTATATCTTGGCTGAGATTTTAACTTAAAACCTCCGGAACAAAAATGAGGGGTGCTTCCCACCCAGCTGTGGCATTCAGTTGCCTGTCAGTGTTGCTGTTTCTTTATGTTTAAATGAGTGATGTCACTGGTTACTAATTCCATCTCTCTCTTCCTCCTTAGATCAGATCACCAGTAACACAGCCATTTCTCTCTTCTTGCTGAAGTGTATTCACTAAGCACACACTACTTTCATTTTTGTCCACTTCCTTGGGCCCAATTGTTCATCAGTGTGTACTGCCACTGTTATCTTACATGCAGTCACACTCCTTGTTGCCAGTCCACTTGGGGGTCTGATGAATTTCATTGGAGTGGTAAGATGGAACAGATCTTCTAGGTTGCAAGCACTTCATGATTTCAGTTTGTAGTTTACAGTTCTGTACTGTAACAATGATATGCCAGCAACTTTTGGAATGGGCTTATCTCTCCTTCATTGATGATGTCTAAGAATTCATTTCATTGGAGTATCTGTTGTCTTATAACACAAGTTCAGCTTCTCATTTCAACCAACAGTTGTACAAGGTTTCTTGCCAAACAGTTGTGGGTTCCCAAGAGGCACTAATTTTTCTTTTCATGTGTTAAGCTGTTACACTCCAGTACATTTGTGTGGTGATTTCTGTCTTCTGTTTATGCAAGTCATTATCTGACCATCAGTATAATGGAGCAGAGTACCAGCAGCACAAGAGGTGTTTGCAGTGTGGGAGTCATGTTACAAGCATCTGCATCATTACAGCTCTGGAGACAACCACGCACATACCTGTGACATAATACACATAAAGAAGTAAGTACAACCAATGGTTCAAAAGCTGTCAATCACAGTTGGACTTAATGTTCTTTATTCTTCACGTACAGGTATAATATGAACACATGATTGGAAAGCGTCTATCTGTCCTATGTGTTTCATTTTCAAAACTGCTGGACAGATTTTGGGAAATATTGTTGGTGGTTTAGGCTGCACTTCAACTAGTGATGTAAATATAATTGTAGTCAATAACATAAAAGTTTGAAAGCAAATGTCATAGTTTTCTTTTAAGTGACTATTAAAATGCAGGTATTGTTAAGATTTACAACTTTTACCTCAGATATCCTTGTATACTGATATTTAACAAAATGGTTTTAAGCAAAATGCATCATTAACAAGAGCTCAAAAGTCAATCTCTGGTTATGTCCTGTAAAAGGTAAAGTGTTCCCATTACAGGCCCGGTGTGGCCCAGAGGGGGGAGGGGGGGGAGGAGAGGTATAGCTCTACTCTTCCATGACTGTAGCACTAGAAGGGGGTGAGTGGTCAGCAGCATGTCCCGGCCACACTTTACCCCCACTAAAGACCTGGTACCCTTTGTAGAGGAGACTGGGTGGGCCCCAGGGCCAGTCTGGACGGGCAGAAAATCTCGTCCCCACTGGGATTCGATCCCGGACCGTCCAGCCTGTAGTCAGTCACTATACCATCTGAGCTACCCGGCCCATGGTTATATACTGTACATACCAGAATTTAACATTACCCTAAAATTTAATTAGATCATTATTCCAGTGTAGTGTCAGCTTATTAAACAGCAGTGTATCAAAGTTACATGCACAAATTACTAGCAGGTATAACAAAGGAACACAATTAAGTTAGCTGAATTTCAACATTGATGCCATGCGTTTTTGCAGCCAGTGGCTTGTTCTACAAAAATCCACAGTTTGAATTATATAATCCCCAGATTGTCCATGGATATAAATACTGAAAAAGAAAGGGGTTTTAGAAAAATTCAAGTAGCAGAAGCAAGATGTGCATAAATTTTCTTTGTGGATTGTGTAATGCTGACATTTTGAAAGACTAAGTGTTTAATAATAATAATAATAATCGGGTGATTGATGAATTGGAAAGGATATTTAAGTAGGCAGTCCTGGCCTAATCCAGGTACTATCCTGGTATTTATGGAGGCTCTAAGAAAAATCGCATTCAGGATAGCCAGTGTCCCACCTTAGATTCGAAACAGGCGACTCATGAATACAAGCCTAGAGCATGACATTTGTATCAGTCTATTCATTTGTATTTATTATGGGACACTGGAAGAGACTGATACTTTTAATTATCTAGGATATAACATGTCATATGAAGGAGATGGGGTTTGGATGTGAAATCTAAATTTAATCAAAATAGTGGCAATTATAGATCAGATTTTCAAATCATTATTAGTGTCTGGGAATGTGGCAATAAATATTTGTAATACACTTGCCTGATCAACATGACTTCGCAGTAATAAATTATGAACACTACAAAGAAGTAATTGGAGAAACTGTGGGATATACCCTCTAGACTGTGAAAGAAATGAATAAAGTGTGGAGAAAAGAGAGTTTACAAATTACACAGTTTCCTTAACAAGGAAGAAGAAATTCTAAAGGATGCAATACTAGACAGTTATAACATGATTACAAAGATTTTAAAATGTAAATCAAAATATAAAAGAAGTCTGGGAAGACCCATCAAATCATGGAAGGATCTGTCTGTAATATGCATAGTATGTCTCGGTATGCCCTAATGAAACTGATGATGATGATGATTATGATGATGACAATGATTACAATTTATGACTAGGTTGTGTTGTACACATAGACATAGCATGGCAAATCTTTTAATGGTATATTAATTAGAGTAATGTGCAAATAATAAGCATGGAAAGTATATGTACTTGAAGTACATCTTTCCACTCTTTTTTATTACTGGATGTAGAGGTAAAAAGATAATGTCCTTGTACCTGCCTTGCAGGCGTACTGGGCGGTGGAGGTATAGCTTCATTCATTCTTAACCTTGGCACTAGATGGAGGGAAGGGGCAGCTTAAAGTCCTGGCTGCTTTATTCCAGGGAAGAGGCCCTGTTACACATTGAGTAGGAGGTTGGGTGGACACCAGATGCAGTCTGGATGTTTTAGAGAACAGAAAGATATCTTGCCTCTGCCAGCATATGAATCTTGGATCATATAGCCCATAGCCAAGTCACTGTACCGAATGGTCTGTTTCTCTGATTATGTGCTATCGTAGTTCCCATTACAGATTTAAAGGTTGAATTTCTGGAGGATTGTGTGAGCAACAGTAAACTGCATTACAATACCACAGTGTCAGAAGCTGCAGTGATTACATTTCTGAAAAGTACTACGTGTAGTCAAACCAGGTGTCTTCAGACAATTAAGTCTACCGTCTGAATCTCCGTTAACTTTACTATTTGGGTGTCAGAGAACAAATAAATAAAAAAAAACTGCTTCCTTAAATCTTATATGTTTAACTATTGTTTCAAGCAAGTTATATAATTAGCTACATCGTACATGCACATAAACAGCTACAGAAATGACATTCTTCTACCATGGAAATGGTTGTTACACCTCTTACAAGTTCAGTCTGCCATGGCTCATGGCCAGACTTAAAACTTCTGTTGCTGCTTTCATGGCACACCAACTGAGAACCAGTGGCCTAGGCACTGGTCCTGAAAGTCTGTCAAAATGTAGATGTAAAAACTAACTTGACCAAGCCCATGCAGAATTATAGGCAGATTAGGCATAAGATAGCTGTCGAATAATGCACTGCATTAATAATCTGTAACTTGTAAAATTGGTTTTGAATGCCATTACAGCCCTATCCCCAGCAACTGCCTTTTGTGTTGAAGACACCCTCTGTGTTGACACAGATGAAAACCCCAGGACATAAAACTAAATGCGACGGTTGGCAGAAATTGATACATGCGGAAAACCGTGGCTAACGAGGGTTCTTGTTGATTTGCTGTATGCAACATATTCTGCAGAAGATGGGCACTTGTGACACTTTTCTTGAATGAATACTGATGTCAGTTTGAATTGGAGGACCTTACCTTTCATTATAGTAGAAACCACCACAATGGGACATGCGGATGATTTCTGTATCTGTAGTGAGTGTACCACTGTCAAGTTCACAGCCACGTACGGTGATGCGTTCACCAGTATCGTCATAAAAACCTGCCAGCTTGATGCATGCTGTGGCTGGGAACAACCCATCACGTCCCTTGCGTCCTCCCATGCATGGTGTTTCTAAAATTCCAGTTGTGAAATTATTGTGAAATGGATCGTCGCATGCAGGATAGTTTCCATTCTGGGAAACACACTTGAAGCAGTCGATGGCATAGCCTGCAGAACAAAGGCAGAATTTTACTTTAGCCCTTAACCAACATTTTGATTATACAGTGGTTCGTTTACATGAAAAAAATTATTAAATTATTTGCTCCTGCTTGCTACATACCCTGCCAACATGTCTGTCACCACAGGGAAGGCCAAAAGACTGCTTATTTAAAAAAATATATATATTAAAATAAGAATGGGAAGAGCACTCTTGGAATGGCATGGCATCTGTCTACCCTGTAGGTGTATACAGTGGATGGCCAATGTATTAGACAAGAGTAGCATGGAATACTTTCACTGGCCTACAAATAATACATAGTGATTTTTTAGAAATCAGTTCTTTATGTAATGGATACCCATAAATTTCATCCAAGCCAATTTTCTGTCAAACAAGTACATGGATATCCCCAATATCATTTGCGCTTTTAAGTAACGAGGGCGCTATGATGGACGAAAGGGATGTAGCTCAAGCTTGCAAGGTAACGTCTGTACTCATAAAATGACCATTCTTGGGGGATATAAGTTTTCGTAAAAATATGTTGAAAAATCAGTAAGATGTAAGTAAGTTTATTTAGACCTAAGTACAGGAATCCTAAAGTGAATCAAAGAGAATGGAACTCGCACTAGCAGGATATTCGCTTTATAACGAAGTGCGTTACTTCATTCGTTGTCAAAGTCTGCCCGGTGATTGAAAAGGCATTTGAAAAGTTAATTTACACCTGTACGTGAACCAAAACTGCCCGGTAAAATGTATGTCTATATTATCGAGTTTTATCGAAATAAGCAACGTTCCGTTCGGTCTGACGTGAAGACAAACGGATGTGATTAAACTAATAGGTACTTTAAAAAGTGAACATCAGCTACTCCTACCCGTAATCACGAATTATTATGGGTTATGGGGAAGTAAACTTCCAGTTTGTCCATTAGATGGGAAGCGAGAAGCAGGCGTACACGAGTAATGAAATGTTGTCCCCGGCGACCGTACATATCATCTTGAGCTCTGCATTATTCACAGAACCGCGTTCTGCAACGTTGCAGCTAGCATCGTGGTTAACTTTAGAACGCCGGCTTCGTCAAGCCCTGGCAAGCTAGAGTAATACACCTAAAAAAAAAAAAAAAAATGTTCGTGGTCGTCGCCAGAATTTCTTCTAAGGGGGTTGGGAGTGCCAAACAGAAAAGTTGTTTACAACACACTTAGCCATATAAGAATATTGGTACGGATCGCCCTAGAGTTGTGTATTTATACTGAAAGATAAATTCTGTGACATTAAATCGCATTAATATTTATTATACTTTCTTTTTTTCAACTTTTCAATTTCGATTCCAAAAATCCAGGTGGGGAGGCAGCTGCATGACTTCCCGACTGACATGCAACAGTCGCTTCCTTGCACACACATACGTTTTAACATTACACTGAGCACGACATAACCTATTCAAATGAATAGCGCCGTCAAATCACTCGTTTTCTCTCACTTCATTGTTAAGCAATCGGATCTGTTCTATTCGACGCAGAGTCAATATTTGCAGTGCTACCAGCGTAATTAGCATTTAAATAAAGTATAGAAGCCGGTACAGACATAGACATAAAGGCCTCTGTGCATTATTCTTTTGTTCCCACCCATTAATTTATAGTCAAATTGGATGCCTGGGAACACGCATTCACAGCCTTCCTGTTAACTGTTACGCGTCACTGCCTGTACAGTTTTTTCCAAGTGTAATTCTAGTGAACATTTACACCAACCAGCCAACTATCAATGTTTCGTCACAAGTTAAAGAACAAACCAGTGACCAAAATAATTTCCACTTCCAGATCAGGCTTGTTTACACTGGCAACGTGCCGTTGAAATCTGTCTCGCCGATCACGTTGGGTGCCTGAATTCTTACGCCTTTCAGATGCCGGTACCCTGGATTTGAATCCTACTCAAAGCATGGATATGTCCGTGAGATTCTGAGTCGGAATAAGCGACAGGGTGTGATCAAAATATAACTGCCGCAGAAGCATATTTTCTGTACTGTCAAATTATGGCGGCGCAATTGCGACGTTGCTCGTGTCTGTTAATCTTCCTGTATTCTAAGCAGATTTGCATATGTACTAGTTCCTACCAATGTGCCTACCAGCGGTTTTAAAATTTAAAATTTCTACGTGGTGCTCACGTTGCGATTAGGTATTCTGTAAAGACTTTTACAACATCAACAGATTGGTTTTGTATAACCGAAGTGGTGTTTACTGTGCGGTACGCACTGGGTCCTTACATAAATCAGACACGTTTCGTCTTTAAAGGGTTAATGATACGTAAGTAAAAAAAAAGTATTATTTAGAATGTTGCCCGCAGACAAATTTTTCTGTTAATTTGGCCCTCATACCCAAGAGGTTGCTTACCACTACTGTTAGAGCCTAACTAACGCCAAGTTTCATAGTAAAAACTCTGCACTTTACCCACATGTTTTGCGGTTATTTATGCGTTTCTCCTGTTTCTTACAATAAGCACATTTTTATACAGCCTCGATTGGTCTTCCTAAGGAAAACACGCTGTGTTGTCTGTGCCATAGAAACCGAATCTTTATTCAACATTTAAATGAATTTTAGTCTTCAGAGGGTTGAAATCGCTAACTTTAGAGCATAGCTCATTATGTAAGTTTATCTGTTCCTCAATTACAGTATTATATATTTACTTTGCACATGATGCATGTTCCATGACCTACCTAAATCCAGCGATGCCAGCACAACCACCATGCACCAAGGTACCCATCTCCCCAGAATTTCAGCTATGGCATTATGCGACATGGCAACGCGACATCTGCAAATGTACATCATCTTCATTACAACACCCAGGGTGATACAAAATGAACACCCTGTATTATATTCAGCCCCGTAACGCGAGGCACTGGATGACGTCCAAACGGATGTTTAAAAAGTAAAGTTAAATATTTACGCGAAGCTGGATTCCTGTTTTATGTTCGTGCGGAATTAAGTTCTGCAGCAGGAGACTGCCCTTTCATCGATTATATGTTAACATGAAACAACAATGCAGATAAACACCAGGCGCCGTATAATATGCGCAGTGGCGGATCAATTCCTAGCATAGTTACGTGTATTTTACACGATTGTGCTTCGCCGTCAGACATATTCGGGTGAACTTCTGTTATGAGATATCCGTGTTATGCTCAAGACAACTTTTGAACTGTAATATCTACATGCCGATAGTAAGACTGTATGCAGATGGTCGCAGTACATATATTTCCGTACTTGAATTAGTGGTACGGAACCTGGTTCGGATTTCCAAACTCTTGCGGCTTACTGTATGCAGTCACGTCAGCGCCGCACCCACCATGCACGAGTCACGCCAATGTATCGATCCGTGAACAATCGATATTACTTCCTCACTCAGTTTGGCAATAGGCACACTCTGAATAAACGTTCTCCCAGTTCCAGCTTTGTTGCCAGTTTATCTTTTCCCAGAATATTTTATAGACAGGCTGATAAATATAAAACTCCAGTTATTTTGTGGTTTTGAAAAGCCGTCTTTGACTTGAGGCAAGAACATTTATTACTATTATTTTAAGCGAAGGAGCTCAGGAAAAAACAGAAGGGATGCCGTCTACAGAGGGACGAAGTAAGGAATAGGGCGAGTTACTTGCCGAATTACTCAGTGCAAGTCACAGAGTTTTGTTTGCGTGATAACGTCAAGGTTACTATAGGCTGGACGTGTAGCTGGAATGAGAAGTCTAAAAGTGGATACAAAAGTCTGATAGCAAGAAGGACTTGGAACAGAATGAAAGTGGAATAAACCGACTCCAGCTAAGGGGCCATGGCAAGTTTCAGTATTAGTTATGTTGAACGTTTATGTTTTATTATGTTCTTCAGAATCTGTTGTCTGTCAGTAAGGTAGTGTGCTCCATTAATGGTTTATTTAGTGAGGTTGCTTTCGTGGTGTACGGTTAACGGATTCACGCAAACCGCAAAAGTATTCAATCATACACATGGTGCCCCGGCAAGGTTTCAAACAGAACGTCATCCTGTGCATGACAGACCTATTACGGTGCGTGTTAGTCTGACTAGTTGGTTTTGGTAAGCGCCTCGACAATATTTGTCCTTTTAGGTAACACGCCCAGATGTGCCACACAATTGTAATTGCACACTTGCATTTTCGTACAAGCGTCTTTACTGCAAAAAAAAAAACCGTGAGTTCGTACGACTCGCTGCTGAGACTTACCTATCACTGCTGCACGCCTGCTGCTGCTGCCTCGAGGCACAGTACCAGTAATCGCAAGTGTTGTGTTGGGTGTTTGCGCGCGGGTTTAAGTACCGTGTACCCAGAGCCATCTCTGTGAAATATTCTTAATTATCACGGGCCGGCGTCGCGGCCGGCTCCTGCCGTGCTAGCCAGAACCTTCGACGTGGGCTCGAATGTTTTAAGTTAGCTATCAGAAACTAATTATTTGTTAAACCAAGCACTCAACGCCTTATCTCATATTTAGACAGACATTAGGACTGCTCTGCTACCAACATACGTAAATGCATTTTTAGCATTTCGCTGAGTGTCTGCGAGCATTAAAATTCCGTTGTGTGTTTTGATGACAGTTGCTAGAAAGAGCTGTGGATAAGTTCGTGTAGTACAGACTCCTTGACTAATGCAGATCCGCATAGTGCTACAGCCTTTCAGAAACCTTTGTATTCCGTGTCATGTGTTCACCTTGTTTTGTTCACCGGTTTTGTTGCTTTGTGACTAAAAAGGCGGTTGTATTTTGTGCTTGTTGAAAATCGCTTAATCCTTCCTGAATGAAATGGGTCATGTTCTGAAATTTTAAACCTATGCTGATGTTTGAATAAATATCAATACTAGCCAGTATTGTACTAGTCTTCCGCAATGTGATGTGCTTAGTTTTTGCGATAGAAACATGGTGGCCATGCAAGGAAAAAATGAAAATGCAACATCAGCTATATTTGTCCTTACGTATTTGTCTGGTCCACTTTGCCCGCACAAATATTTTTTCCTCCTAAAGTCCCAAATGATTATATTCGTCTCCATTATAAACTAAAACTAAACTCCGTGGCTTTAGTCCGCGAGCGAACTATACCGACAGAGCGGCCGCCGCCGGTAGGCGGAGTTAGTGCCAACTTTTGCGGATAGAGGGGTGTCACGTGGTTAGCGCAACGGATCCCCTACGGCCGTTAATCTCTGTTTTCTGAACCTGGAGCCGCTACTTTTTTATTCAAGTAGCTCCTCAG
>Ga0123355_10006024_pt1 | contig 17868 bp, 7 predicted proteins | sample TergutEmb28metaG_3_FD_89872 | JGI IMG/M metagenome (GOLD analysis project Ga0123355, IMG submission 89872) | Embiratermes neotenicus P1 segment gut microbial communities from Petit-Saut dam, French Guiana - Emb289 P1 | ecosystem: Host-associated > Arthropoda: Insects > Digestive system > Gut ... | reverse complement strand
GAGTTCATTGCCTTGATTAAAGAGTAGACGTAAGGTGTACCAAAGAAGGATTTTAGACTTTTTAAACTGAGCGACTTTGTTACGTGGAATGGTGAGTTTACAACAGATACCACTAGCTAGTTTGTCGAAAATATAAAAGTTCAGAGAATCTTTATCCAAAGTTATGATGGCATAATCGTCGTTGAGAGCATCAGCCGCGCCATCCAAGGCATCCGCCAAACCACCATCAAAAATTTCGGCTAAAGTGCCAACAACGTTTTCTATAGTGGTGCTAACACCTCCGTTTACAATGATAGTATCACCATCTAGGCGCGGGTCAATGCCTTTTACTCCACCCTTGATAATGCCATATACGATACTATTAAATGTTGTTGGTGTGCCATTGTAGTCATTAATTAAAGTAATTAACTTTTCATCGTTTAAAATCACCATTATTAATTGATACCCCTTTGAAATATTTTAATATAATTTAAAGACATTGAGGGCTTCACCCTTATCTCACACACCACCTTATGGTGCGTTTGCAAGACAGGCTCTTAGTTATTATTTAGACATTCCTTAATAACCATTGGCTTTTTTGAGCCTTTCCCAGCGGGTAAGGATATCTTTTTTGCGGGCAGCTGTATCTTCATGGTCAATAACCCACACTCCATCTTCGAGGCATACAGTTGTACCCTCACGTGCGCCTTTTGGTATAAGATGACGTGGTATCTCTTCCATTTTTATTTCTGCTTGAATATCCGAAAGTTCCAGCACAGCCCAATCTTCCTCAAATCTATCAATTACCCACTTCATGGAAATTAGCTCCTTTTCTTAATGATGAAGATAGCTTTTTATCATAGCAACCTCATCAGCAATTTCTTTTGCTCTATGACTACCCTTTGGATAAGAAGGGCTTTTTCCGCTGGTAACGGCATATTTTATACCATGCGCGCCGTAGCCTATGCCCCATACGGCAATTGTTAATACAAAAAAACTAGCATTAAAACCATTTAACAAAGATGCTAAAAGTATAAAAAATGATACAGGTAAAAACATAATTGAATGAACTAGAAACTGTTTGCGTTCACGAATCCTATTAGTTGCCATAGCAATCAATAAACCATCATGTTCAAAATGGTCTGCTGTTGGAGATGGAATAACAGGAACAACGGGAACAACTGGAATAGAAGGAGACGGGATTGTTTCAATAGTTCTTTCTTTTTCATTTCTTTCATTTGATTGGTATACATGACTTGTAGTCATAGGTAATTCCTCCTTGATGGTTGTGTGGGAGGAATTGTTTATTTCTAAAGACTTTCCTTCTTCCAACCAAGTGGCGCGCCCTTTTATCACCAATTGTTTTGCGTGGCGTGGATAGACACTACCTATCTTATTATCTTGGTCATATAGAGTTATTATAATACCAATCCTCCCAAAATATTTATAAGGCAGTATATTACTTGCTGTTAGTTTTACTTGGGTGCCCGCCCAAATGCTGTTTTATGGGTGCCTGCCCACTGCCTAAAACCATATACGAGAAGATTATATAATAAGTCTGTTAGCCCCTTAAATATGTTCCATCAGGAAGTTGTACATCTTGCCCGTTACTTACAAATACCAAATGCCCTAATTCGTCTGTGCGGAATATTTGCGCGTCAATTTGTTCAAACCTCTCCATTACGCAAGGATGAGGGTGTCCATATTTATTACCCGCACCCACACTAATTGCAATTACAGAAGGATTTACAGCATCTACCAATGCAACTGATGATGAAGTTCTGCTTCCATGATGTCCTGCTTGCATTATATCAGCAGATAAATCTAAGCCACTGGTTACCATATTTTGCTCCGAGGGAACTTCTGCATCACCAGTAAATAGGAATGTATTTACGCCATGAGTTAAATGCAATACAACCGAAGTATTGTTTAAATTACGATTAGGCACATCTCTAGGACCTGGTGCAACAATCATTATATCAATACTGCCTGTTTGAATGCGTTCTCCTCTTTCTGCAAGCACAATTCTTACATTATTATCCTCAATAGCAGTTAAAAACCTGTTATACACCTGTGTTGTATGTGGTTGGTCGGGTTTTACAACCGCTTCAACTGTTACGTTTTCACTATTGATTATTGTAGCAAAAGAGCCTATATGGTCGGCATGTGGATGTGTGCCAACAATATAATTTAAGGTTGTGACACCAGCATTTTCCAAATATTCTAAAATAATTGGTGCTGTGCCGGGTCTTTGGTCACCCGCATCAATAAGTACAGCAGAATTGCCATCTCTAATTAGAATAGCATCACCTTGCCCAACATTAATGAATGTGACAATTAAATCACCATCAGGAAGCTCCATTGGTGGGGCTTCTGCTGGTGGTGGTGTTGGCATTAATGTAATAGCTGGAGCTGTTTCATCACCATCAAATAAACCATCAAGCAAACCAGCTTGAAATGCAAAAAATCCACCTACACCAATAATTAATAGTAAAACTACGCCCAGAATTAGACCTTTTTTACCACCTTTTTTGTCGCCTTTTTTAATGCCCACTATAGTATTTTTAGCCTTTGATTTTACTGCCTTTTTGGCAGCCTTTTTGATATCCATTTGGACACCCCCAAAATTAATTATACTGCTCCGCCCGTCATATTGATTTTATAGTAATTCAAAGAAATTCGCAATATTCTATTTATAGCAATTTAGAAATATACCCGCGAAACGAAACATTCGTCATTCCGCGCTTGACGCGGAATCTCTTTCTAAAGCCGTTTTGCACAAAGGAGATTGCGGGTCAAGCCCGCAATGACGGAAAATCTTTCATTGTTTGAGTATAGTACGGAAGGAGGTGAGGATTGTTTAATTTTGTATAATTTGTGCTTGATTCATTTTTTCCAATATATTAATTGCGCGCCCAGATTTAATTTTTCTTAGTGGCTGGTTATCAGAGTTGTCAATAGTTCCAAGGGTTATATTAAAAACAATTTGCCCGCGATTGCTGGTCATTGTTAAAAAATTTATAATTTGATTTTCGCGAACTTCATTTTTGTTTGCGGAATACCAACCTTTGTCAGAAAACATAATAAATTCATTGGGGGAAATTACCGTAAGTTGTGCCTGAACATTTCCAATTTCGATAATTGCATTTCTTTCATCCATGCTAACAATTGTTGCATCAGGATGTAGTGCAAATTGGCTGTACATATTTTGTGGTTTTTCACTAAACCAAGAGTCTGTAATTACAAGAGTATAACCAGAGCTACAAATTTGACGACGTACTGTACTGTTTGTATCTCTTACGTAATAACTGCCAGAAACACTAAACCCTTGATTATTAATTAGAAAATCCTTTTCAAATCGTGCTTGTGAAACTGTATTTAAATATGTTCGCATATCCATATCCAATACAGTTTCTGGAAAAATTCCGCAATGCGCCCGTGGAGAACATAAATATGGCCTTAAAAGCCCTTGCCAATCGTAGTCATAAAAACCTGGGTCAACAAAAATATCTTGGTGCAAATAACGTAATGTTATGCTGGTTTCATCGGCATGTTTATGAGAACTATTAGTCCATCCGCATTTAAAAGTAAGGTAAAACTTTTCATCTTGATGAACAAAAAAACCACCCTTTAAAAAGCATTTAGTACCTTTTATAGATGAAAAATCATTAATAACAAAATTCCCACTATCCCCAATTGATGGAATAAATACTCTTTCGTCCTGATGTGTAGGCAAAACATATTGTAAAGCTGTGCTTGCTTGTGAAATTATATTCCCAATTTCTTCAAATACAGGGGAATTTATGTTGTAATGTTTGGCAAAAGATAAAATTGACCTATACAGCAGTATGTTATATCGCCAATACCCTGGCGAATTTTCATTACAAAAGCCCTCTTCATCAAAGGATTTGTTAATCAATTTTTGCAGTATAACAAAAGAATCCTCTGCATATGTTGCTCCAATTTCACCATCTATAAAAGCAACCATATACAAAATTCCAAAACATTGCATTACCCCTTGATGGGTTCTTAGGTAATGTTTTGGAAAATCCAATAACCATTGACTTTGCACACCAAGGAATCTTAAAATACTATTTTGGAATTCTGTTTCAAAAGGGAGGGTATGCAAAACCTTTAACAATACAACTGTTCGTATATACAACGCGTGTTCTTCCGAATCATATCGTTGGCGTGCCGTATATTGATTAATATGCTCCAAAAAACTAGCGATTACATTCTCTATAACACAAAAAACGGTTTTTGTTGGGCTTTTTTCATATGACTCTATAAGAGGGATTAGAAACGAAAGCGAATGAATCCATAAAAATATTGAAGCGGAATTTTTGGCAGATACATATTTAAACAAGGCATCTGTTTCAATTAATGATAAATTATCGCCGCCAATGCCTGATAAGGGAAGAATTAATTCGTCTACAATACGTTTAGATATTTCTGGATGAAACAATAGCATTCCTGTTTGCATGTCAAAGTAATCAAGTCTTGTAAAAATCTCTGAATCTATGGGTTGTTGCGAAAATACAGCATCTGAAAACCCATCAAGCCAATTACTTTGAGAACGTGTAACAATATCCATTTCGTCCAATACAGAGCAACATTTGTTATATATTTCTGTTCTAGTATAGGAGTTGTTAATGTTTTCACAAGCAAAATACCAAAGGTGTAAGCCAATTTTTTCTTCAATAATTGGAAAACGCATAAATAATTCATGTAATACATTCCACAATGCAGTGATTTCTTCATTTGTTGCTATATTAATTTCTTGTATGTTAGTAGTTTTTGTGAGTTTTTTCTTTTTATTATTTGCAGCATTCCATAGCTTTTTTTCATAAAGAATATTTGCTTCTTTGATTTCATTTTTTTTGATAACTTCTTTTTCACTTTCACTGTTTTTGTTTTCGTTAAGTGCAAAAAACATATAATCCAAAACCTCGGAAAATCGCGTATTCATATCTTCATCTGCAAATTTAATACTTAATAACTCTGGTGCAAAATGTTCAATTAAACTAAATTGGTGCTTAATTGAGTTAAAAATGGGCATTGAATACACATTAGATAAATACATTGCTTTGGAATCCAATGGCGCAAACCTTGTTAGCCCCAAAAGCCTAGATATTTTACTTTGAAAATGATATGAATTCATTAACATCCATTGGGTAAGTGGTTGGCTCATTCCGCCATATTCTTTGATTCCACTATAATAATTTGAAAATGATTGTATGTTTTCAGAACCTGTTAGAAATGTAGGATAAAATGCCGATATTCTGTATATTGCTTTATCTTTCTCATTTTCCAAATCATCATAAAATGTATTAAAAAATGGATATACCCAATAGGGGCGGGCAATTTCTCCATGCGCACCATATATATTGATAAAATCTGCATTTTCATGAACCAACTGCCCTAATCTGCTGGTTAAATACATACCTTCAAATTGGCTTCTAAATATTGCACGAGAGCGGGTAATTGGATAACGTATAAGCGTTTCTGGTAAGTCGTCATACGGGAAGCCTTCTATGTTAATTTCTAAAGCAATTGGTAAATCATTAACAACATCATTGGAGCGGATTTTTACATTAGATTTATCGTAATCAAAACTAATTAATGCCGAATAAATTAAACGGCTATCAAGCCCCCCTGAAAGGTCAAATATTGCAGTTTTATTATTTTCTATGGAATAATCTAAAAATGATTTTACATTACTTTTTATTTCGGAAATGGCTTGGTCAAATAAATTAAAATAAGTTTCGTAATGAAAACGCTGGATTATTTTTATTTCTGTGCCTATGTGATTGTCTATCAACGATAAGCCATTACTGTCAATTAAAATATCTTTATAAAAAGGAACTATTTCAACACCATCAATGTCTGTTTTATATCCTATATGGTTTTGAAACATTTGATTATTCATAGATAAAAATTTATTAATTGCAATAGTTTCATTTATCTTTAAGCCAATTGTATTTATTAACATCAGTAATAAATGATAACGGTTTGATACTATAACCTGGTAGTCACTTTTGTATACAAATAAATGCTCCATCCCAAAATTATCGCGTCGTATTAGTATATTTTCTCCAATTTCCACAAGAGAATAAGAACCTACACTATTTGTTATAGTTTCAGGTGTGCCATTTTCACAGACATTACCATATGTGTCAATTGAATGCCCAGACCATAAATATGCTTTATTATTGTTTCTCTGCCCTAGTATACGCCCTGTTTGTTTTAGCACCCCATTTGTAAAAAGAGCAACTTGCCACTCTCCTTGTGGCAATAAATGTATTAATTCAAATCCGTTTTGCAAATATGGCGATTTAGGTGTGTCAATATTATACAAATCTAAAATAATCGCATAATCACAAAAAGGGGGGGGATTTGGTATAAATGTATAAGGCTGGTGCATTGGGGTATCTATGGTTTTATAATCTTCCAGCCAATACTTATATTTTAGTTTAATGTCTTGGGGAAAATAGGCAATTGGAGCAGAATATTTGTAAAGCATTGTTCCATGGAGATTATCTTTAACAAAACCCTGAATAACATAAATTCCCGCTTCGCTAATGTCAAATATATGACTTTTATAACTTGAATAACCATCTATCTGTTCAACCACTGTACCATATCTAAGCAAATAAAAAGTATACATATAATTTTCAGAAAGAGTCGCTTTTTTGCCAAAACTTATTTCTGCTTCAATTTTGGTGTTTTTGTCATTTTGGTCTTCGTTTAACTGTGCAGATACATTAAAGTCAGGAATTCTATAAAAATGTTCCAAAATTGTTTTGTTAATCACAAAAGAAGCCTCAAAATATCCCGAGGCTATGTGGGCTGTGCTGAACATCCTATTTATTCTCAAACGTGGCACATATTGCCTAGATGCTGTTTGAGTAATCTTTTTAAGGGGTATCATCACATTTTGGATTTTCCCTATATTCCGCGCGGCGGCGATTATTTCTTCACAAAGCCATAAATTTTTATCGTTTCGTAACGTTGGCTCTGGTTTTTCTACAAGGATAATCACTTTTTTATATGGATTACGTAATGCAGAAAAATAATTTTCGCAAATACGCCTAAAACCTAATAAATTGGCATATTCCTCTTCTTGTCTATGCTCATACAAATCGCTCCATTCTTCTGCAGCATCAACAAGATTATAACGCAACAAATCTATAACTAAATATTGGGCTGTGGAGGAGTAAAAAAATTCATCAATATTAAATTTTTTCTTTTTATTTTTTTTGCTATTTTTTCTGTTAATTTGCCAATAAATATCTTCAAAAATAGTTTTGCTTTTTATATATCGTTCAACAACTAATGTAGTATTTTGTAATAAAAAATTTCGCAATTCATCAGAAGATATTAAATCTATAGCGATTGACATATCACCGCTCCCGTTACTTTTTTATACAAATATGCCAAATAGAAGATTTTCCTGATGGTTCATCAATCTCCTTAAAACTTTCTACAGTAAAATAGGGGGCTAACTGGTTTGCCAAGTCAACCGTACCATATCTGCGGAAAGTGCCAACTTTGTATTTTTCCAAACTTTCTTGCCCATACCATGTAGTAGGGTCTTCCACTAAAATAGTTTCATCCTTACCAGACATATTCACTTCCATAAGGATTACCCCATTTGGACGCAAAACACGATAAAGTTCACTTAAAGCAGCGTTATCATCGTATACATGATGTAGAACATTAGACATTAATACTGCATCAAAAGACTCATTTTCAATTTCTGGCATATTTGAAATGTCCCCTATCACATCTACTTTTACATCTGGGCGTATATCTATGGTAATAACTTTTTTAGGTAACAGATTAGAAACTATTTTCCGCTCTGGCATAGATGGTGATATATGCAACCATTCTCTATTTTCAAAATCATAATAATGTTTTCGCATGGCAGAAACAAGATTACGTTGTCTTTCAAGAGAACCACATTTTTTGCAACGCCGTGGCATGACACTATTGTTAAAAGGCTCTATTTCTTTTTTTTGTGAACCACACACATTACAACCACGAAGTGCGTCTAATGAAACAACAGGATGAGATTCTAAATATTCTCTGTCTAACGAGATTACATCCGCAATGTCTTTCATCGTTATAATTTCAAAATCTTTAGCTAGTTCACCCATAAAATAGTCAAAATACTCTGCATACAAATGATTGGGTACATCATAATACTTATTACCAGGTGTTGCACATAAAGACCAACTATGCATTACAAATGTGGCAATTGAATTGATACCATAATCTGCATAGTATTTATTAAGAAATGTTTTCACTCTACCTACTGCGGCTTCAAAATCTGCTACAGAATTAGATTTTGGTAAAAAAGGTGTTCTGTTAAAATTAAAATCTCGGGGCAATAGGTTAGGTTTAGAGGTGGTATCTAATTTTTCAATTGTAATAGGAATTTCAAACATGCCATTACTCCAAACAAAACATCCGCGTGGTTCACATTCATTTGGACGGAGGCTGTGGTACGAAGCGTCAATGGTTACGCCATTGTTGTAGAGTTCTTCAAGTATCGTCGCATATATTTTATACCCTCCACCCCTATATGCTACTGGTTGTTTGCTTGTACACTTTGCAAATTGTTCTAACATATAGGCAACACAAACCTTTACAGCCCTATCGTCTAGCTGGTCACCATCACGGAAATGCTTAGAATTTAAATTATCCCAAAAAGATTTAGGGAATGAACCAGGATGAAGATGTAATTGTAGGTCATGCCCTCTAAAGACAATGTATTTTCCAGCTTCAATCAACTCTTCACCATAACGTTCGACACTTGCCATTTCAAGAAAAAAAGTAACTTGTATACCATGCTTATCTGCTACATCCATGATTCTACCAATCCCCCATGTGTCACCATCAATATTACCATAAATTAGCCTGTTTACATGGTTTGATTCAGCACGTACCTCTAGGGCTTCAACATCTACAGTTATTGCCAATTTCGGCTTGGGTGGTGCAATTGCCGTAAGCAAAGCGGCTTCACTAACATAAGGAAATGTAATTTCTGGTGTCCAGCCACTTAAAACGGTATCTTTATCATAGTCTAATACATATTCAACAGGTTGAATGTTGTATAATTCCTCATTGGAACTGTATGAAACCGCACCCGCTCCAAAAGAACAAATCTCAACAAATCTTAAACTACTTGTATCTACCTCATTCCTATTTACCCATCTATCCTTATGAAAATAATCCTCCATAAAACAATTAATCCATACAATAGAAGCATCTGAACGCCATGTCCAACCCAAGTAACCACGTTTTTTAACTTCGCCCTTGTAAGTTACTTCACAATTTTGAAATACAAAACCATGTTCGGCATTCTCTCGCTTTTGGTTACAAACAATTATAAATCTGCTCATTCTTGCATCATTAAGTTTTGTAACCAGTCTGCATTTGTCAAAATATCCAACGCCAGAGCCAAATATATAGTCAAAAGAACCTTCTATTGTACATTGATAAAAATAATAACGGAAAAGGCTTTCTTCGTTTTTATATGCAGGTATACAAGAATTTTTTCGCGTACTGTTTACATATTCAGGAGTTGGACCTAAGAATAATGTATCATGATAAGAATCAATTTTGCAGTTTACAAAAACAATTTTATCCCCAAGACAATATGTGGATACAGCTTGTTTACTTTGCTCGTCTGGATATCCACAGTTTTCAATTGTTAAATTAAATAACTTAATATTATCACCAACAATTGTAACAGTTGCTGTTTCATAAGTGTTTGTGTGAGACTTGCCTACTGCAAGATTATTTGACAAAATAACAGATTCCCTTGACTCACCAACCAAAGTAAGATTTGATTTTCCAATGACTATTTTTTCTGTATAAATCCCTGGTTTTATATAAATTAGTGATTCATCACCATCTTTTACTGCATCCACAGCATTTTGGACAGTGCGGTAAGTATTGGCTTCATTTTTTGAAACAACATATATTTTCACGTCGGAATGCTCGCTTTCTTTTGAAGTGAAAGTGCGAAATCTTTTTGTTTGTTCAGAATGTGATACATACCAAGAAGGCATATTGTTTTGTGCATCATCAAACCAACTAATAACATTTTTGCATATTTTTACAATGCTATTGAACTTGTCTATTGTTTCATGTTTTGCATTAACAATATCACGCATAAGCGCGCCATAGAGATAAACGGGAAATAATGCAAAAAATTCTTCTGGTGGTTCTCCGTTAAAATATCCATGAACTTGCCCAAGCGAAAATGTGGGGGTGCAATCCATTAGATTACTAAACTCGCTCCATGGGTCACCAAACGTACATAAGTTAAAATCAATGAGAGTAATTTTATTGTTATTAATTATAATATTTGAAAGTTCAAAATTACCATGTAAAAATCTTTGTGGGCGGTTAAGCAATAAGGTATCATTAGATTGAATGTGTGCGAAGAGTTTTTCCACCTCAGGAACGCTAAAATCGCCCACACTATATTTTCTGTATATGCTTCTTGCCTTTTTCATATATACAGAAGACCACTCTTCTAAATTTGAAGGAAGTAGTATATTATGGAGTTTTCGTAATGCCTCACCCGCTTTTACCCCAACAGAATATATATCTGATTCTGTCATAAATTTTAGGGCGTTTGTTAGAGTAACACCTTCAACCCATTTTGATAATATATATGGTGAATCCTCATGAAAGCCAAATTCAATAGGTTGTAACATGGGAACACCCAATTCAAAGGCATTGGTCATTAATTTAAATCGGACTTTCATGTTTTCGTGACTCTTAGGGTCTGATAACCTAAGACAGTATTTATTTCCATCAATATCTTCTACATAGTATTTTTTATCTTTTGAATTCCCCTCAACAATATCTTTTACAACTGTAAATGAATGTTCTCCAATAATCATATTTTGCTCCCTACATTTCTAATTGAATAATTGAATCTTAGTCGTCATTTTAACATTAGAACATTTTTCAAAAATAACTTCTATTGTGGGGGTTGGTTCAGGTGTGGTAACAACACGAAATCTATAACCTTGTATATGGGGGGTATCTTGCCCTGTAGCCTCAACAATTATAAAATTTTCATCATTGTCTGCTGTTATTGTCATCGTTGCAATCAGTTTTTCATTTCTATAAACATTGATACTATTTGTTTGTATTTCTAAGTTCAAAGCACTATCAAAATGCCACGAAAAACAATAATGGTGAGTATTATCACTGGTGACATTGTCTATAATTTCAAAAAGATTATTATCCCAAAAGTAATTTACTGTCCTTTCGTGAACTACATCAGGATATCGTTTATTGTACCCAGTAGCAGTTGCATATTCAGGAGTATTATTTGTTTGTGTCATATTTACATTCTCATAATCCCTGTTTCTGCGATGGAAACTTGCACCATCAACACAAAGGGTATTGTGTGCATGATAACTTCTGCCATATTCCACATAGGGGTTTTCATACTCATACCCAGGACCACCAGCATCTATAAGAACATCACCATCAAAATACATTATAAATTGCAAATCGTCATTGTGTTTATGGTAATAATGTTGAAAACATGCAGAAAAACAAGCGTTTAATTTGAGTTCACTGTCTTCAAAAAAAGCATATCCAGTATTTTCAAAAGGTGTGAAGCTCTTGCCATTATTAGGAGGCATGGGAAGGTTTATCATTGTTGAAATAGTAGAATCACCCATAAGAAAGGCTTTGCGGTCATGACGAGTATAATGCTTTGGGTATTCATGTGCTTTTGCAGATAGTTCTTCCATTTGTGGCGGAATTTCCAAATCATACATTTTTAACAGATTTATATACTCATCAAGGTATCGCAAAACTACAGCATGATACATTGGGGAATGTTCGTTGTGTATACCATCAGAGGTAAATGCCGATAAAAAGTATTCATTTAAGCGTTTTTCTGCTAGTGCTATCCAATTGTTAGATTCTGGATGATTAAATATTAATGCTCCTTTTAACAATGATACACTTTGGAACATTCCATGATTACTATTTCCTACAAAAAAATGCTCTTGTGATAGTAACTCTACAGTTTTAAGTATTTCATTACATAAAACTTCAATTTGGGCTGGGGTTGAAAACTCAAGGCTTGTTGCTAAAAAAATAATCAGACTACTAGCACGTAAAGCAGTTGTTTCGTCATGAAATACCATTGAACCTTTTTCTACTATATATGCCGGATTCTGTTCCGCAAAATCTTTTATTAACAGATGCGCTCTGTTAAAACCAATTGTATCATTTGTCTCAAGATAGTTTTTTGCCAAAGTAACAAGGAAAACAAACCCATTTAAGGCTCTCGCTAGTGAACGTGGAAGAGTAGTATCATTCCAACATATATCACTACAATCAACATCGGGATATGGAGGGAATGATAATATATCTTGCTCTAAATATTTTGGCATAACTCTGTGTGTTTTAAAACGTAATTCAGCAGTAATAACTTCCTCACTACTAAAATACGACAATCGCTCTTTGATTAATAATTCTGAAGCCATAAATGTATCCTCCTGTTTTTATACATCTTCGTTGTTTTTTTGATTTTTTTTCCAAGAAAAATTATATCTGTCTGCACTATACACAAATCCTTTTGGGCGAAGCCCTCCTTTTGGTGGATTAGATATAATATTTAATAATTCTTGCAAATTATTTGCCGACAATGAAGATTGCCGAATGAGTGAGGCACTAGGGGGCAAAGGTTGCCTTGCAAAAGAAAGTTCTTTAACACCTGCCGTTGCAGCAGGTTTTAAAATTGCATCAGCCTGAGAGTACTTTTGTGCCATAATCATATCAGAAATATAATGAATACCATACCATGCATTTTCAATATCAAAATAAGCAACAAAAACATTATGATTCATGTCAAGCGGTACTTTGCTTGCTTGTTCACTGTGATAAATAGTAATTTGAGAGGATTTTAATGAATTTGAAACTTCCTCCAGTCCATCAAATGGCGAAGCACAAAGCCAAAGTTGTTTGCGTGAATAACTTTGTTTATTAAATACCTCAATTGCCTCCATAGCAGAGTCCCTATTATGAATTTGCATTATAATTGTAACAAGAGGTTCTTCCCAAGTAAGCGTAATATTTAAATCTTTGCAAATCTGTGCCAACCTGTGTACATAAGTATGTTGCGTTAGTACTTTACGCACTCCCAAATGTGACAGTTTTGCCCATCCGTCCGAATCATCCATAAGCCGTGCAAGTATATTTTTATATTCTGCCACAGTGTGGGCAGAATAAACAATATCACCAAACTGTTTTGATACACCTACAGAAGGTGTTGATACAACAGGTGTGCCACATGCAAGACATTCAAAAACCCTACGTGAGAACATTGTTTCTGATTCAGTAACACTATTTACATTAAGTGCAACTTGAAAACCTTTATATGCCTTGTTTATGTCTGAATAGGCTAACGCACCTTTAACAAATGGAAGAAAACGCTCTGGAAAGCGGTAATTTTCTACATCTAATTCCGCATTTCTGTCATAAATTACAAATGGAAAATTTGCCGCAGCATCAAATAACATGTCCATGTCTTCACGGCGCTTGTCGTGGCGATTAACATAATAAGAACCAGCAAAACTACTTCCACGTTGCCTATATATATCATCTATTGGATTGTGTAACAATGGCTGTGCCGCAAACATAAGTGCATCTACCCTGTCATGCCCCAATTTTGCTTTATAATCTGGCACTACTGTAATATCTGTTGTATACACCCTGTCAAACAGTTTTACAACATCAATAAACATATTAAAATGTACTGGGTCTTCTTTATTCCAAAATACTGTAGGAATGCCCATATCGTGACATAATTTTACAAGGGCTACTATTTCAGACCAATCATTATTTGAATATCTGCCAATTTTAAACCGCCAACTACCATTTGAGCCACGCCATGCCGATTCTACCAATAAAAAATGTGGTTTGGCTTTTTTTAATTCTTCATGAAACTTGACCGAAGTTAAAGGAAATAATGCACTTGATAACCCAAAAGATGTAACTGAAAATTCATCTAAAATAGAGGCTATTCGCAACTCTGAAAGTGCTATTGTGCATGGAGGTAAATCCAATGGAGTTATTGCATCAAGGCGTGGTACTACAGAGATAACATCTGTAAGAACTTCTTTTTTCTCTCCCATGCTTTCAACAAAACCTTTGATTCTAAATTTTCCAATTTCTTCAAAAGTGTAAGAAAGAGTACTTTCAGGCGAATAATTTTTATATAAAATGCGTTTGTTATCACGATATACATAAAATGCATATTTACAATCGTCTCTGGTGGAAGTAAGTGTAAATTTAGCTTCTGTCCCCATAGAGATAAATTCACCTTCTTTATATGGGGATGTTATGGAAATTTCAAACTCCTTTATTTGTTTTATTTCTTTTATTGGTTTTATTTCTTTTGTAGCTTCTTTTTTTGTAGGTTCTTTTTTAGGGGTTTCAGGTATAGGTGTTTTAGGTTTTGGAATTTCCTTTTTTGGGGATGATTGGGCTAGTGGGGCTTTTTTTACTGGTTTTAGTGATGGAGAATCAATAAATTGTGGTACAACAATTTCATTGCCTGTAATTATTGACTCAACAACATCTTTTCGCCCAAAATGAATCCCTTTAATCGTAAAAACACCACTGCCTTTAATTCGTAAAGCCACAGATACATAAATTGCCTCTGGAGGGAATGTAACTTCTTGTACTATCCCTAATTCTGAATATATAACAGATGAAATTCGCCTACGGTTTTTGTCTTCCCAACGCATTGATAACAAAATATCGCCATCACCTTCAATTTCAGAAAAAAGATGCAATATTCCACTAGGTAAAAGTTGGGATACATCCGCAAGCTCTAGTGGGTTTATATAATAATATTTAAATACATCATCAGGCATAGATGAATGTATAATCAATTGCCCGTTTCTTTCTGTTAGTTTAAAGTATTCTTCTGTTTCCAGCACCTTATGAAAATTTTCAGGGGCAAGAAAGTACCCTTCATTGGGATTATTGGAGATTTTAAACAGTTTATCATATTTAGTTTTTAACTCTTCCTTTTCGCGTGTTAGAGCTTCAACTTGTGAAACTAAAGTAGTTTCTTTTTCCTGATATGCTTTACGGTCTTCCAACAGAGCATTTATTAATTCCTTTTGTTTTGAAGGGTCTGCCGTTAATTTGTCAATCAAATTTTTTTCCATAAGCCCACTCCTTACCATTTTACCATTCAATTAAGCGTAATTCCTGTTTTGTAATTTTATTGTTATCTAGTTGAGTTCTTACTCTTTGTGCCGCATTTTTTGATAACTGTGCAAATAATGTAGGTCTATTATACAACCGTAAAATCGAATCCGCCATACCTTGCCAATCTTCATAAGGTGAAAGCATAGAATCTTCTAAATGGGTGCAAAATTCTGGTATTGCTGAAACAGAGTTTGTAATGGGAACTAAACCACTTGACATTGCTTCGCCACGTGAAACCCCTTGAGAATCCCAACGAGTGGGAACTAGGAAAATGCCATATTGTTTGTGGAGCTGTTTTATTTCATCATGTGTCATAAATCGTTTGTCTAGTATAACATTTGTAAAATGTTTAATGGGTTCAGTTAATTCATCAAACAGTTGCCCATTACCCACAAAATGAAAATGAAGATTTTTAAACGCTGGGTTTTTAGATAAAGCTAATACAACTTGTACACTAAGGTCATTTGCATACTTAGCACTAGACCATGAGGATATAGAAAGAATAAACTTTCGCTGGTCTTCATGTTTTGGGATATACTCAAACCGTTCTGTATCAATTCCATTATGGATAATGGCAATATGTTTTGCTGGCAATTTAATTTCATAATCTTCCATAACTTCATTGGCAAAATATTGTGATACAAAAACAAGTTTTATATTTCCTGTGCTAAGAGTATCAAACACATCGCGCCAAAGTGCCATTCTTTGATTAGATTCTTGAATACTTTTTTCATCTTCGCCACCTTCATTAAAGGTACGTCGCCACCATGGTTGTATTTCAAAACCATGCACCCATATAAGCAAGCGAAAGGATTTTTGCTTTTGTTTTATATAGGGTTTTAGGGCTTTCCACATGGCTTCATTAAGAAAGTGAACGCCAATAACTCTAAAATAACCTTTTCCAACATACACAGATAACTCATTAGAGCTTAATTCAGAAACATTTATACCATCATAAACCCTAAATACAGGTTCAGATATATTGTACAAGGGCATAACTTCATAGATACTATGTTCTCTTTTGTATGAAAGCATCCTATTATGAACAAACATGTTTGCATACAAATTATTGGGTGAGGGGTAAATATTTGTTAATATTACTGTTTCGGAACGTGGTACATAAACATTCTTTTTAGAATATGGTGGTTTTGCTGTTATACGAATATCAGTAAAATCAAATTCGTTTTTATCAGTCATTCTTAATGTTATACGAAAATATTTTGCATTTGGCAATTTATTTGTTATTAACTCGATTGGGCTTTGGGCTACATTCCATTGATTGGGGAGTTTTAGCCTGTTTTTGTTTTCATCATAAAATACTGTAAGAATTTGCATACCCATGTGACGCGTACCATATAAAGTAATATAAAATGTCTCGCCATATTTTTCCAATAAATGATAATCTCCAATATACAAATATCCTGGTTTACCTTCTGGTAAGTTTGTTTTGATTAAAAGTTGATTATTTTCTTGTGTATGGGAAGCTGTAATACCTTCCTTCGCACGGTTGGCATTAAAAGCAGGAAGCACTTCTTTTATCCCTAGTTTAAGAAGGGGTTTAATTTCTTGGCTAGGTTTTATATCTTGTACAATTTCTTCCCATTTTGCAACACCTTGGTCTGGAACAAATATATCATCAACAATATCACAAGTGTTTTTGTTTGCGTTTTTGTTTTCGTCCTTGTCGTTGCTAAAACCAGCACAATAATTAAATTCATCTATGGATATAAAATTACCTCTTACTATAGGATTTTGCAAAAATTCCTCTACTGTAGAATCTTTAAAAAAATTACGACGTAAAGCCGCCCTACGCAAACTAAGGGCAGTAATCTCTTTGTGGATATATCCATCCCCAACCAGTTTTATTTTTTTGTCATTAACATCATATTGATAATGACCTGATTTTCCAATACCCATAACTCTGCTAAAACGTGAGGCAAGCATTAAATCAGTAAGATAGTTTTCGCCATAATAATCACCATCTTCAAAAAACGCAATAAAATTAGCAGGAATTTCTTTGATTAGGGTTTTTGTTGAAAGTACATTTCTGCGGGGTATTTCTGTTTCCGAAATAATATACAATAATTTTTTTTCGTATAGCTGTCTTACAAATGCTGGAATAGCTTTTTCGTTTCGTGCTATTACTGCTACTGTGGGCATTGGGGTTTTTAATACGCGCCCAAATACTTTTTGTGTTATATAATCAAGCCTGTCTTCATACAGATGCGAACGCAAAGTTGCGCGTAAGCCCAAAAGCCGAAACTTTCGTAAAGTTACTTCTGTGTTCCATATATTATTTAGCTCTTTTGATAGTGATGTTAAATCATCAGTGCATACGACTAAATCACCAAAATAATTTTTTAATCCTCGTGAATAATTACTTACAACAATAGTATTTGACAACATAAGTTCAAATACCCTTCTTGCAAACATTGACTGTGACTGGGTAACAGAATTCATATTTATGCCATAATTATAACCTTTGTATGCCTTATCAATTTCGTTAAATGGTAAACTACCTTTTATGATATGATTATATTGTGAGGGAAACGCCATTTCAGGGGATTTACCACTGTGACGGTCATAAATGTCAAAACCTCGTGATTCCTCTAAAAAAGG
>Ga0123355_10006023_pt1 | contig 17871 bp, 11 predicted proteins | sample TergutEmb28metaG_3_FD_89872 | JGI IMG/M metagenome (GOLD analysis project Ga0123355, IMG submission 89872) | Embiratermes neotenicus P1 segment gut microbial communities from Petit-Saut dam, French Guiana - Emb289 P1 | ecosystem: Host-associated > Arthropoda: Insects > Digestive system > Gut ... | reverse complement strand
TTCTCGCCTTGTGGAGCTGGTGGACGGATTCGAACCCCCGACCTGCTGATTACAAATCAGCTGCTCTACCGACTGAGCTACACCAGCAAGTACCTTATATCAAGGCACAAAAGAAATAATAACAAAAACGAACTAATTTGTCAATACAAAAATTGCCTGTTTGCGAATTAATTTTGACTACAATGAGCACAAGATCAGTTCTCTTGTGTCGTTAAGTAGTTACTGTTCACAGGCTTGGTGTGCGCTTGCACTCAGAGTCTGTATTTTTAGCGATTTCGTCGCTCAGACAAGTGCGCAAGCGCAACTCGCTTTGGAAATCGAAAAACACAGGCTCTGAGTCGCGCTACAGGTCTGGTGTGAACAGTAACGACGAGTTCTGTGCACAAATACAGAAGTAAATGGTTAGTTATTGTCATACATAAAACACTTTGATATAATCAATTTATTCTGATATGTTCCGATATTTACAACAGTTACAGCTTATTGATTTTGAAAAATAGGGGAGTGACATGTAATGGAAAATAGTAGTAAACCAATATACATTGTGACAGGAGCTGCGGGTCACTTGGGTCGCACTGTTACAAAAATGCTAAGTGAGAGTGGGAATACAGTCTATGCTCTTTGCTTACCTGATGAAGCGCATTTGCCCAATGGCGAAAATGTACGCATATATTATGGAGATGTTCGCAATATTGACAGCCTCGCCGATATGTTTGAAGCACGTGAGAATACGCCTATCATTGTAATACATTGTGCCGGAATCGTGTCGATATCATCAAAGTTTGATCAGATGGTCTACGATGTCAACGTTAATGGGACGAAAAATATTATCGCTCTTTGCGAAAAATATAATGTTCAAAAACTTATTTATATAAGTTCAGTTCATGCGTTACCTGTATTGCCTGATACGGAGACGATAGTAGAGGTCGATCATTTTTCTCCGGACGATGTTGTCGGACTGTATTCCAAAACAAAGTCTGAAGCAAGTCAATGTGTCCTTGATTACGCAAAACGTGGCTATGACGCAAATATTATACATCCTTCCGGACTGATTGGTCCCGAGGATTTTGGTCGTGGACATCTTACTCAACTCATTATTGATTATTGTAAAGGTGGGTTGACAAGTGGGATTGACGGTGGTTATGACTTTGTTGATGTAAGAGATGTTACAGATGGCATATTGTCTTGTTGTGAACATGGAAAAAGTGGTGCATGTTATATCATGTCAGGAAGGTATATGAAAGTTTATGATTTACTGAATCAACTGCATGAAATAACGGGTAGAAAGAAAGTTGAGAGAATGTTGCCACTGTGGTTTGTAAGACTAACCGCACCTTTGTCTGAGATATATTACAAAATTCTACGACAACCACCGTTGTTTACCACATATTCAATTTATACCCTCAAAGTAAATGCAAATTTCAGTTGTGAAAATGCAAAGCATGATTTGAATTATACAACACGACCAATAAGACAAACTCTGGAGGATACCGTTATGTGGTTGAAAGAAAACGGTCGAATCACATAAAAGACAACAATTAATAATGTTGATGAGTTAATGTATGTATTCCGGCTGTATGTGTATTTTTTTTCATTTATAACATTTTGTGAATTTTTTGTGAACATATATCGTTCTCATTTTCGATTCATTGTAATAGTGTTGAATATATGATAACATATGAGTTCTTTTGTATTTTTGAAACTATTGAGGAAGAATGAGGGTGCCGGAGCATGGATTTTAAATCCGCTTTGAAATGGGTGTTTGCACTATTTTGTATTATTTTTGCTTTTATAATGCTGTTTATTATACTCGTTCTTGATGTATTTTTTATATATCATGAGTATCCGCGGTCATTCACAAGTCAGTATATATTTGAGCTTATGTTGGTTGCGTTAGTAGCTTCATTGCCTACCCTTATGTTAGCGCACAGCACAAAATCAAAGGTAGCTCTATATGGTCGCCAGGCAGCTCATTTCATTATTACATTCTTAGCTGTGTTCACACTTCTAAATTACCTTAGACATTTAGAGTGGATGACAATAGTAGACTGGGCTTTTGCACCTGTTGCATTCTTTGTTCTGTTTTATGTAATTGCAGTTTTAATCAATAAACAATATTTACGTACAAAGGGTATAGCACAGCAAAATGCAGAGGAACGAAAGCAGTTAATCACTCATTTGGACGATCTTATGCGTCAGCACACTACCATGCGAAAGTTTAAACATGATCAAAGTAATATCTTTTCTTCGATGGATATTTTTGTTGTAGAAGACAATTGGGCCGGGATGAAAGAATATTATAACACAAAAATAAAGCCGGCATTTAATGTCATTACAGCAAGTGATTTTGCTCTAGAGAATTTAAATAAAATCAAGATACAAGAAATCCGAGGCATCTTCACCATAAAGCTGGCAATGGCACAAAACATGGGAATAGATACCAGATTCGATGCTGACGAAGATATTGACAACATACCCATCGACTCAGTTACGTTTGTACGAATACTTGGCATTATTCTGGATAATGCTATAGAAGAGCTAGAGGACTTAGGACGGGGCGTACTTATGATTGGTTGCTATAAGATTGAAGATACTGTCAATTTCATCGTACAAAATACATGTAGAGCAGACATGCCCTCGCTTCAACAGCTACAGAAATCCGGATTCACCACAAAAGGCAAGGGGAGTGGACTTGGTCTTGGCAATTTGTATGAGTTGGTCGATTCTATGCCCAATGTTGTGCTATCGACCAGTATCAAAAACGAGCTGTTTACACAGCAGATAATGATTGGGGATATGGATTAAGGTGAATATATTTATTTGCGAAGATGATCCTAAACAGCGTGAACGACTGGAAAATATTGTTAACGAGCAAATCTCATCGACTGATTTGGATATGGAGATTGCCCTGTCAACACAGAGTCCGACTGCACTATTAGAGTATCTTGAATCTCATCAAGTCCAAAGTGGTCTCTACTTTTTGGATGTAGATTTACAATGTGATATTAATGGTATCGAGCTTGGTGCTAAAATTAGAAATGCTGATATTTTTGCAACAATTGTCTTTGTTACAACACACTCTGAAATGACACCTCTGGTATTTACTTACAAAGTGCAGGCGTTGGATTATATAATTAAGGACGATCCACCACAAGAAATTGCAAAGCGAATTGTCGAATGCATTCAAATCGCATATAAGCATTGTCTTAGTGATAGACGCGAAAACACTAAATATTATGTTATAAATATAGGTAAGCAAACTCTGAGTGTTCCCTACGATAGCATTCTGTATTTCGAGTCTTGTGTAGATCAACGAAATAAGCTTGTATTGCATACAGTAGACAATATGTTATCTTTTCGTGGACATATTAGTGCTGTTTCTAAGCTTGGCTCGCCGTTTTGTATGTGCCATCAATCTTATGTTGTAAATGTTGACAATATAAGGAATGTAGATAAGGAGAATCGTCTAATTGAGATGATTAGTGGCGAAACGGTCATCATAAGTAGACGAAGAATGACTGAGCTCATACAGTGTATGGGCATGAAAGCGTAAAATTTGTCTGTCCTCATTTTGATCAGCTGTCGATACCCGAACATAACCGTATATGCCATAAAATCATCTCCTAAAATGAAGATGATTTTATCTTATGTTTACCGAGTATCTACTCAACATCCTCAACAACAGTATCTGAGGGCTCATTTTTACTTGGGTACAGGGACATGACAAAGTCACGCAACACAATGATTATAACAGCAAGTAGGGCAATAGCAGCGAGCCTGAAATCTATGACCTCTATACCAATCATTAAGAAAATCACATATGATATAAACGAGCAAATTATAGTCACAACAGGTACATACCATCTGCGTTTGTCATAGAAGAAAAGGGTTACAGACAAGACATCAGCAATAAAGTAATAACGATCATGCATTTTGGGAAGCAGGAAAGGCATTATAACTGCAAACAAATACGCAAGTCGGACATAGTCAACGGTTTTTATTAGTCGCTCTCTGTTTACATAAGTAAAGTACATCAGACTAAGGACAGCAAAGCCGGCAAAATAGATTCCGGCGAGACGGAAGTTTTCATAGGGGACATTTCCGAAGAATCGCCACATGTTGACAATGTTTAGGTTGAGCACATTGTAGAAGTTAGCTTGTGTGATATACGCAAACAAAGCATCATTTAGAGGCATACCTGCTATAATTGCCGGTAGGAGAGTTGCAAGATATACTGCGAAGAATACATAACAATCTCTGAGACGTAAACGCTTCATGAATATGAATACAGGAATCATAGGGAGTAAAAACACCGCTTGAAGCTTAAACGCAAACGCCAATGCCATAAAGGCGTAAGACATCTTGCTTCGTCCACGTAGGCCAAAGTAGAACGAGCCAATGGCAAATGCAGCATAGATGGAGTCACATTGTCCCCACATTGCGCCGTTTAGTATAACGGTAGGGATTGCAAATGCAGCTAAGAAAGCCATAACTTTTATGTTATCACTGGAAGTTTTGAGAGATACGATTTTCATAACAAAATATGCTAGAATAAAATCAAAGATAACGGATATAAATTTAATCAAATATAATTCAGAAATATTTATTCGGGCGATTATATTAAGTAGGTACATATATGGTGGATTATATGTTCCGACATTAGTACGTAACCCTTCAAGAAAAGTCATTGTACGGTACTCTTCAACCCATGGTCGCAAAAAATTTCTAAAGTCTCCGGACTCATGATAGAAAAGTGCTCCTCTAACAATAAGTAGAGCAGTTATACATACAGCCGTGAAAATAATAAGCACATTCTTATCTGTAAAAATACGGGAGTTAATATTGTTTTGATTTTGCATAAGTTGACATGTTCCTTAACTTCAATTCAATTTTCGACTTCTACAAGTCGAAAATATCAAGTTTTCAGAAGGAGATTGCACTCCTACTGAAAGGCATTCCGCCTAGAGAGATGGGTGTCTTAACTCCAAAACCCCCACTTCAAACGCCAAAGGCGTTAAGTGGCGGGTAGGATAAAGTATGTGTGTAATAGTATCATAGAAATATACCTAGTTCAACTTGCAATTACATTCTTTGTATAGTAAACTTGAAAAGCATAAATTATATATTGACAGATTACGAAGAAAAAGGATGAAGAAAATGACAGTATACGAAGAACTGAAAGCGCGAGGACTGATCGCACAAGTGACAAATGAACCGGAAATCAGCGAAATGATAAATGCGGGTAAAGCTACGTTCTATATCGGCTTTGACCCTACTGCAGATTCATTGCATGTCGGTCACTTTATGGCGCTTTCATTCATGAAGCGTCTGCAAATGGCAGGGAATAAGCCTATTGCACTGGTTGGTGGTGGAACTGCAATGATTGGTGACCCGTCAGCAAGAACTGATATGCGCAATATGATGACATTAGAGACTATAGATCATAACTGTGAATGTTTTAAAGTTCAAATGTCAAAATTTATTGATTTCTCTGATGATAAGGCAATTATGGTAAATAATGCTGATTGGCTACGTGAATTGAATTATCTGGAATTTTTGCGTGATGTTGGACCGCATTTTACAGTAAATCGCATGTTAGCAGCGGAATGTTATAAGAGCCGCATGGAAAAAGGCTTGTCTTTTCTTGAATTCAATTACATGATTCTCCAAGCCTATGACTACTTTGAGTTGCATGCAAGATACGGCTGTAATATGCAGTTCGGTGGTGATGATCAATGGTCAAATATGCTGGCAGGCACAGAGCTTATTAGACGTAAGAAAGCCGAAGATGCTCACGCCCTTACTATTACACTTCTTCTTAATTCAGATGGAGATAAAATGGGCAAGACCGCTAAAGGTGCTGTATGGCTCGATCCAAATAAAACAAGTCCATTTGAGTTTTATCAGTACTGGCGAAATGTTCAAGACTCTGATGTAATTAACTGCTTGAAGCTCCTTACATTCATTCCTATTGAGCAAATATGTGAAATGGAAAAATGGGAAGGCGAAAAGCTCAACGCTGCAAAAGAGACCTTAGCATTTGAACTAACTGCCCTTGTTCATGACAAAGAAACAGCAGAGCAAGTCCACGAGACATCAAAGAAGCTGTTCCAATCAGGTGGGGCAGCAGACATGCCAACTCATGAGCTGACTGAAGAAGATTTTGTAGATGGTTCTATAGATATATTATCCCTACTTGTAAAGTCAGGTCTTTGTAGCTCTCGAAGTGACGCACGCAGAAATGTAGAGCAAGGCGGAGTAGAGGCAGCCGGAAATCCAGCCAAGGAAATTTCAACAAGCTTTGCATTGGCAGATTTTCAAGATGACGGAATAGTTCTACGACGAGGAAAGAAGAATTACCGCAAGGTAGTTGTTAAGTAAGGAATACAATAGACATAATATGGTAAAAATGAAAGTCCGTCATTGCGGACTTTCTGTTTAATGCGTTATGCAACGGCAGGCTGGTTGTATACTGTGGTTAATGCAAGAATGAGTGTGACTTATATCATACTTCATAATATAATATACGCAAACTACTAAATTTACATCGAAAATCAACGATATATTATATAGAGGGCCTAAAATACTTATGTAAAATTATGATTCATCTATCTGACTAGCGTATTAGTCCGTTTTTCTATATATGCATTTATACTAATCTCGAATAGAAACTCAATACATTCTATCTGTGATTAGTATTATATGGCGAAAGGGATGATAATGTTGTTTAGTAGATTACGAAGAGCTGTACGTCCATATGCAAAAAAGGGATTTACACTGACTGAAGTCATAGTGGTTTTATTAATTGTCGCAATCTTAGCGGCAGTTTTGATTCCGTCATTTATAGCCTTGATTAGGCATGGACAGCAGAGAAACCGTGAGAACATAGCTCGCACCCTATATATTGCTATGCAAAATCAACTCACAAGAGCCGAGGTTGAGGGTAATCTGCGAACAATGCTTACTGATGGATTTTACTTAGAAGATGAGCACATTAATGATCAATTGATAGAATATTTTTCTGACTCAAATGCAGTCGGAAGAGTAGCAGATGGTTTGGGTGCTCTTTTTCCAATAAGTGATTTGGAAAACATAGATAACGTCTACTATATTTGTAAACCGTCAGATTATACTCTTGGAGACAATGAGATAATTGATAAATTCTATGCACTAATGGATGAAGTTGTAGTAAGTAAGGAAATCCTTGATGGAACAATACTAATGGAGTTTAACGTCAGAACCGGCGTTGTAATGTCTATTTTCTACGGTGATGACCTTAGTGGACAATCCGTATTTGTATACGACAATTCAAACAGAAACACCGATATCGTTGGTGAGCGTGGCATGGAAAGCTCATACCCTGATGAAGCGTATAGTCGTCGTCAGGGCTATTTTGGTGTGGATTACACCGGAGTCGCACCCTTATTACCAATTGATGATATAGTGCGTATTTTTGATGGTATGGACTACGATGATGGTATGTGGCAACTGACAGATTCGCCGGGAGATCCGCAGCCCGGACTAAATGTGAGTCCAGATGTCACAAATCCTATTAGAGAAACAAATGTGCTGTTTGCCGAGTTTTTATTACAAGCTCCTATGGACGAACAGCACATATTTTATATTTTCGATATCGATAACAAAAACAAAGAAACTCGAACCATGTTACGCTTCAATGATCCGGATGACCCACTCAGTTCATCTTTAGTATTTACTGACTTTCGAGCAGCAATCGAACAGTCTCAATATAGCAACAATCATACAGTATATCTGGACACCGATACAAGGATAGTAGTAAACCAGAATGGTATTGATATTGGTGGTGTATTCAATCGCTATATCTGGATTCTTGATTTTATTGAAGAGGACATTTTCTCACAGCCAAATAATATTATAGAGAAGTATAGCAATATTAACACGCCAATGAATATTAGAGCCGGAATTTCGACAGATGATGGACAAAATATAGAGTCACAAATGTATGCAAATACGCACTTCTTAAATAAATGGCCCAGTGGAGTCTATGAAGTGAATTCTGTTAGACATCTAAACAACATATCTTATGTTCCGGACGGTGATTTCGTTCAAACAAATCACATTGATGTTAGAACCTTAATAAATAGAATGCGTCCGGAAACAGAGTGGATGTACAACTTTAGACCAATCACGAATCTGACAGGCTCGTACAATGCTGTTCTGGAAAAAAATCTGCAATGGAGAATTGAACATTTAATTATTAATACAAAAAGTAAATCTGCACAGAGTAGTACACAATATGATGAGAATAATATAGGATTGTTTTCAATTGTCGAAGGAAATATTGTTGGGCTATCTCTGTTCGATGCGGAAATAATTGCTCAAAATTCTGACAATGTTGGCACAATTGCAGGATTGTTAGATGGTGGTCAGATAATCCACAGCAGTAGTTTTGCGAATGTTGTCGGAGGTACAGGAAATACGGGCGGCTTAATTGGACGCATTGAAAACAAAGGTGTACTGTCACATTCCTTTAACGCAGGGTTCTTCAATACACATATAGATACACGTACATTCTATTACCAAAGCAATGCAAGTGGGGAAGACGTGTTGATATTTACCGGAATCGGTTCTGTTATGGCTGATGGTGGTAATATTGGAGGTCTGGTTGGCAGGAATAATGGTAAGATTGCTAATAGCTTTAATAATGCCAGAGTGAATATTGCTGATGTTGAACTTGATCCCGACACATATCAATCAATTAATTATACACCTACAGAAACGCCACTTAGTGGCACTAATTTAGGCGGCATTGCCGGACTCAATGAAAGTAAGGACACGATTGTTGACAGTTATGCAACGAATTTTGTAGCTATTTATAGTGAATCAGATATAAACACAGGTGGCATTGCCGGGACTAATATCGGTACAATTAGAAACTGTAGATACATTGCGAATGGAGCGACAGATTCCGGTGTTGATTGGGATCCGGCAACGAAAGCAGAATCAAGTGATATGAATCCGGGGTGGCTGCCATCAGGATATGAAATGAATATTAGCTTTCATAATTCATATGATGATGGAGTCCGCAAGAATCTCTATACACAATATCCATACCCTATATTATCAAATAACAACCCATTTTCTTTCATATATAAAACAATAAGTGATCCGACTCAAGAAAGTCGTGAAATGGGTTGGGAAGACATACTGAGTGAAAGAGTAACGTATGCAGGTGCATTGGTGTACTATGAATTTTATACTGATTTAATGCCAAGATACGAAAGTCCTTTTTCAGCTATAACGATTGTACCGACCGGATCACCAAGATATGTGACACATGACGGTTATGCTATTGAATTTTACCCGAGTAGCCAAGGATATATTTTAGAGTTTGGTGAAGGGTACTTCTATACAATTACTCAATTTGAAGATGAATGGCGAGTATTTGCAATTGTTGATGGTGTACCCGAAGCAATGCCTGATGAGAACTGGCTACCGGCAGAGCAGTTTACACCTACGGCAAATATTCCGGTCAGCAGTGAAGAAAATCCAGTCATGTATCGTATATATATACCAAATGAACTTGCACTAGAACGTGCAAACTCTCCGGTTACTATTAGACTGATACCGGGAGCAGATACTGTAATTGATGAAATAGATTCATCTGCTAACATTTTAAGTAGAGCAAATGTAGGTGTCATTGGAGAATATAATCCACTATTTGCAAACTTTACCTCAACGACAAATGCAAGTATACGCTCTGCAAGACATATGGATAATATAAACTTAGTTGCCGACGATCCATACTCTGCGTTTACTCAACATTTGAATATTGATTTTGCTGTAAATTATTATCGTGAAGTGACCATATCAAGCGGAGGCACAGTAACGACAGATGTAGCAACTCGAAGAATTTTCACAGGAAGTGCTGTTATTTCAGAACAATTTGCGGGTAGATTTGATGGCATGAATATGTGGATAGCAAACTTGATGATTAACGCTCCGGGTGCATCAAATGTTGGTCTGTTTGCAGAGAACGCCGGAACAATCGAGCGAGTTACTTTACGGTTGCTTTCATATACAACTGACACAATAGTTGGTGGTTCTAATGTTGGCGGTATAGTTGGTAGAAATTTAGGCTCCGGAACTGTTAGAAGTTGCTTTGTACAGCAAGTTGTTACACGAGATTCACGAGGACAATTACCTGCATGGAACCTTCACCCAGCAGCTGTTAAAGGGGTGTCAAATGTCGGTGGAGTGGTTGGGGATAATTTAGGAGCTCTTACAGATGTAATATTTACTTCAACATCCGCACGTCCGGCAGTAAGTGGAACTACTTCGACGACCTTTGGTGGTATTGTTGGAAGTACAACAAATGAAGTAGACAATATTATGTATCTAGCAGTTGCACCGAGAACCGGTACCGGCAGGGCAGCAATGCGCCCATTTACAGGTTCGGGCAATCAGGTTGGACAAAACGCTGTATATCTTTCCGGTGGGTTGGCACTTAGACCATTCCAGACCTCTATAGACGGTATTACACTGGCTCAAACAGATTACAATTTGCTAACTACAGGACAAGAATTGTCATATCCGGCAATGAATACACAAGGAATTGTTGAACGTTATGCTCCGGCACAGTTTAACTCTAACTGGACAATTAATAATACAGCCGGTATCAACTTTGAAGCAGTTCAGTTGTTCCCAACATTTATGTATCCGTACCCAAAAGGGACTGTACCTCCGATAAATATGGAATGGCCGGTGGTTGCACCAATGATTGTTCCGCCAAATTTAGGTGTTATATATTATGAAAAATATTCCGGTGGAGAAGTGGGGATATTTGCACGCTACATTGATGAGTATGGTCAAATAAAAACTATTGATTATTTAAGATATGACAACCCAATCATAGTGGAGGCCGGTTATGGCGCACAAATGACTGGAGGGCTCAGCGGTAATAGACCTGTTGCGTACTCACAATACACAGCTAATGGTTGGTCTGATATAACTGATAGGAACAATAACCGTCTAAATGCAAGTGATCAAGGTAACCAAATGCAACTAGACACTGTGCTTTTGAACGTACCATATTTACCCGGTCGACAATTTGTGTATTTTCCGCAAGCCTTATTGATTTCTGCAGCAGATAAAGCACCAAACCCGATTGAACCGATGATAATATGGATAAATATTTCGACTAGTCAACAAATACAACAACCGGGTGTTTATGCGCTAATTAATCCATTTTTTGCAAAAGAAGTTTACCCAATAACTCTTGGAGGTTTAAATGGAAGTGCTCCAATATTGAGAGATCTTGACCCACTTCATCCTACTGAACATGTTGTGCGTACACCATGGCAATTACAAAATATTTCATTATATATTCAAAAGAGTCTTGTACTTTGCGATGACAAAGAAGAGCATGAACACACCTTCATACAAGAAATTGATATTGATATGACGAGAGTTGCAAGTACACAAGCCGAACCTTCAAGAGGACTTGGTGTAAACCTTGTTTCGCCTCTTGGTACCACAACTTCTGTGAATGAACTTTCAAATATCGTGATGGGCACATTTAGAGGTGTCTATGATGGACAGGGTAATAAAATTACAAACTTATCACTAACATACACAGGTGCAAATAACAAAGGATTGTTTAAAACAATTGATGCAGATGGTGTTGTAGAAAACCTGACAATTTATGACTCCAAAATTCAAGGCGGAAGTGATAATGGTAGCTTTGCATCAGTAAATAATGGGACAATAAGAAATGTTGCATATATCTACGCAAATTCAGATCTAAACATATCACAACAACCAATTACAGGTACAGGTGCTACAGGGGGAATAGCCGGAACTAATAATGGTACAATCGAAAACGCTTTATTCCTCGCACAGGCATCGGGAGCAAGTCCGGGAGTTGCGCATATTGCTCCTGTTACTGCAACAGGAACAGGTATTGAAATAAACGCATACTATCTTTCAGGCACATACGCATCGGCTCTAAGACCAACACGAGAGTTAGTAGCTGCAAACTTCAATATATTCACAGATGTTTCAACAATCCGTGGTGAACCACGAACCACACAAGAGTTAAATGCAATCAATACATTTATTACTCCATGGACGCAATCAATAGTACCGTCATGGAGAAACGCAGTGGACGGTACAACTGTGGCTGACAATCCATACCCATTTTTAGGAGTATCTGCGACGATTACATGGCCTGTTGCAACAATACCGGCAAAAGACATAGTGTACTATGAAGAATACACCGATGGCACAGTAGGATTCTATTCAGTACAAGGTAGTTCAGGGCTTCCGAGTCTAGATAATGATATGCAAATCACAAACTATGGCTACGCAATATTTGTTGATAGACCCGGATCATTCGGGTGTAGCATAAATACAAATGCAGGGAATAACATATTTATCCACTCAACTGTACGACCGGGTGCTTCCGATGGAACAAACTACAACTATGCAAAAATTCCAACAGGCTATATTACGGGGATTTCAGGTGAAATTCATGTAAACGATCAATCTACAAACTACTGGATTGATGCTCGTTTTGCAAAAGCAGTTTACTTGACTCAAAGTGCTGCAATAAACCCGACAGAAATATACGTTCGCACACCCCAACAAATGATTCAAATCAGTAATCTCACAACTACAGCAGATATTACTTTCATACAAGAACGTGATCTTGATTTCACGAATGTATCACTTGGTAGTACGGCTACAGGGGTTGTATCAAGAACATTCAACGGGACATTTGATGGTGGAGGCAATCTAATTCTGGGACTAACAATAAACTACACACAATCAGGATTATCAATGCAGACAAGCTATGTCGGGTTATTCAGTCAAAACAATGGGACAGTCTGTAGAGTGACGCTTGTATTTGAAAACACACCAACATCAATGCAGCAAATAAGAGGAAGTGTTAATTCGATTTCGGGTTCTGAAGTTTATGTCGGTGCAATTGCAGGACAAAACACAGGCATCATATCTGATGTATCTGTTATCAGTACATTACGAGATTCAAGCGGATACAATGCATATGCACCGGTTGGTGGTACAGACGCATATATAGGAGGTATAGTCGGTGAAAACGCAGGCAGCATAGCAAGAGTGCTATATTTAGCACCGGCTCCGACAGACAATATTAACATATATCCCATTACAAACACAGAAGTGGGAACGAACACAATATATTCAAATGTATTCTATTTAGGCGGCACTTCTGATGCGATAATTATAGATACCTCTACAATGCCAATAACCGGTACAGGTGACATTATAGGTCCGGTCAATGGTTATAACTACAGTGAACTAATGCAACCGATTAGCGGTCCAATAATGGTTGATACAGACGCATTATATGCAATGGTCAATGTATCATCAAGCTGGACAAATCAATCTCCACCGATTTGGAGTGTGTCACTATCCGCTCCGGAATATGACTTTATCTATCAAAACACGTATCCATACATAAATCGTGTTATTACATCGACTCAAAGTGTGCCTGCTGCATGGCCAGTCGTCAGTGTCAAGCTAATGGAGACAGAAGGTGAAATCGAAGAAGTCTTGGATTGGGAACTGGAAGAAATATCGGATACTGTGAGCAATATTATTCAAGATAATGATTCAATTGCGAATAGTGATGGGGCAAGCAATATCGAAGAAACACGAAACCATGAGGGTTCTTATAACAATCCAAATGACACATCTAACAACAATGCTTTAAATGAAAATTCAGATACACACACTAATGATATTGACAGTACCACGGACAATAATGATGATGTTAGCGATGCAAATGAGGCAGATGTAATCATTCATGATGAAAGCACAGCAGAAAGCGATAATTCAACACTTGTGACAGGGGTTATTACATTGCTGGGAGGAGCAGGTCTTACACAAACAAAAGCGTTTAAGAACTTTATGAGAAGACGTGATAAAAGAGCAGTGCGACGAATTAATTACTACAACAATAACAAGCGTGATGGACGCAGAGTTGATCGTTATATATTACGACACTGCGATGCAATGTCCAGGCTACCACGTCGTTATGTTAAACATGACAAGGGAGGTGTTGATGATGCGGTTAATAAATAGAGTATCAGCAATATTGAAAAACAAATCCGGCGCATCATTAATGTTTGTCCTTGGCATAATGTTGTTTCTATTAGCAATTGCCGGATCAGTACTGGCTGCTGCAAGTGCAAACATAGGTGCAAATGCCAGACAAGAACGGCATAACAGGGCAGAACTGCTAACAGAATCTATTCATAGAAATATTAAATACAGTCTGGAAATGACACCTCTCACGATGGATTATACAGATACTGACTTTGAAAATTCACTAGCATATCAAATTGCACAAGTAGTATATAACAATGCAAGTGCAGAAACACCGATAGATATGATTTATCTTGATATTGACATCCCGAAAGTTGAAACAGACATGGTAGACAGCATATTACTAGAAATATTGTTTCAAGATGTTAGATATACAGGACCAATTGAAGCAGTCCTTGAAACAGACCCACCAACACCACGTGTTCCGATGATGGCATCAGTTAATGCAAAAATGAGTGTAAAAGTCGTCGTTGAAGTTGAATCTGCAAGTTTAAGAGAAGCACCCAGATTCATCACAACTATGGCAACCTATGAATACCGAGACGGTATACTTTCTGATACAAATGCTATGGATGAAATAGGAGAGATGGAGTTTAGAGATTTTGGTAAGTGGGTGTTATTGAGCTATGAAATTATTGAATCTGAATCAGCCGAAAAATAGAATAAAGCATGACATGTCAAAGCCAACGCAGCTTTGCTCATTTGTCCTTGATTCTTTGAAAGTGAGTTCAACTGTGTCAAAAGTAAAGGGGATTCTCCGTTCAAAAAGAGGGTTCACAATTATGGAAGCTATTATTAGTTTGCTACTATTGGCTATCCTATTGACAACAATAGTGTCTATAATTAGATTCTCCACATCTATGACTGCGGCTTCAATAATCAACGCAGAGACTGTTCAAGATAGATTTAACGCTTTAATCCTCGAGGATTTTGACGGATATACAACAGGGGAAACTACGGTTACATTTTCGTCAACTGACATACCTGATGTAACTGCAACACATAGTATTGTTTTGTACGAGGAAGATGGAGTAATCGTGTTTACTCCTGACTCGTAATGTGAGCCCCCGTCATTCTGTGCGAAGTCGCAGAATCCAGAAAGTACAAAATTTCCTAGATTCTGCAACTATGCGTAAAACTGTCTGGCAGGTGTGTGAATATGAATATTTATATTAAAAAAATTAGAATACGGATACAAAAAATATTTGCTTCAAAAAGGGGACTGACTCTTGTAGAAGTCATAGTCGGCTGCGTACTGTTTGCGCTTATAGCGGTGACAGCTGCGTCTGTGTTGTCGCCCATGCTCAAAGCATACACCAGAGCAAATGAAATCGCAGAGTTCAACTTGCTTCTTGACAGTGTTGGCAACAGGATAATAAGCGACATGAAACAAGCGTCAGAAGTTCAGGACTATGACGAAGATACTGTAACAATGATGATAAACTCATCAACTGTAGTTTATGAAGTGGTAGACGGTGTACTTCAAAGAAATGATAATATTGTCTTTCCAATGGATTACTACAAAGGCAAGAATGTCAGCTTTACAATAGCACCCACATCATCGGATACAGGATTTCTGATAAATGTCACTGTATCATCAAACAACACAGGTGTGGAGATTTCACGTTCATATGCAGTGAGGCCGTTGTTGATGGAGTGAATGAGAGGTTATGTTTCTTATTTATGCAAATGCGCAAATGCCTACGGCGTGTTACTTTTCTGTTTGCGCAGAAAAGTAACCAAAAGACGCCCATAGGGGCTTTGCCCCTATGTACCCCTAGGCTCGCAAACTCGCTGCGGCTCGGACAGTGCGAGCCGGAGAGGGGAACACAATCTCAATCAACAAAACGCAAAAGTTAAGAGCACAAGAGATTTGATCCCTTGTGCTCAATTATTTTTTCACAGTCTCGTTACTTTTTTGACACTGATTGCGATACTTGGATAAACTTTGATTAAGGTATCACAATGCGCTGATCGTCTATGATTATTGCTATCACTTCTGTTACGTTAATGGGTGTTTCTGCATCCCAGCGTATGTCAACTCTTATGTTTTCCCACAACTCCATCAATTCTGCTACTGTGTCTTCAGGTGGTGGCCTGTTAAATATGAAGTCTTCCTCATTGTCTGCATCTGCGACAATATTTTTTGCTAATATTTCAATCATTGCTTCCTCATCCAACAGTGAACCGTATGATGTTATTCCAACACCGCCTCCTACCAGAGGAATTAAACCATATGAGGTTTCCAAATATGCTTCACGATGAGCCACATTAGCTATATCCGTAGCGACGAATGAACTTGGTTCACCAAATCTTCCGGTTAACGAAAGACCCAAGGGTGTAAGCGTAAAAGACTCTGTGACAAGGACATCATACAATCTGACTTCATAAAGTAGGTTAACTATGTTCTGACTTGCCACATCTGATGTGTATACTGCGAGCTCCCAGTTTCCCACAATACTTACGAGTTCTCCATTATCTTCAAAACTAATCCTATCAACTCTTAATGCCAGTGGTTCAGGAAGTATTTCGTCTGAGTTAATTCTGACTTCCAGATAGACAGTGCCACTCGTTTCATCAATATAAAGCAGCTCTTCAACAACACTACCACCTACACCAGGGGATACAATCAAACCGGGCCACCATCCAATATTGCTATTTATGCGGTCTTCATCCGTCATTTCCTGAACAGATAGATATACAACCGACATATTGTCAAAAGTTTGCGCACCTATAACCGTTATGCGTATTCCATCATCCTCAACATAAACCATGACAGGCTCCACAACGCTTGCAAAGTCCGGATTAAATCGCTGCATAAACCAATCAAATCCTCCCATAGCCGCTAATGCAGTAGCTGACAGAGCAACCAGTAGCACTATTGCAGCAGCAACCGTTGCTAATCTTCTAAATCTCACTGTGCTTCTTGCCTGTCGCTCTGTTTGAAGCTCAAACATCTTGTGACAATTCTCTCTTACTTTTTCAATGTCCGGAACCTCTTCACGAACAATATCATTGATTATTTCATGTCCTTTCATAAACTAAACCTCTCTTATTATCACATTTTCTATTCTTTGTCATTTTGTGCGAATCTTCGTAATTCTGCCTTTACTATTTCATTCAACTATTCAGCGTCATTCTGCGCGTAGTCGCAGAATCTATTCGCAAGTTATGCTACGACAATATGCCACGTAATTCTTTCAGCGTTCGGTATAACTTGTTTTTCACATTGGATTCACTCATGGAAAGCATCTGTGCTATCTCGGGAATAGTAAGACCCACATCGTACATAAGATAAAACACCTTTCGTACCTCTATTGGCTTTGATTTGATAAATTGTTTTGCACTTTCAAGCAAAATGTTATCAACCGCAAAATCTTCTGTTGTAAAGCCATCAGCTTCAAATTCAGTCAAATCGACTTCTTCGTTGTCATCGTTCACGGTCGTTATCGAAACAAAGTTTTTCAATCGCTCCAACAGCATATAATGCTTTGCAATTTTTCGTTTCGCTATTCGCATGACAAGTGCTTTTTCATGAGTTACATAGTCTACTCCACGATTAACTAGTATTTTATACAAGTCCACATATGTTTCTTGAAAAATATCCGCTATGTCGGCTGTGTGTCCACATTTTGCTATAATGAACGCAAGCACCTCCTTGTGCGTGGAGTCGTATATTTCATCGAACCGCGAAGCAGCGTTTGGGTTCGACATCAAATCACCACCTCTGCTATAGTAATGGCA
>Ga0123355_10006022_pt1 | contig 17871 bp, 2 predicted proteins | sample TergutEmb28metaG_3_FD_89872 | JGI IMG/M metagenome (GOLD analysis project Ga0123355, IMG submission 89872) | Embiratermes neotenicus P1 segment gut microbial communities from Petit-Saut dam, French Guiana - Emb289 P1 | ecosystem: Host-associated > Arthropoda: Insects > Digestive system > Gut ... | reverse complement strand
TGTCAAAGTTTCAAACTTCACTGGCCATTATCTCCGTAACCGTTCAACTTTGGACATAGGTGTTTTGGGTTATATCGGTATACTTTAACATAAGGAACACCCTCCCGAAGTCTGGCACATTCCGCGTGGGACACCCTGTATATATATATATATATATATATTATATACATATATGTACATACATACATACATACATGCATATATGAACATACTGTTACAAAGACAACACCGTCAAACAATAGTTACTAAATAAAGAAAACAATACGGAAATATAAAACAGCATCTAATATTGAAAATACAAATAAAATACCTTGAATATAGCAAAGTAAAGCAACAAAATAAGATTTATGCTATGAATAAAATGTACTATGTATTATTGTATTGGAAATACTCCTCCAATGTATAAAAAGAATTATAATAATGAAAATTTATTAAAAGAAGTTTCAATTCCTTAATGTTATAGGACATGTAATTTATATATGTAAAGGTAAAGAAATCCAATTTACAGGCCTGGACATGCCCTGAGGGTTCCAGGAGGTTGAGACTCCGAGATTTCAAGACAATCAGCACATGATAGTGGTAAAGTTGTCAGCCCTACACACCAGCTGCCTTTACCCCCCAGGAAATATTCCTGGTACTCATTTCTGTTAGAGGCTGAGTCAACCCGAAGCCCATAGTGTGATTGGAAGGATTATGTCAATGAAAAATTCCAATGACATTATCAGAAATCAAACCCATGACCTTCTGGCTTGTAGCACAGTGCCTCAACCAACTGTGCCACCACACACATTATGTAAGTAGGTAAACTATTAAAAACCTTAAGTCCCGTACGATAAGAATCTCTTCAATATAGAGACAAATTTGATATTGTTTGATGAATACTGAAGCTATACCTGGTATTTCTGCCAGACATTTGAATTTGTAATATATTACTCACTATTAGTAATAACAAAGGATAGTAATGAGAATAAATATTGTGATATAAAAGTAAAAATATTTTGATTTTTGAACAAATTTCTGCATGAAGACCTATTCCTGTAATTAGTAATGACGCTGATTATTGTTTTCTTAATCCGAATACATTAAAACTGTATGGAGAATTACCCCAAAATATTATGCTGTATGTCATTAATGAGGGAAAATAGGCATAATCTATCTTTATTAATAGTTCTTGTGACATCATTTGTTTTACAGTTCTAAAGGGATATCATGCTGTGCTTAGTTCAGGTATAATATGGTCTATATGACCTCTTTCCTTTCTTTAACCCTTATCCTGCTAATGTGGAGAATAGGGTGAACTCCTAATAATGCCAGCAGATGGCAGATGGGACCTAACTCAGCGTCTAAATGGCTAAAGAAGTATAAGCATTAAACAAAATGCTGTTAAAGCAAGCCGAAATATTCGGTGCCTGGTATTAACCCTTATCCTGCTAACATGGAGTATATGGTGAGCTCCTAATAATTCCAGCAGTTGGCAGGTGGGATTTAATTCCACGTTTAAAGGGTTAAGTAATAAATGTATAACAATATATGTTTATAAAACACATTTAAATATCAAAGTAACAAAATGTAGAAGGAAGTAAAGAAGTACCTTTGGAGATGCCTGAACACCACGGATCAGTGACTGCAAATGAGCTGCTTTGTTGTTATTGTTGCTGCTGATGAGTGCAGGTGGAGACAAGGTGGGGAATGGACGGCTACGCTCCTTGCACTCAAGGCAATTGCGCACAGCACAAGTGCACACCTGTCACAAAGTTCAGTATTAATATTACTCCTAACACAGGCATACAGTGGAACGAGGACTTGTATGTTTCTTAAGGGACTATTCATAGTAAATGTAAAAACAAGAAAATGGAGCTTTATGTAGATAATGAAACTAAATTCACTACATTAATTCTGAATTACATTCAAATATAATTTAGGTCAATGGCACTGCATTAAAAATGCACTCTCATTCAATTCTTATACCCTCCCAATTAAAGAGAGCTGTTGGTCCGTTGCTCTCTGCTGAAACCAATATACCTTGTTCTTGCTACTATTCAAGGCAGCCACTTTGTTGTTATGAACATCGAGCTCCATGAATTACACAGTATTCAAGCCAACAAACTGCACAATCAATAATAAACAACCTCCTGTCACTGATGTTCCTCATACATGTTTCAAACTAGACAAGGTCATCATCAGGGGGTATATAAAAAGGCATAAGTACAGCAAATTCTGTCAAGGAGGTGTGTGTGTGTGTGTTAAGTATTTCTCCACAGAGCCAATGCCCTCCAACACTGACAAAAGTGTTGATGGAGGTTCAATTCTAGCAAAGTGAAGTTCTGTGACGAAGAAAGAACCAGGTACCTGCACCACACACATATACACCAAACCATGCTGGTCTCTGACAGGATGCCACATGATGCATCATTCAGCAAATGTCTGTGCATCATATTTTACTGCCCAAATGTAAACAACGCATTAGGTTTTCTTCTTATGTTCATTAACTGAAAAATTTCTTGTCCTAGTTCTTGGAATTGACTGTACAGAAGCCCACTGAAACATTTTCAGGTGTTATTCACAGCATTCAGCCACACTTTTGCTGCCTCCTCCTTGAGGTACTGGCTTCTGAGACCATGATTTTCTTGCTGCATTACAGGTATTTATTTTCTTAGTGTGGTTAGCAACCATCAGCACTACATTAATGTATGCCTAATAAGTTTTCCTGATCACATTCAGAACATTTTATTGGTATAATGGATGAACTGCCAACTGTTACTGCCACAGATGCTGTGTTACCTTTTCACTGTAATCATGGTAATTTGGCAATGTACACCATGGTTTGACCCAGCAATGTCTATTTCAGCAAGGCAGAGTCCAATTTAGTGCCTTGTAAGTGCACCCAAGATGTCACATGTTTAAATTCTGAATTCAAGGGAAAAAACCTTGTCTTGCATTCAGGTAAGTACGATACTTAGAAGCCAGGAACAGGGTAATTTATGCTTAATTTGAATATATAATGTAAGAACTTGGTAGAAAGCACATACATAAATTCCAGGAAAATACAGATTTATTCTGATGGAAGTTATGGCGAGACTGATGAGAACATGCACATAATCAAAGAAAACAAATATTCAAGGGATGCAAGATCCAAGTTTCACTATATTGATATATACAAAAGCAACATCAAAGTAAAAACATTACTTTTTGACTCTTGTTAATAAATTTCCAACATGTTCAATCAAGAAAGTTCATCAGGTGGATACTGAGAGCTGACAAATGAATTTCAATCACACATCATGAGAAGATACAATACCCTGACTTTAAGATGACATGCCCTGTATTATCCTTCTGCAATGAGTTTTATTTCTTTCAGAAAATTCATGTTGTTAAAATGGCTGTCATTTCCACTTTTCACGTTAAAATGTCAGTACACAGTTACTAGCGCACTCACTGTATCTACTTGTACGTCAGTGCCTCAAGTACTGTGACACTCTGATCATGATACATATCCACAATATTACCTTCTTACATTATATCTCTCACAAAGCGCACAGCAAGTACACGGTCATGTGTTCATGATATTTTACAATACTCTGATGCTTCTTTTGGCAAATATTTTGAGTACTGCATTGTGAAGTATATCTCCACACACAGGGTTCAAATCACACACAAGCCATCCCTTAATTGCTATGTGAACAAAGAAATACTCAGCCATTTTATGTTTGACCAAGACAAGAACACACATGTTCCCTAGTGCAGCTATGTCTGTAAACCGTAATTAGAAACACCTCCCTTAACTTAAAAAATTCCATTTGTTTCTCTCCAGCCATGACAATTATTCCATTCATTCAACAAAACCAGGCTTTGACAAATTTGTCAGCTTTATCACCTTTGGACCAGAGCCATGTGTGACACATACAGCTTCACCCTCTCTGGGTGTTTTATTTGCACAGAATTTTGAATTACACTCAACCACTGAGGAGTACATAATGTCCCCTGAGCATAACTGGTCAACCAGTAACAGAAAGCCCTATTTCATCGCCTGACCAATCACAGAAGTCGAAGATGCATCAGTCAGAAATGTCACTTCAGGAACACAAAATAGACAATGTAGCCAAGGACAGTTGTTCAGCATCAGACAGTTCTGGTCACAGGTTCAAGTTCACTATCCTGCATTGGGAGAACTAAGTTCTCCAGTGCTGCAGTCAACTTGAACTTAAAACCGTCCAGCTACAGCCACTCACTGGCCAAAATGCACATACTCATTTTACCACAGTAGATGTGACTGTCTGAGACCATGACAGGAAATCTATCATCACATCACAATATACTTCCACTATGGTGATAAGTATGTATTGTGTTCCGCTTGTCCACATCCTCATCCAAACTGCTACAGGGCATACTTTTAAGACCCCAGAACAGACCTTGCGCATCCAACATCAGAGAGTTGTGCCTTGTACCTCAACCTGTCACCGATTCTACCTATCAAAATTAATTAACAGCACCCATCCATAAAACAAGAACCTAAGGTGTCAGTAGCAGTCACGTCAGTGGTACAGCATCACAATAAGGAGCCAACACCAAGAGTCACAGTATGCCCTTTTCAAACCCACTGACAATATGAACATCACACTAATTAAATATTGTACATAAGCATTCTTTGTTGAATGACATGATGTGTCCACTCCCCATGTGCACTGACTGCAAAATCCTAAATCCATTTGTTGCGCTACATAGATTAGATTAGATTAGTAATTGGTTTCAAGCCCTTACAGTCCTGACGCACCTAGGCCTCAAAAACAGGCCCTTTGTGCCCCATACTCTGATTTGATGTTAAAGGAGCCCTGTTCCTTAACTAGAGTTCCAGATGGCCCCTATACTTAGATTCTGATATCCTCAGGGTGCACGAAGAAGGAACCCAGATGTGCATGTCTGAGTGAAGCCAGAGCTTCACACTCACACAGAATGTGGAATGAACTTTCTACCTCTGTACCACACTTCCTGCAAGTGGGGTCGTTACTCAACCCCATTAAATAAAGATGTCTTCTCAGGGTGTTATGTCCATTAAGAAGGCCAATAACAACCCTTGATTGTATTCTATTAAAGGACAAAAATCTGGCCTTCGCAGTTGGAATGGGGACTAAAATCAGTTTTCAAGCCTATCTCTGAGTACTACTAGGACCATGCCACATTACCAAATGCTGGTTATTCACCCACTGTTTAATCTTATTTTTAATATTCTGCCTAGAGAGGTGTGCTAAGTAAGACTTAAGCTTACCAGTCGGAGACACTGACGCAAAATACCACCACTTGACATGTTCTTCTCAGCCTCCAGTTCACCAAAATTAAGTGAACTGGCGAAGATGAGGACATCGGCCATGTTCACAAGTCGCTGCAGGAATGACACTGCAACCTCAATAGGCATTCCTTGTGTAGGCTCTATCACATCTAGTTCACTCTGGAAACAATTACATGCAAGCACTGAATCTTGTGTTGTTTATAACCCCAGTTTGAGAAACAATAACCCTACTACTGGCACTGTCACCCACAGTCTTCCCACCTCTCTAGAAATGTACATGCAACCTTTCTCAGAACTCATATAGTCCATGAGCATTCCATCAAAGCTCATTGTTTTAGAAAAGCTAGTTTCTCATTTAGCCCACTATTAGACTGCCAGGTGCAGGAAATCTATCCACCTGGGTGCTCTTAACTCACAGATGCCCAAGATGGATTGTGTGGTACCTTCAGGTGGGACTATGACAGTGATTTCTTCAGCAATATTAAACTCTTATGGGTGTCACATACCAAGGTTACTAATTGGGTGGTGTCAATGACATGTCCTTTCATTAAGTGCCAGTAAATAATACCTGACATCTGTAGATTCTGATTTTAAAAGCAGTGTCTACACTGATGGCTAACTGATCAATATGCTAAGACACATTGTGTCACGATAAGCTTATTTTAGAAAACTATTTTTTTCCTTATAATGTATATCAGCAACACATTGAAAACAATATTTAATAAACTCATCATCCTAAAGGATTCTGATTTTCAGTGATGATTTCAGCTAACATACAGTTCACTTTGACCAGTGATGCTAAATGGGAGGACAGATTCTTAAGAGGTGGTTGCTGCATGTGAATGGACTTTTGGTTCGGAAACTCTGACTTCACGAAATTGGCCTTTCAATCTGTCAATGTACATGCATGTTTACTGTCATAATATCTATTAACTCCTTAAGAAGTGAAACTCCCTTACTCATACCAAACTGAATGACATGTTCTTTGCTTCAACAAAATAAGTACAGGTTTGGTCACTTCACATGAAATGTGTTACACTTGTTCAAAACTTTTCTTACTTCATTCAAAAGCCAAATTCAGCATCAAGTATACATACCATCAATTAAAAATAGCTAATTGAAGACAGTTATAACACTGTAACATTCTGTGTAGTATATACACAGTGTGATCCATAAGTTTTAGGACTGATTTTTTTTTTAAATAACAGAACTACAGCAATCTATCAGCCAACCCACTAACTAAGTACTACCAACCAACATCCATTCACACACTGAATTTCGTTTGTTTATCTTTGACAGTGTATGAGTTATAACCTATTTTGTAAAGTCAGTTTTCTTTATACATCATGGATGGCAGAAATGAACAGAGAAATGCCATAAAATTTTGTTTCAAAGCCGGTCTATCTGTGACAGAAATACTAGTATTGGTGCAAAAGGCTTATGTGAATGAATCAATCAAACGTTTTTAGGTGATATTCTTGATTTTGAGATGGAGGGCAGCTGGTAGAATATGATGAGAGAGAGATGGCCGTCCAAAATCGACTCAAACTGAGGTAAAAATTGCTGCTGTTGCTGATCTGGTCAAAAATGACCACCAAATTGCATCAAGAATGATAGCAGAATCTCAGGACATCCCCAAGACTGTAGTTCTTCAGATCTCAAAGAGGATTTGGGAAAGAGAAAGTTGTGTGCACATTTTGTTCCACACTCCTTGACACTTGAGCCACGGGAAGATTGAGTCACATCTTGCTAAGACATTATCGTGATGGGTGAGGCAGACAAAAATTTTTTTTAACAAAATTATTACAGGAGATGAACCCTGGTGTTTTGCCTATGACCCCAAAATAAAGCAAAAGCGTTCTGGATGGGTTGGTGAGACATCACCTCAGCCGAAGAAACTGAAATTCCAAGGGTCCCACATTATCAACATGGTCTTCAGACCATGTTGATAATTTTTTCGACTCTCAAGGCATAGTGCACAAAGAAATCGTACCAGGGAAAAACAGTAAATGCAGAATTTTATAAAGGAATAAAGGATCATCTCCTGAAGTGCATTCAACGGGTTCATCCAGCTGTGTTCTGCTCTCGAGATTTTCTTTTGTTGCAAAATAATGTGCCCACCCACAAAGCTGCAAGTGTTTGCCAATTTTTTACCAAAAAAAAAAAAATGTTACAACCCTTTATGACCCCCTGTACTCTCCAGATTTATCTCCGCCAGACCATTTTCTGTTCCCCAAGTTGAAAATGGAGTTAAAAGGACTCCACTTTGTGGATGTTGCTGAGATCCAAGAAGCCATAACTGATGAATTAAAGAAGGTCCAAAAAGAGGAATTTTCGCAGCTTTTCAGAAACTGTACGACTGCGCAAAAGCCTGTATATACGTCAATGGAGCTTATTTTGAATTAAAAAAAAAGTATGTGTCTTTGATTTTTAAAAAAATCAGTCCTAAAACTATCGGACTGCACTGTGTATAAGATTATTTACAAACATGGTCACAGGCAGCAAGACGCAACCTGGCAACCACAATCAATCCAAGGGCTGCAGATTGGATACCCACGCTTGAACTACTTTTTACAGCTGTTACATGCTATAGGATGAATGTCCAAGCAGTTTGCTTATTTGGTAAAATATTTAGCATGTCTATACACAAGTTTTACTTTCAAAATTGTATTTAATTTCATTAGGCACTTTGAGCAGACAAAATTAAGTTACATGCAAAGGGATTAAAATAGATACCAATACTCATGGGACCTCTGTGTCTATAAACATTTACCACATATGTGCTTATGTGTGACCATACAAAACGTATGTGCTTCTGTTTTCTGCAGCTATTAAGAGCTTAGAGTTAGCACACAGTAACTTACATTTGGTGACGTAGCTGATGCAAGCAATGGCAGAAGACCTCCACATGCAATGATAAGATTGTCTGCCAACTGGGAGATCAAGTGGACTGTGTTCACTACAAAGATGGCATTCTCACTACTGTTGACAAAATCTAAAACTGATTTTGTAGAATGGCTGAAACAGACAGAGTTTAAAATTCTGAAACACTTTTGCAACAATTCCAACAAGTAGTATTAACCAAATGTAAGATGACATTTCTTTCATAATTTAGCCAATGAAAGATAAGAGGTCAGCTTACAAATGCAAACACATAAAACCACTTTATCAAGACATGAGTTTAGTGATCAGTAGCACAAAGCAATGAATGATTGTGGTGCTCATAAAATTGCTGTAAAGCAGCTACTGAGTGACAGGTAACAGAAGATATAGCATTACTGTGCAGTGGCCACTGTGTGAAAAGAGGCAGTGGTTGGTGCGTTGTACCATTACTACTCAGTGGCAATATGTGCAAAAAGGAAGTGGTGAGGGCAATAGTAAGGTGCTCCACTTCTGTGGAACCGTACAAATCATGTCTGATCACGTGAAGAAGAAAGGATTTACTGCAACACAACATTCTAGATGAACTATATTGTTGTTTAGAGTTGTCACATATTGCTCAATTTCAAAAAGCTATGTTAGAATGTTTTAACCAGCATGGAGCACAAGAGACCCCTATGGCCAGAAAAAACTATGATAGGCAGAAGCGCATGCACGCACACACATGTACACACACACACACATATGTACACACACACACACGCACGCACGCACGCACACCCACCCACCCACGCATTGGAAATTGATGTACAGCTCCTCCAGGCAGGTAGCTTGGTTCAAGGAATGACAAGGCATTTGTATTACTGCTAACAACAAGAAAAATGATGTGGTGATGAATCCGCTAAGAGTGAATTTTAGACTGATGATGAAGAGATTATTTGAACCTGCATCAATTTGACTAATTTCTGTTTTTTTGTGTATTTGTGTTAAGAATGTTGTATAGTTAGTGTAATTGTCCAACCACGAAACTAACTTTTAAATTTTCCTTAAAAAAGTTTCCTCTTTAAGAAGTTCTTTTTTTCCTTGGTCTGCAAAAAACTTACTATCCAGAAAACACAGTAACTGTTTTCCAGGGTTGAATTGTGGGTTGGTTGGCTACCAGATATGTCCAGATTTTTTGGACTATTATTTTTTCTGTAGATTAATCAAGGGTTCACTGTTGCTTGCTTTTTTAGGCACAATGGAGTCTGTAGCATTACTACAGCAGTATGAGACTGACCAAGAATTATAAGACAGAAATTGATGACCACAGCCATGAATATCTTTACAAATGCCAGATGAATAAGATGAATTAAATGTACTATGGAATACAAACAACTGTACTGTTGCAATGTTACTTTCAAGAAACAGGAAGTTATCGTTAGTTATTAATTAACACTGTGTACTCAGTTGCTGGAACAAAACTTGCATATGCATAGACAGGTCAAATGGACACCATATTGTCCATTACAGCACATAATGATAACCAACACATAAGTCACACATCCAATATTCTTATGAAATTTGCTAAGAAACATGGGTGCATTACATAGTGTAAAACATTCATCTTGCCAATGAACATTGGTGAACAAATTGTTAAATGTTTAAGCACTAGTCTCCATTACAACAGAATTACTTCATACCTCCTCCAAACCTGAATGTCTGTCTCCAATGAGAACAACACATCTGAAAGCAGACGCTGGTGGATGTACGACCACTTGAATTCAGGAATACGAAATGGGGGTCTTGTTGGGCCAGGACTGAACATGGGGCGTGATGAGCTCTGCACCATCTGACAGGACTTTGAGCGTTTTGATTCTGAAACACAAATATAACTTTGTTTCTCTTCACATGTTCTGATATAGTGTTCTATGATCTTGTGAAAGATTCAATGCAAACACCATCAGAAATCAGAATGGGAGATGGGGAGCAGGTGAATGCAAAGGGCCTGAAAACATTCATGAACTTAAGGAACATTGCTGAATTACAATAGCGTTTCAAAGGCATGAAATGACAGCTATTCAGATTCTTACACAACATACACAGCATTGTGTTGTTTACCACCCCCCACAAATAATATTTCTATAACAAACAAACACAGTGAATTTTTGTACAGGACATCTCATTGTGTTATAGAATTGAAAGACGATAATAACTTGTTTCAGTCTTAAAAAACAATATTTTATTTACCTTACAGGCTCTTAGTTTCAGTCATTAGACTATCATCAGGCCATCCACACATAAAATTTAAAATAGGTTACAAGTAGTGCACATTAAATTCAATCCCATATGACACTGAATTTATTTTTGTCTTTCAAACACAGTGAAATTTAACCTTCATATATTCCACCCTCTTGAATCATTGACACCAAATGAAGCCAAATACAACTTACCAAAGTGAAGAGGATCAACCTGAGTAGAGGTGGATGCACTGTGTGGTCTCTTCTGTGGAGAGTTTCTAGCATGAGATGGAAGAAATACCGGTTCTCCATCTACTTCTTCTGGGATCAGCTTTGACTCCACATTCACATCTTCATCCAACGTGCTGGATGTCACATCACGCAGAGCAAGTTCAGTTCTGTTTGGATCACAGTTTATGGCAGTTTCAGTAAAACCAGTACTAACAACATTTGGCACTTGAAAGGAATTGGTAGATTGTGGTTCACTGTTTGGACAACTGTCTGTCTCCCTATCACACAGCTTTGCATCACCAATATTCACAAAGCTGTTGTTACTTTCACTTGATTCCACTACTTTCTCAGTATCATCTTCTGTCACATGTACCACTTCTTCTTGATGTCTGACTCTACTGGTAACACTTTCAATACCCTTACTCTGACACTGACTATCACTCCTATCCGCTCTTTCACCACTGTCTGACAGCTTCACATGCACGGCTTCAGGCTTCCCAGCAAGTCCTCCCTGACTCCTAGTTTTTGTTGCTTCAACACTAGTTGATCCAATCTCCTCACTGTCTCTGGCCAAGATCAGAACAGCTTCCATTCCACTGGTCTTTTCTTCTATCAAACTATCATCATTGCACTTCACAACATCTCTGTCTCCCTCTGAAACAAGAAGTTTGCTTTCTTCAGATTCTTTTTTTTCAGTACTTGTTTCAGCATTGTCTGTTGGTGTCAAGTACGCTTCTGAAGTGTCACTGTCCCCAATTTCACGTTCAATTTGAACTGTTACTTCATGGCTGACTAATGCCAAAGTTGTGACATCATTGTTTATGGCTTGGTCACCTTGTAGTTCAACAGTTTTATTACAATTTTCAACAAGGATTTCATCTGTCTCTGCAGGATTATCAGCTTCAGATGCTGAACCATCCATTGGTGCAATGGTTTCAGCTTTATCTTTCAGGTGTTCATCTGCTGTACCATTAATTGAAGAATGTGCAGTGCTGCTCTTTTGCTTCTCTTTGACAGGTGAATCATCATCATCAATATCATCATCAGTTGGACACTCCTGCTCTGTGTCATCCCGTTTATTAGGTTCTTCCAATGATGTTTCCGGTGAATTATTTTCAATTTCAACATAATGTTCTGCATCATTTTCATTGGCTGTCTCTGAAGAAGCAGATTTGGTCTTCTCAATCTCACGATCAGCACCTTGCTTGGATGGCATTTCTTCTGAAAGACTGTTGTAATAGTTTTCTTTAAGTACTTGCTTACTAGGTTCACTTACTGGTGTTCCTGGATAACCCTGTCCCTGGTCATTATCAGGTACAATTTGGTCCTCAGACACTAGCAGACCCTCCCCATGAACTTCTGCATCAGAAGTATGATCATCTTCAGGTGTAAGAGTTGTATCTGGTTTGCACACTTCACTGTACAGGTTACAAGTACTTGAACCTATCGACACGATGTCACTGGGCACTTTGTCTTCATCTAGCCCTAGAAATCCATCTGCACTGCACTTATCCCCCAGTCCAATGGGCGATCCTAAATCACAGCTGCATGTCACTGAGCCTATCAAACCTTCTTGGTCAGCCTGCTGCTGCGACCCGTGCACTGTAGGTCCACTGTCTTGGACACCGAGGCTGCAACTACAGACAGTGGGACCTGCTGTATTTGGAGGCTGTGAATCCTGTAGTGGCACTGCTGAACCTGTCCAAGATGTGATGGAAGGCCTCGTGTGGTAACCATTGCTATGTTGTTGATCCCAACCTGAAATAGTGCTGATTGGACGCTGCTGTCGGACTGCCGGATCTGTGATGTTATCTGATCGCTGTCGCTCGTAATGTTCGTACATCTGAGCAAACTGCAACTTGAATTCCTCGTACGACACCTGCAAGCATTTTCACTGTTTGAGACTTGGGCCAACACCACATTCAACTCAAATAGACATGCTGCTACTGAAACTGTGCAGTACCAGAGGCCAGTCTTGCAACTGGTCACAAAACCTACCATCTTGCATGTGTCTGTTATGTGATTTTGTAACAATGCTTTTTAGGCCATACCATGCGCACACAGATATGTAGCCAGACTGTACCGCGATGCATCTCACAAATGTGTGATATGTAATGCTACAGCAGGCCACAGTTTCAACATTCACTGCATACACAGTTCAATACATAAATACAAAAATTACAACCTACCCATATACGTATAAATTATGAGACAGAATTCTGGATACTAAGCCAGTGAGGAAGGGCTCTACCAAATTTGGAATGAATTATAAAAGACAAGTCATGTTTAAGTCTGACTAGTAGAAACAACACACAAAATTACTGGACAAAAAGGCAACACAGTGCAGAGGATAGAATAATAACAGCTGTGGAAATATGCAGACATGAACAGAATGGGAGATAAGAGATGGTTGAAATAACCGCAGTGGTCATGATTACAAAATTTAGAACACAAAACTAAGAGCAGAATGAATGAGAAACATAGATTCTATTATCATTCTGCTATGTCTTATTCAGCAGCCATCTCATGACCACTTGTAGGTAAAAAACTGGTTTGCAGACAGAACAGATTTTGACTAATAATCTGCTGTTCCCTGCTACATACATTTTACTGGGCAGAATGGGAGAAAACTGAATTACTGAGCAGGAGATGGACTTAAAAATCAAACTACAATATAGAAAAATCACATACAAATCTCTACAATTAATACACCTCAGAAGAAGATAATCCCTGCAATAACGTCTGGCTGATTCCAGGTTAAGAGTATCACACACAGATTTAAAAAAAAAAGGGCAGAGAAAGGTGTTTGTTGTGGTTTTTCAGAATAACGTAAATGTGCTTTTGGTCTCATACTGCACTAACCAGTCTACGAAATGATTGCTTGGGTTTCTGCCCCTCCGCATTCCAGAGAGTACTGTGAACATAACTCATTCATCTCACAACCCACAGATAAAATTCCATTCGGAAACACAAACTACAGCTACATGATGAAATACAGTAGTGCATATGTTCAGTCTCCCCAGGATATCTCAAACACAGTAGCAGGATTATGTAACGAATATTCCTAGAACTGAAATGTCAAGCAGAAACAAACAAATTTAACGAAGATCACAAGCTAAGGTACAACAAAATGATTACAGTGTTTCAAAACTCTGAGAATGGGTAAATGAATTCTTTGTTAATTGTGTACTTTCCATTCGCATATTTTAGCTTAAAAATGTGTGAAATATTTAATTCCAGCAGAAACAGATGAGCATTTAAACTGAAAATGCCCTGTCCATAAGAAAGTAAGTTGAAATTTAAAAGGCTGAATGCTAAAGGTTAACAGTGCACCATCAAAATCCACTTGGTATATCTTGTACAGCATACAAAATGCCTGGCTGTTAACTCATCCACCACTATGAGCAGTTGTAAGTCCTCTCTTAGATTTAACTTCTGTCGATGCAGTGTCACGTCTTGCATTACGTGCAGTTTCTCCTTCTCACAGTTATGCAATAAACAGAGAGTGCTTGAATAGAAAGCTAACAGAGGGATTTGTGTTGCCTGACCAGTTACTGGCACCAGCATTAAGGTTTGTTAAAGAGAAGCTGAGGAGTTCAGTACAACCATTTCTAAGAACAGGATTACTATTACTGATTTTTATACTGTCTGTCACCCAACATCAAGATCCAGTAATATATCTCTTATTGATCATTAACAGTTATTGGTACATGCCACACTGCTGTTCTTGTACTTATCCCTAAAGGTTAGGTAAACAGAAAGTAACAGGGCCAGGTGAAATGATGTCATCACATGTAACTAACTCCTGTAAGAGAAGGTCAGGGGTAAAGTAAACAATTTCAACAAACAATGGGGCTGGTTGAAAATTTTCTTTCACCCCTTCCTTCAGCATAAAACATTCTGGGGCAGAAATGTTAACCAACTCATCACAGTCAAAGACTGCACACTGCAGGGGTGCTGCATTTGTGTGACCCCTTCACCTGCAGAAAAAAAATTACATGTCTATTTTGTCAAGTATATGAGACACCACTGCACTACAAGGCCCCAGACTTGAGGGGTTCAAGAGGATGTGGAAACCAGTACTGTCTGCAGCTGGTGTTCTGAGGAAGGGAAGGGAAGGGAAGGGAAGGGAAGGGAAGGGAAGGGAAGGGAAAGGAAGGGAAGGGAAGGGAAGGGAAGGGAAGGGAAGGGAATGTTGAGATACTCAAAACTGCAACATATGCTGAGACTGAGTATAAAGGTGGCTTTATGAACTTCATGGAAGAGTAGCATGTAGGGAGATATTTCCTGCCTCCTTTTCCCACACAAAGCTCTCACTTTTCACCAGAACACAGAGTAGCATTATGTGCTAGTCAGCGAATGAGTATCAATGGTACACAAGGTATTTGAGCACTGTCTTTGCATGGTATAGAAGTTAGTGTGTTGGTACACAGCAGGACTATACCATTTCCAGATCTCAAAACTGGCAAATGATGTACTGATCATAAATGATAATACAATCATATTCGTACAATTGAAACTCATACATCCTTAGAGCCTCCAATTTTGTTCAGTGATATAAAGATGTGAAGCCATACTAGGCTGACACAGTCTATCATGCAGAAATTCTTACAATTATGAAAGGAAGTTTTGCACTGCTGTACTGAGTTCTGATTTATCAACAAAATTCCCTCACAACAGCTCATACTTATTTATGGAATCCCATACTGTTGTTAATTACAATGAGGTATTTGTAAAAGCATCATGTTTGATTCTGGATGCAATATTTACATTGCCACATGTAAATTTATCTGAACAAGCATCTGATTACAACAGACCTTTACCATATATAGTTAATGCAAACATGTCCTCTCTAACCTTTGAATGGACGATAGCTAGTGTATCAACCCACACTCGCCACCCACCATACTCATGCTTGATAGCGTGATGCAAAAGCATGCGAAACAGTGAGTACACCATGTCTGATATCTTCTGCTCCTCCGAGTTTTTTGGGTGGATGTACGCCATCGCTATTAACCACTCCTGCAGACATCACAAATATTCACACACTGAGTCAAATATATACAAAGAGTACAATTATAATGAATAATAAATTTACAAATGCATTAATATACCAACAGAGTTGGAAATGTCTAGTCAGTACTGTAACTAGGTGGCAAGATACTTATCTCTTCTCCAAAACATCCAGCCTGCTCTGGGCCAACTCCACCTCCTATTACCCCGGGAATAAAGGAGCCAGTGCATGACCCTTACATCTCACCTCCATCTACAGCCACGGTTAAGAATGAGTGGAACTATACCACCACTCCCCCTATATGCCTTCATGGCACACATAAGGACACCTTCACTCGCACTTCTTAAATACACCAAAGTAAGCACATAGCTCAAAAATTAATTCTTATGAGCAAGTATAACCCAGTCAGGCAAGCAGCTCAGTAAGGGATCAATGATCCTATAACTCTGGAACCTAGATGATGCACTAAAAAGGTTAAAGCATTCACAAAAAGAAACAGAAACACTACCTCCATCTAATCCTTAGGTCTACAATGTATGAACTACAAGAGGAAGCTCCATGAAACGTAAGCCAAAAGTTTTAAGACTGGTTGTGTGGAGTGCTAACTTGATACAATCCAGATGTGCACCGCTTGGTAACGCACAGTTGATATATTGCGAAATAGTGCGATGGGTGTTGCTGCAACAGAATGTTGCATTTTTGTGCAAATGGTATTTCTGTGCATTTATACTGAATGCACTCTTAAACACTGTAGCCTAGTGAAATGGTGGACCTGAAGGAACAGTGAATTTGCAAAAAATTTCATTTTTACAGTTGGAAAACAGCAACTAATACTTACAAATAAATGCTTAAGAAGCTTTTCATGATGGCATCATAAGTAAAACACAAACCCAGAATGGTATAAATGTTCCACATGCAGCTGAGTGTCAGTGGAGAATTTCGATGTTCAGGCCACTCCCTGACAAGTCAGAATGACGAAAATGTGGAAAAAGTGTATCCAGTCATCAACAAGGTCTAACAGCATATGCTTAAGTATGCTGACAAATGTGCATTAACATTCTAGGCACTTAAGGGAGTACAAGACCACACATTTTAACTGAAAATTTAAACATAAGGATGATCCCAGTAAAATCTATAATCCATGCAGAAACAAAATCGGCTCTCCATCTACAAAGATATGCAAAATTTTGCACCCCCCTCTAAAAAAAAGGGGGGGGGGGGTATCAAACTTCTTTGCTAAGGTCTTCCTGTTCCCAAATACATACGTACAGTTAAAGAGACAGACATTTGGACATTACTGAAATACTTGGCAGGTGGTGCTGGAAATTATCACAAAAGAAGAGTTACAGAGAAGCTTCCAGCAGTAGGAGAGGTGCTGAGCCTTGTGTATAAATTAGGTAGGAGAAATTACCAACCTGTAACTAAAGTACGCCTAAAATGTAACATTTCTCAAGTCTTGAAACGCTGGTTCGCACCTCATAAAGGCTTTTCAATTAACACAGTGTTGAACACATGTATGTATGTATGTATGTATGTATGTATGTGTGTGTGCGCGCACACACACACACACATATGAACAGTCTATTTACAGGTAAGTGAAAGTGATGCAAGTATGTATCTTACCTGACTTTGCTCTGGCATGTTCTGGTGGCTTTTGCATATCCCACAGATTCCATCTGTGGTTACTATACAGAACATACTGTACACTTGCTCATCTTTCAGCTATACAGTATGTCACCCACACCAACTACTTGTTGTGGTCATTATGGTGCAAAGGACACATCAGAATACAACTAGCAAAAAGCTGAGTTCATAAACTTCTTAAAAAGCTGAATTCATAAACTTCTTACCAATCCACAATTGTGCTGACGGTGGTAACTGCGCTACTTGCATGATAAGTTTACAAAATTTAATTACGTTATTTAAATTATAAAATGGGGAAAAATCTCACTCCTTATGGTCTTGCAAAAGGCAAAAATCATCACAAATAAGTTGGTTACATATACAGCAGTACAGATTTCAGAACATCACTGTATACAACACTACCTGTTACTGTACATACTGTAGCTTACTTACTTACTTACTTACTTACTTACTTACTTACTCCTTCTTGAGAAGCTAACTGGTCTGCAGCTAGTCAAGAAATTCCCCGCATTTCACGGAACCCGAAGGTTCATTACCGCACTCACAAGCGTCCGCCACCTGTATCTATCCTGGGCCAGCCCAATCCAGTCCATATACCC
>Ga0123355_10006020_pt1 | contig 17887 bp, 12 predicted proteins | sample TergutEmb28metaG_3_FD_89872 | JGI IMG/M metagenome (GOLD analysis project Ga0123355, IMG submission 89872) | Embiratermes neotenicus P1 segment gut microbial communities from Petit-Saut dam, French Guiana - Emb289 P1 | ecosystem: Host-associated > Arthropoda: Insects > Digestive system > Gut ... | reverse complement strand
GACAACACACAACACTCACAAGAGACAGACATCCATGGCCCCGGTGGGATTCGAACCCACAATCCCAGCAAGCGAGCGGGCGCAGACCTACGCCTTAGACCGCGCGGCCACTGGGACCGGCAGTAAAAATGAATCAAGTACATTAAATGAATTAATTAAATAAATTAAATAAATGAATCTAACGAATAATTTATGTAGATAAATAAATTAGATTAATTAAGTAAAATAATTTAATTGAATGAAATGAATATAATAAGTAAATTACTTAATTAAGTAATTAAAGAAAATAATTAAATAACTTAGGCGCATAAATTCAATACAGTAATTATATAAATGGCCGTTACGTGCCTTCTGGGGAGTAGGTCTGCAGCATCTCAATCGCTGGGATCGCGGGTTCGAATCCTGCTGAGGGCATGGATGTTCGTCTGTCGTGTTTCTTTTGTGTTGTGTAGGTAGCGACCTCTGCAACGAACTAATCACCCGTTCAGAGGAGTCCTACCGGGTGTGTGATCTAGAAACTTCAATAGATGCGGCCTGGTCCGGAGTGGGGATGTAGCGCCACAGAAAAAACATATATACAGTGCGTATACATAATGTAATATAAATAAATTTAAGACACAAGCTAATTAAATGAGTGGCTAAATTATTGATTAATTAAATAAACTGGAAAATGAGTATGCAGCTCAATCAATCATAGAGCCTAATTAATTTACTTCATTAACTGAAATAAAGAATTAAATTCAATAAAATAATTAATTTTATCAATTAACTATTTATTAAGTAATGAATTAAATAGTTCACTCTAATAAGTAATTTAAATTAATAGTTATAAAAATTATTTCAATAAACAAGTAAATAAATTAGCCAATGTAACTGATTCAGTAAATTGGCAATTTAAATAATGTATTGACTAATTAAATTTATGAAACAATGAAGCAAATAAAAAATAAAATATATTTATGAAAGAAATGAATAAATAAATAGATAAATAAACTAAATAAATAAATTTGTAAATTGAATAATTAAATGAAACGTGTAAAGTAATGAAATAAATAAATTTACTTTTTAAATTAAATGATTTAATTAAATTAATTAAGTATATTAATGACGAAACTTAATTAATTATATACGCAAATAAATAATTTAATTTAAAATATTAATTAAAGAAATAAATTAAATAAATTACAAACAAGTTAAATACTTAATAAATAAATTTCTAAACTTAATAAATAATTTGAATAAATAAATAAATTGAATGAATAAATAAATTTAATGACAAAATAAATATAAATCGATTAATGGCATAAATTAATTGAACAATAATATATTTTACATAGACACAAATTACTTAAATACGCAAATATAATAAATAAAACGTACATATATAAATTGCTAACCGAAGCGACCTAACGTAACGTAACGTAAGGTAACCTTACCTATTCTTACCTAAGAAAATGTAACTTAACCTGACCAAACATAACTTGACGTAACGTAAAATAATCTAAACCAACCTATCCGAAGTAACATAACCTGTAGAGTGATAACGTGAATTCACTGCGGTGGTATTGTTTAGATGCTTCAGGTGTGGTGTGTCATGAGATTAATTGATTAATTAATTAAATTAATTAAACAGGCAAGTTAAATTTAGTATATAGTTAATTAAATAAACTGAGTGTATTGAGTGAATTAAATAAACAATTAATAATTTAAGTATACAAATGTACTTAATTAACTCAATAATTTTATTTAGTAAGTAAATAAAATAAATGAATAAAACAAGTAACTTGAAAAAAGATTCATTTCTATAATGTGTTTATTCAAATCCTTAATCATTTCACGTAAGAAGTTATGGAAATGGCGACACCATATGGACTCTGACCGTCAGACGATGAACATGTCACGATGGACTGTGCTCCATGGGTGTAGGGTGTGGTCTGGAAGCGTTAGTTCGCGCAGGTTTGTTACTCCTAAATCTACATTGGCTTTTAACAGAAACAATGAAATCATCTCGTGTTTGTTACGTGACCTACATTCATAATATTCATTATTCTGACTCAACTTAGGGCCAGGATGTGTCCATATATAGCCATCTTTGTTTCCTCTACGCTTAACCGACCGTGCACTGTCAGCGTGAGACCAGAAAGGCAATATTGCGTCTGGAATGACTCATGACATTGTTGTAATGGTTCCGTGCTGATAAATGGACGGACTGACACGACCAGGCTAGTAGCTGCTATTCGCTTTGCGTAGGCTCCTAAAATGAGCAATGACAGCAGACGTTTTAGGTGGTCGACGATGAGGTTTATAGAAGTTCCGGTTGTACAACTGCAGGTGAAATATTAGAGTGATCCGGGATATTTCGGTCAGTAGAATCACAACACTACGCGTTAGACGACCGGGGGACTGGTATTCACTTCCCGTCAGTGGCAGATAATTTTTTAGAATACGGTATACTGGGCTGTGGCGACGTTCAGTTTGGTAGACGGATTCCAGCGTTTCGGAGGGTCCTACTGGCTCCTTCTTTAGGTCGGCCCTGTTTAATGGGTACCGGTGGCTCTCATGCGGCGGGGATGTGACGTGACCACTCACCGTCATCTTAGAGACGAAGTTAAGAATACGTGGAGCTATGCCACCACTCATCCATATGCCTTCTTTGCGTGGTGCTTAACGAGGTCGGAGGGCAGTTTTACCTCCATAACATTAGAGTGTACCAGTTTATGATACATCTTGTTTTTTTTTTAATATGGCGCAACAGCCCCCAGTGGGCCAAGGCCTCCTCTTTGTCGTGGATCCATGATCACACAAACACACCACACTCGGTAGGCTTCTCTGGAAGAGTGACCAGCTCGGCGCAGAGACCTGTACCTGACAACACACAACACTCACAACTGACAGATATCCATGACCCCAGCTGGATTCGAACCCACAATCCCAGCAAGCGAGCGGCCGTAGACCCACGCCTTAGACCGCGCGGCCACTGGGATCGGCTGTGATGCGTCTGAGCGCAGTGTGTTTAATTTTAAGGCCTCACTCTGTTGTGGTGACAAGTATCATCGTTATCATCGTCATTGTCATCATCACCACACCCACCACTGAGGTTTGTTACGATGCAGGTAATAAGCCGTAATTTTTTATTTTGGTAAAGTACCCCACCCATAATTTGGGGCAGAAGTCGGAAATTATTTTTAATTTCCGGGACGAATGGGGCTGTGACGAGGACTTCTTCTGAATGCGTATTTTCATTATTGAGGTGCTTTATTGTAATCGAGACAATGAGGCGCGTTCTCGTAACCGCTCTTGTCGTGGAAATGCAATAAGTATTACATATTATGATTATGTGTTTGTAGCCTTAGTTATCTACTATGCGAAACGCATGCTCCGTATCGCCATCTGTGGCCTATCTGGCTCTACAATACTTTCCACATTATCTCATCTACGTCACAATTTTCGGGGGAAAAAAAATTATTGAACATAAAATGCGTGTTTTAATTTCCTCTACAACTTTTTTTTTTTTCTGAAACATTTCTCATTTTAAGAAGAATTGAGCGAGATATTATCATAAATGTACATAGGTCTTCATGTAAAGTGCCCGTTATTCTTGTCGGATTTGAATGAAAATTGAATTCTACGGACAGATTTGCGAGAAACATTCAAATACCAAATTTAATGAAAATCCGTCCAGTGGAAGCCGAGTTGTTCCGTGCGAACGGAAAGATATGGCGAAGCTAAGAGTTGCTTTTCGCAATTCTGCGACCGCGCATAATAAAATGAGTATTTTTATTGTTGCCATATTTATTTTAACAAATTCGAGCTACTGACGGTGCAGTCATTTGTCTGCAACGACGTTACAAGAAGCACCATGGTGGTATCAAGATTAGGTTCACTGTTTACTTGGATGTGACGCCGTGTGGTTAAATGTGTCAGACTTTCGGAGGAACATCTTGCCTCCATTTTCAACCTACTGCGAAAATAGAGGTTCGTCATAAGTATTGTTACGCATCTACCAATATTCATGGAGTAATATCCCAGAAAATAATGGCTCTAAAGAAGAGTCGGTGTCTCTCTCTGTGTTTAGAAGATATGGTTCCTAATGCTGGTGTATCCGCCAGACTCCGGTTGGCGTTCAGTGATCTTTGTTCTTTCGCATTGGCTGATGACATCATTATCCAAATATTAAACTGAACAAGTCAGTTCAACATCGTATTTATAGCTGACGTGCTCTCCTGCCCAGTACTAAACACATGGCTACTGTAAAGATCTGTTTCGGTTGATGATACTGAACTTATTTGCCCGAGGTTAATATTTGGATTCTGATGTCATCTGCTACTATACAGGGGCCTTATTTTAACTTACAGCTATCGTTTTTCACTTCCCGCTACTACTGCGCCGAACTTGTGGCGGTTGGATGAGTGGACAACGTTAATAGCATAAACGAGCCGAAAGGAAAAGTTATCAGATAGTTGACAGATAAAATAATGAGTGTGTAGCATAAGGGTTATGTGTTTGAGACAGGAAAGGACATGTGCTAGAAGAGGCCTAAAAACTCAGACAGTAGCTATCTGTGTGAACTTTGTGACCATCTCCATGGAGAAGCTAGCATTTCCTCAGCTAGTCAAGAAATTCTGTGCATTTTCTGGAACCCAACGGTTCTTTACCGTGCTCACAAGAGCCTGCAACTTGTTCAGTCAATACTCTTCCACTCTGTTCCTGGAGATTCAATCTAATTACTCTCCCATCTGCGCCTAGGTCTTGCAAGTGGTGTTTTGTTTTCCGACGAAAATTTACTTTGATTTCCTATTCTTCATGAGCCGAGATAGCTCAGTCAGTGCAGTGACTAGGCTACGTGCTTGGATTACTCGGGAATCAAGCTTCGGTACTTGGCTGGGACAAAGCTCCCTCTATTCTCCAAAGCGTCCATACTGGTTCTGACCACTCACCTCCATTTAGTGCCCGGGGTTAAGAATGCATGGAGCTATATCTCAATTACATTATATGTCTTCATGGTATCGTGCTGAATTAAGTACAGGGACAGCTTTGAAAGTTTTGTTTTAACCATGGGCTTTCTAATCCCTGTCTTAAATTTCGTACTGTTGCAGAATGCATACACGACAGAGGTTACGCATAATAAACCTCACTCTGTGTAAGCCAGCTGGCCTCGTTTGGACACCCTTACTCTCATGTAGCACACATTACTTTTTCTAGAAATAGCCCGCGTGATATAAACTGGAAGTTGGTTCTCGAATGCTTTATTTGCTTCTTTTCATGCACATCTTCCTGAGTAAAGTCTGATTATTATAATTTCAGACAGTTCACATCTATTTTATCACATTCCAAAAATGTATTCCTAAGCCCAAAATTGGAAACCCAACCCCTTTGCTAAGGCATGCAGGAGTCCTTCATTCATTCGGTTTAACGGAGTTGAGTTGAATAACTCCGTTAATTGCAGAATAAATTTAAGGGCAATAACACTGTCTGCAGCAACAATATTGGGGAACATGACAGAAAGATGTGACACCATGTAGTTTGGTAGAGTGACACCAACTTTTTGGAGGAACCTCCAGTTTCCAATTTTTGTTAACTCTTCCACCCTGAATACAGAGACATGTTCTTCCCCAAAGTTGGTAACAACCTGCCGAAACATACGGCATCGTTACCCACACAATTGTCGTCATTCTCTAGGTTGTCTTACGATAGGTCCAAAGCCTCTTCCAAAGCGAGTTCTCCACCGAGGCCTGTAAAGAAGTTGCTTTACCTTATTGTTTCCTCAAGGTCATCCAGTAGCTGCCTACGTCTTCATCCTTGTCTTCCCCTTACTTCTATCGTTCCTTAGATAACGTGTTTTAGAAGGCAGTAAGATCCATCAAACTCCTCTTCAAGTAGGTATTATGTTTAATGTTTTGGTAATAAGGGATAAGGGACAAGATGTATAATCCTGTTTCTAACATGATTTGAACCTACAGCCCTAGGAAATAACATCGACACGCCAAGGCCCAAGGTCATTTGCTTATTATGACCTTATGACAAGGCATGATAAATTTTCCTTTGGACTTGGAACCAGAAAATTTTTCGCCATCTAGGGGTGACTGTTCTGCGTTTATCGGCCTGCACCTTTTGGGCAGCACACAAGCCATGCTTAGTGTCCCCGGAAGGCACTACAAATGAAAAGTTCCGCAACCATTCGCTATAAGAAATACAATTGCAAATAACGACTAGACAAAAATTTTTCTTTTTTATATTCATGGGTCCGTTCATCATGAATCAAATTGAATAATTGTCCAACAAGATGTGACTGTATTCAGTTTATTACATATCTGTAGACAGATCTAGATGTTTCGTGTGTTGACAGCCATCATCAGGAGCTTGTACAACTATAATTACAGCTTCTGGCACTGGTCAACTGGGTCTACTATCATCTGGTCTCGTTGTTGAGTTGCAACTCAACAACCAGAGCATGTGGTAGTAGACCCGGTTGACCAGTGCCAGAAGCTGTAATTACAGCTGTACGAGTTCCTGATGATGGGTGTCAACACCCGAAACATGTAGAGCCGTCTACAGATATGTAATAAACTGAATACAGTCGCACCTTTTTGGACAATTATTCAATTTAAAAATTTTTCTGTTTAGACCTTTTGATGCCATTATGTCACACAACCACAAGAGCTGGAATTTTCAGGAAAGCAAAACCAGGCACAAAGCAAAATAATTATGCTAGAAGATACTAGATGCCAGTACATATCTTTATACCGTGAAGACGTGGCGCCTGGGATTTGTTGCTATCTGTGTTAGGAGATGTGTTCGTCACAGCAGTTGTTCATTTAGCAAGTGGTCATTACACCTGAGCAGACATGGTATGCCACCCAGCATACAAGGAAGTTTTCAAAAATGAAGTAACGATCATTGTGTTGTTGAAAAATTTATTCTGACTTCAATGTATGCGTGGCACATGCATAGCAGATGGTACACACGAGACCTCCCCATCACTTTTCTCACCTTATTTTTTGAAACTCCTTAGTACTTTATTGCTGCAAACTTTACAAGAAAGGTACTTGAACTGTGTAAGTAATACTGTCATACATTAACCCTTATCCTGCTAAGGTGGAAAATAAGGTGAGGTCCTAATAATGCCAACAGATGGCAGATGGGATTTAACTCAGCATTTAAAGAGTTAAAGTGAATCACTTCCTGTCTAAGGAGCCCTACCAGTCTGGGGTTTTTATGTTAACCTTTACATTGAGAACTGTGCTCTTCTGGACCTTGAAGTTGGGACCAATAGGTTGTCCAGACACCTCGGTAAGAAATTACTGCTACTTGGTGGATAATAACCCAGAAGAGCACAGTTCTTGTCTACTTCGCAGAGGAAGCCTGAAATCATGCAACCTTTATGTTGTGTAACTTGTCCAGTGCAACTAAATTATGTTTACTAGATGCACATCTTTTGACTACTCATCCATCCTCAGGGGCGTCATATCTCAAATCCAACACCTGGTTTTACACCGCACGATCTATTCTCAATATTGTGCCAGCTATGCTCAACACGCATGTAGTCTATGTAACCTAATGTTATGGTTGTCCTGATGTAACTTATTGACAAATTTTTATAAAATGCACCAGGATCAAACTTTGGAAAAATCTGTTTAACGCTCAGAGTCTCAGTAGAGAGACAAGTATGGTGAACCCAATAGACATAATATTGTGATGTAAATGCATGACAAAGAAATGGTTATGTAAAGCCCCAAAGAAATTATTACGTAAAGAATGAGGTTCTCACATAGCACGAATGGAGCATATGAAATTGTAGCCAATAAAGCTGAAGATAAAGCACAATTCTGGAGACCTTAATGTACAGTACATGGTAGTGTATCGAAATAAATGTTCAAGCAATAGGATGTGATGACGTGGACTTAGTGAAACTGGTTTGGAATATGGTCTAGCAGGAGGCTTCTGTAAAAATGGTAATGAACCTTTCAGTTCCATAAAAGGGTCAGAATATGTTGACTTCTTGTGTGAATACAAGCTGCCCAAGAGAAATAAAGTTCCATAGAGTTTATTAACATGTTTAAGCAAAAATGTTTACCTGTATATATAACTCTGCCCCACATTTAAATGTGGATACTGCACAGCCTTAAGATTATGTCAGTGGGTTACACACAGAGCCAGAATATCACCATTCAGATCTCCGAGACTTGGTTCGGTATCTGGTGTGTCTACCGTATTGTTTGTGGTACATTTTGGCTCCTGAAAATGTTGTTCATGAGGACTGTAATAGACCTGAACCATCTCAACAATTCTCATTCAAAACAAACAATTAAAAGCGATTACACCTGTCTGTTGAGCATTTCATTTTCTGTACTGCATGTTGACTTCATTCATGTCTGTATGAAGAACCTAAAAGAGTGACAGAACATGAATTTGGACACTTGCTTGATTAAGACTGCCATTTTGCAGGGGATATCTAAATAAAATTGTATATGAATTTCATTAGGAATTGGGATAGTGATTTGGATAATGGCTGGATGATTTGGGGTTTGATTCCCAGCGGATTCAAGAGATTTTTTCTCTTCTACAAAAACACTAGGACTGGTTCTGGAATCCACTCAGCTCCAACATACAGTGAGCATCAGGGGTATAATGTGATCAGTGTGTGATTTTGACAACTCATCTCCCTCTACTGCACAGTCACTCTCCCCATTTATGGTCTCATGATGTGCACAGGGGCAATTCTACATTGTACACGAATCTTATTAAATATATGCCGAACTGAAAAATATTTAACTCATAAGTTTCAGATTGTTTCCATTTGCTTGTTCATCAAATTTGTTAGTGTTTCCCGTGACAACCAAAGCAATAACACAGGCCAGACGTAGATACTTTCCGAAATGTGTTCTGTTCTGAATATCTGACAGTGTAAAAACCTAGTAAAGGCAATTACATAAATTCCTTTACTCATTTCATGTGAAGTTTTCCATTTGCCACAACCTAACTTCAGACAACTGAAAAAAACATATTCCCTGTTTCTTTACAAAACTTTTATTTCATAGCTTGATTACGTGAATTAACAGAAATGCCATGGGTGTGATGTGTCTTTGCGAGATAGCTGATTACAGCTGCACAGATAATGAAATGATGTGTAAAAATTGAGATAGAAACAACTAAAAAATAAGGAGCAACACATTTTTTTCTCACATATGCATTTTGTGTACAACAGCCAATCTGGGAAACTTGAGAGCCACAAAGCACCAAGCAAATTGGCTCAGGTCATAGTGCTTCTGCCTTACTATGATCTGGCTATGACATGCTGCTGGTGGCCACTTAGCGGACTGCATGGCGTCACAACCAAGAATCCTATGACAGGTATACTGATGGATATCAGGAAAGGAAGGGAGAACAATTATAAAAGAATTCACTAGTTTTTATTCATTTCACTTGATGAACAGCTGCAGCATAGACTGTAAAATGTTATCCCTGTATTAAATGTGACCACAGGCTCTCGTGATGACCAGCTGCTTCATATGAAGCATTTTCTGCTGTATAGTATCAGAATAATCAGTTTCACCCTACAGTGAGACAGCCTTCAAACAGCGTTGGAAATGTCCAGCAGTTCTTTGTCACATTCTTGTTGTAATGCTTATCATTATTGAAGTCTGTGACAAGCCACTGTTCTAGCGCTAACATCATACAACTGCATTTGAACAAAACCTCTTGCAATGTAGAGTAAATTCTTAAAGCGAGTTTGGTATCTTCCGTTTCCTCATCTGTTGCAGCCATTTGTCCAATAATTCTGGTCCTGTAAGCTCTCGCTTGAAAGGGTAGTAGTCCTTTGGGGGCGTTCCTTCTTCAAGACGTACAAAGTAATTACAATGAAAATACTCAACCTTCCCCACTCGACCACGGGCATGCCTTCGCATTCCTTTTATGACCATGCCTTTCCCAACAAAGGACTCAGCTACATGTTCATAGAAAGAGAACAGAACAACAGTAATAAATACAACTTGATGTTCTAACTGGTTGATAGCAAAATATACACTTAAATGCTTCTTAACTTAGAAATTTTACTGCGGATCAGAATATTAGGCTGTGTAGTGGTGCAGACGAATACCAGTGTTTGTGACAAAGTTTCTGCCTTCATATTTAGAACAGATGAGAACCAAGCAGGAAAAAAATGGTACATTACGTATGGCAATGGGGACTGAGACTGCAACTGTAAATGAACCAATGGGAATTACTGGCTCCAAAACAGATAATTTTGTCTGTAGGAATGGGAAACAATGGCCCCCATAAGGGGCATGGCATGGCACAGGAAGGAAAGAAATATAAGTAAAAAAGGAAGGAAAAAGCAAAAATTTGAGAAGGGGGAAGGGAAGGGGAATGAAATGTGAAAGGAAAAGGGCAATTGGTGCCATCGTATCGAGCTACTGTGTCATATCCCACAACACTGCAATCTTACTTAAAATAAATGAATGAATGCCTGGTTGTTTATAAAGTATGTATCATGTAGGGTGCAGAGAAGTACAATAACAATTTCAAAAGTTTCGAATCTACCTGCAAGGATACAAGAAAGTTATGAGAAACTTGACTAAAAGCCTGATTCCATAACTGCATGATGATATTGTAAAGTGCGCTCAGCTGGTAACCATGCGTCATGGTACGGCAATAGATGTCTGAATAACATGCAGCTTCTGTTAAGGTTATATTTCTGCTGGATGTAAAATATCAAGACGGGCACCTTTAACTTTCTGTTTGGTGGTCATAACTAACGAGGCACGTTGGCATATCAAATTTGGTACACAGACACATTTTCTTAGGACATGGCACAAACTAAATGGGTAACAGGAATATAAATCAGAAAAAACTCTGCCTGTAACTTACACAGACCTTGTTATTTAATACTTACCAACCCACAAATTGCTTTTAAATTCAACATTATGCTTTTCCACAGCCATCTGCTGAGCTTCCAGTATTGTTTCCTTGACAGCAACGGCACCTTTCTTTAAGACAAAGCTAAGTTGCTTTACTGCTTCATCAACTGTCATTCCTCGCACCATGCATGCTATGTACCACATCTTCCAAGGACTATATTTAATGTTGGTTCTCATGTGACACACAAACTAAAGACAAGCAAACAGAAACATTATGAATTCAAGCTGTGCATGTGACAGTCAGTAAATAATACTGCAAAATTATGTTCCTGTTCTCACAGAGACACTGGAAGATTCAAGTCTTCTGAGATGTTACACTGTGTCAGTGGGTGAACAGTTACTCACATTTAGAAGGAAAAGTACCCTCAACCTCATTGTCAAAGAGTCCAAGAAAAGCCCATCTTCTTGGACTGCTTGATCGTGAAATGAAGGCACTAAGATTGTTTGAAACATCATGAATAATTTACCCAACTCTGAGTTTCATTAAATGCAAACTATTTGACTAGCTGGGTGACTGGTAGCTTCCCAGAAAGGACTCTGCTACATGGAATTAGCTTCAATGAAGCATGATACTGATCAAGGAATAATTTACAATAGCTACATTCATTAACAACGGAATATGCTGCCAGAATTTCAAAAGTCAGAAAACATTCTAATGTGCACGATTTAAAATATATGGTATATGACAAAATTTAAATCACTGAACATGTACAAAATGTGCTTAATTTATACAGAGTATTAATTACAAAGAAAGCTCTGAACAAAATTAGGTAATGCCTCAAATCTGTCAATTTGAGGTTCTCACAGCAGTGGCTGGAAATTACCATTAACTGTGATGTCACCCTGTGAGGTCTGGTATAAATATACTTACATTTTAAAACCACCTGCTTCCAACATAATCTAGACTGAATGTGGAAGCAACAAGTCCTTCTGAAACACCACATTTCTACCAGGCTTTGGGCTATCACATCCTACAACATGGTTTTATTTTTGCCTTAAACCTTATTATCTCAGTATATTGATTAGACTGTGGGCAGCATGACAAGATCAGGATTTAATCCTGGCAGGGGCAAAGATTTTTCTATTCTTTACAGCATCCAGGCTGGCTCTGAGATCCACCCAGCCTTCTATCCAGTGGGTATTAAGTTCTTTTCCCTGGGATGTAAATCTACCAGGCTGCGAAGCATGCCACTTACCTCTATTCAATACCATGGAGGGATGGAGATAAAGGTACGATAGTTTATATAACAAATGAAGACAATAAACTAGTTAAAAAGATAACAATGTGACATGACAAGGAAATGGAATATAAGTGGGGAAGGTTCCTCTTTATGTAAGTGCATTACTCACAGCTGGTCTTCTCTCCTCATCAGGGGCCTGTGGTGGGAAAATTTTCTTGTTATATGCAGGCCATCTCTTTGGTCCTGAACCAGGGGGCATAAATGCATTCAGATGTGAACTGGTGTGTATGCACAACACTGAAGGTGGCAAACATGCCTGGAGATTACTTGATTTCTGTAGATCGGTTAATACAATTCTTGAATTTGGCAAAAGCCTCATCCACGCTGCTAGGTTACACATAACTGCAACGGAATTTACACATTAGTACAACGTTAATGGATTCGTACATTAACGCTAAACCAAGTTCACATAAATGAGGCCGTCTTTACTTAACAAGATTTTAAAACCACTGTTATTTTGCTGTGAGAATTACCAAAATGCTGGGGGAAAAAACTAAATCGGGTTCCGGTGACCTGTATAATGGGGTTTTTTTTTTTAACAATTACATGGCTAGAACTGAGGCACCATGCAGTACTAGAAAACTGGCGAAAGAACTAAACCGCGACGCTTTTTGCCCAACTTAACATTAACGATATAACCAAACCCAAAGCCGCAGTTACAAGTAAAGCGTGATTGTAGTTCATAAAACCTTCACACAAAAAAAAAAAAAAAAAAAAATTTAGGTTACGTTCATCTCAGTGTCACGAACGTTGATGTTCTAAATGTTTATCTATATGTTTTGATGAAATCTTGTATGAGAGCCATTACGTAAAACTCTTTACGACCTTTTATTGCACTGAACACACCTGATTACCACGCGTTAGCCTTAAAAGAAACCATGAGGTTAACCCTAACATCGAACTATCATTGTTATCTGTGATTATACGTACACAGAGACACAGCTATATGTGAGCAACTAAATGGGTTAGAAGCACGGATGAGAGTACAGTTTTTTTCCGTGGGTAGACCAACTTAACGTGCCATCTATCCGTCCAACAGCGGTTGTTTGAACCGGGTTGGTACAGTCCACAGATCATACAGTCGATATAATGACTAGACTACAGGCAGTGTTACCGGAAGGGATAGAGAGGGAAGCGTTTTGTGCACTACACAGTCATTTGCTACGATTATGTAGCGTCTGAGGTATATGAATGAAATATCGGTGTGTAGATTAGGTGTAATGAAACTGAAAGGAGAAAGCAGAAATAAATTCTTTGCCCTAGCTTTTTTTGACCACAAATCCAACATAACTCACCTGGAATCGAACCTGGCTGGTAGCTGGCGGACCGAAGAATTGGGTTCCATTTTTGAAAGACCACAAGATAATTTTTCGTTCTCCATAGCATTCAGGCCGTTTCTCTAGACCACCAACCCACCCACCTGTGTGGTTGGTACTGACAGCTATTTGAGGATAAAGCTGGCTGAGGTATGAAGTTGGCCACTCACCTCCATCTAGTGCCAAGGTTAAGCATGAGTAGAGCTGTTCCTTTACTCTCCCAGTATGCCTTCATGGTATGCACAGGGGCATCTTTGCCATTACCTTTATATTTACTTACAACCTTTCTGTTTCCAAAAAGGCTTATCATGAAGAGAAGAACATGGTTGTCATAAGGGCTTCCTGAAAATCGTTGAGCAACAGTTCACTGGAACTCAGAAGTATAGTGATGACTGTATCTACCATGTGTTTTAACTTTAAAGAGACGCTATGTGTTGCACATACCTCATTTTATTACAACCAACTAATGCACAAATATATATCACAAAAGTTTTTCTTTATATAATGTTCACTCCCACATGTTTCAACACCTCTGTGTCATCCTCAGGGAGTTATGAAACTTGTACTTTGCTAAATTACATAAGTGTTTAGATTTAAAACTGTTAAAATTGCAGTTCCATAAAATTATTAGATTAAAATATTATTTGGTCATTGCTGAGTGATACAGTATAGTCTGTGTGACGTTTCAGTATCTTGCAAAAGCAGTGTGTTTATGTGGCTGCATATACAATCGCTTGTTACTGTGGTTTGAGTGTTGGTCTGACATGTATAGGTTTTATATGACTCCCACAGCAAATAGTTGCATTTGCTATGAAGTTGCAACGGAAATTTAGTATATTACTTAGACAAATTTTATGCCTCTAAGGAAACTTAAATCCAAATGCATCTTGCTGAATATTGTCAATGTCTACATTCTTTCATATCAGACACAATAAAATATCAAGTTTTCAGACATTATCCAATTTTCAGGCAAGTAAGCAGGCTGAGTAATTCATGTTATTATAATCATATAACTTACAGTTGTGATCATGCAGTCAGTAAAAACTCTTATAGGCCTGCCACATATTTGTAAACTAAATGATCCTTTGGTGTTTCTGAGTGTTTTGTTAACATTCATGACCAGTTTTTTGATGAAGGTTCATGGAAACGTACATATTTTTGTTTGTTTGTTTCTTTCTTTCTTTTCCTATCTTTCTTTAATGGACGTGTATGTGATGATTTTAACTGCAATTTGAAGGGTCAGGTCTTCTGGACTATGACACTTTGTGGATTAGTTTTCCCCATTTTGGACAAGGTTTGAATGTGCATCAGCACTGTCAACACTGCTGTGAGAACCTTAAATCTCACATGACTTGTAATGTATTTGTTGTTTTATGAACGGTGTTGACAGGATGTCTGACTATAAGGCCCTGTATGGTAGAATGGTGTTTAACGAAATGGAGTTGAAAGGAAGCAGGTGTATTGCCATTATACACGTACTTTTATTTTTTACATATATTAGTTTAATCAAAAATACAGATGACCAGGGCCACTATCAACGTTCAGCAGTGCTCAGCAAATACATAATAGGTGTCATAACCATCACCCCTTGCCATGCTTTATTTATGCGTATTTTTTTTTATTATAATAACACTACAATCTCTTCCACTACTTCTAGTGCTATTTTTATACTTTGGTTCCTCATCTTATTTCTTATATTATATAAACAGTTTCATAGTTTTGTCAAGTTCTGTAACCTTAACATATTTCACAGATTTATTATATGCTCCCTGCTCATTAATAATTAACTACTTCCCCTTCAGAAACTCTGATCTCTGTCTCTGTGTTTCCATACATTTTGGAAGTATGCAAATGGTAGCATCATCCCTGCACAGAGACATTGTTACCTACCACGACCCTCCTCGACCACTTCGATTTTCAAATCAATGTTCTAAACCAGGCTACCCATTTTTCTCTTTTCTGGTACAGTAGGATGAATATTCTTGTTTCTCCCATGCAGGCTGATTAGATATAATATCTTATTACTTGTCTGGAGGGACTGAGTTAAAACTGCTCAAGATAACTGGTTTCCAGGCCAAGATCTGAAGTTGAAGCCTTCTGAGTACAGGTCACCTACTGCTTGAGTATGTGACCACAGTGATTTCAAATTTATTTGCGATAGTGTGCTAGTGACAAGTGCATTGTTTTTGTCAACAGTTGCAGCAGTTTGGAGAACTTAGCAGTATTCTTCTGAGCTGGGATTTCAAGGTCGGTCCAAGTGGAAAGGAACAATGCCCAAACAGTAACGTTGAAAATAAACAGTATACCGTATATTCTCGAATCTAATCTGCACCCGAATCTAATCCGCACTAGTTTTTGCCGATTTCTTAAACGAAAAAAAAGTTAGTTCGCGGTTCTAATCCGCACCCTTCTTTCAACTGCCCCTTGCCTACAAGGCAGACTGATTTGGATAATATTGGATGTTACCAATGCTTTAACCATTATCCAACTAACGCGCCTTGTGTGAAGTGGCCATTTAACTGCCAGCAGTACAAACGCACCACAGCTGATCCGAAGATGACATTCTATGGGAGTTAGGATGGTGAAGATAAAGATGATAGTGACTGGGTGATGGATAATGATTCAGTTATGAGTGATTACGGCGAGTCTATGAATAATAAATTATAAATATTATATAATATATTATATAATATTATAAATTATTGTATTGTATTGTTCTTACAGCACGCACAGCGGCTCTGTCATTTTTCCAAAATCCAGCTCACGACTGCGAATCTAATCTGCATGTGATTTTTTAGCCCTCTGAAACTATAAAAAGGGTGCAGATTAGATTCGAGAATATACGGTAAATTAAAACTTTAGCAGCTGAGGAGGATGGGCTACAATACATTAGGTCTGCCATGACATCAACACAGTTTTACCACGTCAGTCTGTTCCCAGGCTGCTGGTTATGATAAAAACATAGCACCATGCCAGGCAATCTGTATTTGATATGGTAGCTGTTGTGATTCAGGGCTTAAATTAGGGTAAGGTTGTTAAACCTGTGCATTAGATTTTTCTTATTTAACACCTGAGTTTGTAAGTGTACTTGTCCTTCTTCATACTCTTTAGGTGCCCAAGATATAGTTTCTGATTAGGTGGCAAGAATTTAACTTTTTTGTCCAGTTATAGCCCTTGATGCCAGGAAATGAAAAGAGTCCTGTACAAATTAAGATGTCATATATTCAACCAGGAAATTGACAGATCTGTCACCAGCCATAAGGCTCTTAGAATTAGAGTTGTTAAAGGAATGATGAACTACTTTTTTATTTTCATTTATTGATGTTGTCTAAATGCTTGAGTATTCTTCTGAATGTCCATTTAACATTTTGGTGAATATCCCTACAACATCACATTTCATGCTTGGAGGAAATTCATTTTTTAAATGGCGGCAATTTAAATATTATGCAGAATTTTTTATGTTGTATTCTGGCATAGGTATGAAAGTAGGAGAGGCACTTTTAGGGCATTGCACAATTTGCTGAAGCTTACACATTTGGTCCATTCCTCTTGTCCATGGCAAGCAAGAGGGATGTAGTTGGCTGAACTTATTTGGGTTTAATATCTATAATCTGAAGGCATAAGTTTATGTTGTGCTCTCAACCCAGGAAGACATCTTTGAATAACCAAAACTAGATACTAAAATTACAATTTTGCCTTCTGTTTTCGTATTCAACAGTTGATAGCTTACTTTTTATGTCGATTTACTTTCCGTTATATTTTCTTAAAATGATCATAACTGTGGTGCAGTGATTGAATGAATACATATAAATGCATCAGCTTTACAGGAACAACAATATGACAGCAAGCAGTGCAGTGAGACAAGAATTGAACATTTAAATGCAGTTGTTTATAAGAAGAAAAATCATCACAAAGTGCAAGACTACAAACAGCACAAGTAAGTTTGCAGTAATCAAAATGTTATTTGCTCTGGCATGTTGTTTATTCCTGTTGGTATCAGTTATTTTCTTCTGTGTTATATCTTTTCAGGTATGTGCCTCAACATGTCAAGCAGGTGAAACAAAGAAAGATACAGATCCACATATTGTCACTGCTGTTTCTGATATGTTATGTAGTCTGCTAAATGTTGAATTGTTGGTGATGTGATCACAAGTAACTCTTTTTTATACAACCTGACAAATGAAATTAATATAACTATTCAGATTTACTGATGCATAGTGTTATTTTGCCACTTGCCCACATGTTTTAATTGACTTGTGCTTAATTAAGCAAAGAGACAACTTCAGCCTTTCTTTACAATTTATCATAAATAATTGAATATCCTAATGTTGTAAATTACTTTATTTGATAAATGAGTGTTTAATTAGATAGACAGGGAGCTCAGACAGCTCATTTGATATGAAGACTAAACTAT